>Ga0209208_10012398_pt1 | contig 10800 bp, 5 predicted proteins | sample S1TSphfallax_3_FD_187694 | JGI IMG/M metagenome (GOLD analysis project Ga0209208, IMG submission 187694) | Host-associated microbial communities from peat moss isolated from Minnesota, USA - S1T2_Fd - Sphagnum fallax MG (SPAdes) (version 2) | ecosystem: Host-associated > Plants > Peat moss >... | reverse complement strand
AGCATATGCGTCATCATCGTCATCATCAATATTAATCAGCACCTCGTCGTCACGGAAGAAGATGTCGCCAATGATCACATCGACGATTTCGGACGACAAGGAGAAATGGATCGTGTCCTTGGTCGTATCGATGTAATTATGCAGCGTATTGACTACACTGGTCTTATCCTTGAAGAAGTTGTCCTTGTCCTCTCGAGACAGCACTTGGTACTCGGTCCAGGCCTCGCTGTGCTGCCCCCAATTGTGGCTGCGATAGTTCTGTGGGGCAAACGGTGCATTGTAATATTTGATGTCACTGCGCGACTTCCGCTTGTGAGAACCGCCGGGCTTGACGACAACTTTGTCCCGACCAAAATAGACACAAAACAAGCATCAAACTGTCTTGTTGCCGTGCTTGTCCGTGCTACATACCTCCAAGCCGAACTCTAAAGCGTGCTTGGGCTAGAAGGGCGTGTTAGCCTTCGGCATCGCCGTCTCACAGTGACAACAAACACTGCAACAACCCAATCAACGCCGGGGAAGACCGCCATGGACCTCCACGAACAAACTTTTTTGAACCTTAGTTTATGGACCTCGCCGAACTTAGATTATGGAAATCAGTAGCTATTTTTAGATTTTCCATAACTTTATGAGGCCTGGATTAAGTTCAACAAGAAATGAACCTCAACAAATAATGCAACTTCTACATTTGCAAGTTCCAATGTCTCTTATGTAATGAGAAACAACCTAAAAAATTAAGAGCACATGAAAGAGGTGGTGACATAAACTCAAAGATTTCATGCTCAATGGTAATCAAATTTCTTAGGTGAAAGAAGATTTGGCTAGAATGTTGAGATCACATCAAATGAAATTAGGTATGTAGAGAGCTACATTGAATGAAAATGATGACCAAAAGTGACAAGGAGCTTTCATTGGTGAACAACTACATAGTCACATTCCATGATCAACTAATCTTAATCCATACCCCTAGGATCCTAGTGAAATTGATGCCTTTTTTGGGGGATTTAAGTAGGGGTTGTTGCAACCCTTTATTTTAGGTGGCAAACTAGCAACTTTTGGCACTTGTAAAACAGAAATTGGTATGTACATGTCTTTGCATAACACCCTGAAGTGTAAAATAACATCCCAAAAATAAGGCATGCTCAAGGCAAAGTCAAGGGGGGCCTTATTTCAAGGACTATTCAATCCAAGGGCATTATGGGTGAGTCATCTCTACCCCAAAATATTCATGTAAGGTAAAGAACCTACATGGAGACACCCAAAGTCATCTCTCACCTAGATTTGAGGAACATTTCATTTAAAATGAAAAAAATGTTTTATTTGTGGAAGAGAAGTTATGTTATATAATAGGTCATTTGCATTAGATTAAAACTAATGGTAGGTTGTTATCTTTACAAATTACACTCTAGAAAAGTTTTGATCATCATGTTAATTACTTAACCTTCACATACACCTAAAAAATTATGAGCCCATAAAGCATGGTGATTGGTTTTACTAAGGCATGTTGCAAGTGTATTAAGTTCCCCCCATAGTTGATTCATGCATCTCAAGTGGATTCTTTCCACTATCTCACATTACATGTGAAACTAAATGCACCAAAAGTGGAAACCATAGATAGTAGCTAATCCCACAAAGGAAAAATCTTGAATAATCACCTAAATAAGACACCCTTACCAACTACCTACTTGAAATTTGAAAATAGTCTATTATCCAAATGAAAATGAGTTTCAAACTTGAAATTGCTAGTGTTCATAATGCTTTAATTGAATGAAAAACTTAAAATTTGAAAGAAGTCTAATGGACAGAAAAGCCCATTTAAAGTTGGAGAAAGGTTTGTGGGCTTTACAAAAATAATGAAACCCAAAATCTCACCTAAAATCCTTGTTAGTTATTAACATCCTATCAAATTACTTTAATCAAGTTATTTTTACTTCAAATATTCATGTTTCATGCATTTAACTTTTGGAATTATAAGATATTTCACTACAGTTAACTTAAGTATATCATTTCATGTGATGGTCATCCCAATTATTGTGGAAGTAGCATCTACACGAGACAATGACCTTGTGCATGCAATATCATGAAAAGTAATATATTCATGGGATGTTCAATTCCTATTTATGAATAGGTCAAAGCTTGGTCCCAATGATCATAAAGTTTGTAGCAATTTGTGTGATCCAAGGTTAGGTGGAGAACTTTTAATAAATATATTTTTCTCATTTCTATTATTTCATTTATTTTCCATGAATTTTTAATATGGTACCAAAGCTTGGTTGTTCTTGAGAGAAGGAAAATTAGAGTTTCATGTTATACTTGTTTATTCAAAAAGCTTTGGAGTTTTTAGTATTTGTTTTTTTGGTGTTGTTTTAATCATAATCATCACATCTAGTTTTGATGTCTAAATCATTGAAAAGTTTAAAGGCAATAATTTATACTTGGAAAATGAAGATGAAGTTTTTTTTACATGTTTACTATTTCTCTTTATGGTGGTCTAAAGACACTTTATTGGACCTATTCATCTCTTCATGAGAATTTGTTTTAGGAGAGTTATTGCCATTTTATATTGAATTTGAAGTTCCTAAAGGAAGCATTCATGAACTTTGCATGTTCATGAAGAAATACAAGTTGGTTCGTAGGACAATACTCTTAAAAATTGTTGATTTTCTATTGCATCATATGTTTATATATATTCAATTTAAACCAAAATTTTCATGGGTTTTATTGCTATTTTATGTCTACTTTCATCCATCCTTGACAAGGTATGTACAATTTACTATGCTTACACCCCCCAAATGCACCCCAATATTTTTTAGGTTGACTTTCTTTACATGACAATAGTTTTCATCTACTTGTTCATTTATTTAATTTGTTTGATTGTTGTCCCTAAGTAGTATATTTGGCCCTTTTATTTTTGTTTCTAGCACCCTCAAGTTTTAGGATCATTAATTTACACTATTTCAAGTTTCTAAACTTTCAAGAGTATGTTCCTTTTGTTGTTTATTCTACTATTTGCTTATAGTTTTTAGTCCCATTGCATATTATGGATTAGGACTTTGAAGTTTCACACCATAGTTCTAACAAGGATGTCTACCATAGCGAGGGGCAAATGCATTTTGAACGAGGCATCTACTATAGCTGCTTGGTTCCAAAAGGACCAATTAGGGCTATGTGTGTTCTAAAAGGAGTGCGTACCATAATCAAAGATTTGATAAAAAAATTATTTGCTTGGTGCATTAAGAAAGGAATGCTTACAAAAGCCATCATTCTAATGGGAGTTATGACAATGTTTATAAGAGTGCACAAATGTGCATGCTTATTTTAATGCGAATTGGACTAATAAATTGATGACCATCAATTGGGTTATGTTTTTTAATCGGGTGAAAAAACTATCGAATAAAAAATAGATATGTATTATTATGTTGTCAATAGAAGTTAAATATATGGTAGTTTCTAAAGCAACAAGGTAAACAATGTGACTTTCATCATTTTTTGAGACTATTTGCTAGTCACAAATGAAACACATTGTTATATATATATATATATATATATATGAATGATGATGATAACCAAAGGTATATATCTTTATTGAAGAACCCACCCTTTGATGCTTGCATGAAACTCATCAAGATTCATCATCATTTAATGCAAGACAAAATTGAAGATGCATTCATTAAGGTGGTGCATTGCATTTATAAATTAGTGCCATTTATAATGATGAACACACTTCTTATTGACAAGCATGAACATTTTTTATGTTGAATGGGTGCAGTCAAATGCATAATTTGATAGTTCATTGAGTGGAGGTGTTGGGGGTATTAACTAACATGATATCAAGTTACTTTTACTTGATATTTTTATGTTTCATGCACTCAACTTTTGGAACTATGAGATAGTTTAGTTAAAGTTAATCAATCTCATTGCATACAACATTCACCTCCTATTTAGAGATAGGCTAAAGCTTAGGGGTGAATTATTAAATTTGTAAAAACTCGTGTGATCCTAAGGCTAGACGGAGAGCTTGTAGTAAATGTGTGTTTTTGTCATCTTTGTTCCTTCACTGTCATTTTCCAACAACCCTAAACCAAAAAGTCAACATTGGAGACACAAGTTCACACACATCATAGGTTTTTTTTTGTCAATGAATTTTCCTTTGAATTTTATTATTATTTTTCAACAATTTTAATTTTCATTACTAAAACATTGCACCTAGGTGGGCAGAAAAAAATCAATGATTTATTTTTTTCCTGATCTTTAGATTCCAAAAAGCGATATTCAAAAGATACAAAAAATTGCAAAAATTTACCTTAGGTTCTAGTAGGTAGCCAAAAATATAGAACGATGCTTAAATGTCTTTGTAATTTCATATTTTTCTTGTAGCCACTAAATTTTCTTTCGGACGATTACCACTTCAGCTACATCACAAAATTGGAAAGAGAAAAAGAATGAAAAAAGAAGAAGAAACCCATTGATGACAATGAACAATTCATGACCCTAAAGGAAAATACTAATCCATAGCCAATACATTAGAACATGGTCATAGATGGTGACCTTAATTGTGATGATTAGTATAATTCCTAGTGAATATATATATGAGTTAATGAACATTGAATACACATGCCATCTTCTACCACATGGCTCATTACCCCCCCCTCAGAAACATGGAACCTAAATATGTGCATGCTGAAACATAGAAGTCCTTACTAGTGGCAATCAAGTTTGCAAAACCTGGAAAATGTTTCACATGTGAGATCTATGGGTACTATAGGTTGGTGTGACCCAGCACTAACAAAAACATCATCCCCACTTTCCCATTTTGAGGCCATCCAGTTGGATGAAGCTTAACTTTAGAACCCCTAGCACACTTTTGGAACACTCGGCTATGAGGGGGTTAGACGGACTCAAATTTGCCAGAATTTCAAAAAAAAAATCCAAATTGCCAGATTTTTATGATAAGATCTAGTAGGTAGCCAAGAACATAGAAGGATTCTGTTTTTTTCTTTTCCTACATTCATATCTAGTATGTAGCCAAAATTTGGCTAAATTATTTTCTGGATGATTGCCACTTTGACTGCATCACAAAATCCTTAAAAGAAACCCTGCCAGTGCACCATCCATTAGACATGAAGACCTCCATGTCTAATATATCCAACACTTTTAATAACATATCCGGTAAACCCTCCTCCGATCACCACACACTACCTAGGTAACTCCTAAGTAAATTGATAAGTATCCTAAGAGCTTTTCAAATGGAGATTTTAATGTGATCCATTAAAAATCCTAATACCTTCAAAAGAGAATTTTTAATCTAGTCAAAGAGGCAAGCTAAAATTAAATGAGGTCACATGTGCTCAATTTGAAATATTAAATGAGTTGAATTTTAAAAAACATTTGGGGGAGGGGAAAAGGCCATCCTTTAAGAATTAGGTATCTATTTTCCAATCCACTTACCAAGGCATCTTCAATAAAGAAGTTGTCATCCTAAATTATAATGTAAGTCCATTCTAAACAAGGAGATTCTATTTTTCAAAATCACAACTTCAACCATCTTGTGTGACTTTTAAAACATGCCTATACCACTCATAACTACAATTTCAAATTCCCAAAACATTTGAACAGTTATGAAAGGCAAAATAAGGTTTGCATTATCCTGAAGAGGTGACTCTACCTTGGGAGTCAGGACATCTTTCCATTAGGCTATCCTGACTCACTCACAGCAGCTTTCCCCATTTTAGTTTGTTGAGCTACATGTGCTCAGAGTCACCTTGCAGCTAAAGGGATCAAACATTGACCAAATGCAAGAGCTTGGAGATCTACAACTCAAACTGTAACTAATCACAAAATGACATTTGTCTGTTTTCTAATAACAAGAATAGATTCCCAGAGTTCGCTAACATCAATTACTTACATATTTTCAATGTAATGTTAGCTCTCCAATAAAAGCATCTGTCTGAGCAGCAAGAATCAAGGCCCCCGTGTCAAGAAGCAGCAATTCAGAATAGTTTCTTCAATCGATCCATTCTTGCATATCCATCAATTCAAGAGTTCATATACCCTGCCCATGCTGTACCCAAACCTCACCCACCAGTTCTTTCTTTGCAAAAGGGAAATTTCTGGCACACGGGTCAACACTTTGTGTAAGCAAAAAGTAGCTCCACAAAATGCTATCTCATTGTTGCTTTGACATCATGGGCATTGTTGTCATTCCTATCTCTAGCCCATGAGCTTGACACTTATTTGTTTGGTGAGAAGGTCCTTCAAGGAGTGCAGCAGCAGGACTTCGCTTTTTAAAAATCCCACAAATGTGCTTAAATCTGATTGTTTGATTGGTGCGCAGGTAAAGCTGCAAAAGAGGTTGAGGGTGTTGTGTATGCAACCCATTTGTAAGTGTGGCAGTGAGATCAGCCTTTTTAGAGTTAGCATATCAAGAAGCTTTTGGAATCACTTAGGGGAAAAAAAAACACATTGCAGCTGCAACACACTCATTGAGCTCACCATCCACTTTGACTGCAGAAAAAACACAAACACAAAAGTACAACAATGGGGATGGTCCCAGCGATCATCATCATCACTCGTTTACTGCCAAGTCCGTAACCAAGTCAATGCCTAACAAAGGTTCATCAAAAGTTACAACTCCCCAACTCTCACAATTTACATACAATTCACAAATTACAACTCATGACTTTCACGAGTTATGACAACAATTGACTCCCGAAACTTCCTACTCATCAGTCCAAAGCTCTCTGTCTTGTACGCTCTAAAAGTCCAAGCCTATGATAATAACAGAACCAAACAAACACCTAAAAATCTCTGACATGGTGGATTGCTTTTTCTGAGAGATATGGGATGCAACAACTGACACCCATGCTTTTGTAGCAATCAAGAAACACTTCCTTTAAACTCTAAACCCTAAACCCCAATGATACCCACAATGTGTGTCTTAAACTAAGATGTCTTTGACAATTAAACCATCTCTCAATGTAAATAAGACCCTAATTACCTTGTTAATCCCAATTCTGAAGTTCATTTTCCATTGCCCAGGATAATTCTATTGCCAGGTTTCTAGTACCCTGAATTCTATTTGGGGGTGATTCAAGTAAGGGGCAATCAAAGTATGGGGGTGCTTTAGGAAATGAAGTGAGGCCGTTCTCTTAGGTTTAGGGCCTTTAGGGTTTTTTTGGGGGGCCTTCTCTTCAACAATTGTTCATAAGCTAGCATAGATGCATGGGGGCTTTAGGCCCTCTAAATGATAAGTTGTGAAGCAATATATGGCAAATTTCACATTGTGTGACAATTCAATTGAAACATGCAAAATCCAAATTTAGGTTATCCACAGATTGTATGCTCAAAATGAGTGACATGAATTTGCGGATGTCATTAACTACAAAATAAATATTAAGTGCCATTTAATTTTATCTTTTAGAAAAAATCCATTAAATAAATATTTAAAATAAAATTTCACATTCATCAAAATTATATGATAAGTTTCAACATAATTTTATGTGACATTATCAAATGATAAATTAAAATAACCTCTAGGTAGCCCCTAGGTAGCCCCTAACATAGATAAAAATTTATGGCTACCTAAGGCCTACCTAGGGGTTATCTAAAATATGGGCTATCAAAAGCCTACGCATGGGGTTACATAGGGACTACATAGGGTGCTAAATAGGGGCAACCTAAGGATTTATTCAATTTTGGGATACCAAAGGGTTAAATAAGGAGCTACATAGGGGCTACATAGGGGTTTATGAGTCAACCCTAGGTAGGACCTAGGTAGTTCCTAGGTAGCCACCAAGTAGTCCCTAGGTAGTCTCCTATGTATGCCTTATGTAACCCCTTCTTACACTATGAATCAACCTTAGATAGCCCCCTAAATGACCATAGGTATCCCCTAACCTAAGAAATCCCTAGCCAACCACCATACATAGGTTCTATGTAGACCTCTAATTAACCCCTAGGTATCGCATAACCTATTTATTTCCCTAGGTAGTTCTTTATGTAACCCCCTCTCGCACTATGAGCCAACCCTAATTAGCCTTAAATAACCCCTAGTTATTCCTAATCTTAAATATCCTTAGCTAGCCACATTGGTAGGCTTTATGTGACTCTTTAAATATGTCATAACCTAGGCAAGCTTCTAGGTGTCTCCCTAGAGGTAGTCCGTACTTAGCCCCCTATGTAGCACCTAAGGTATCCCATAACCTAGGTAGGTACCAAGGTGTCTCCCTAGGCACATAGCCCTCTAGGTAGTTCTTATGTAACTTTTTACGTAGGCTTTTAATAGTCCCTATCCTAGATAACCCCCTTTTGTACCATGGCCCTACCTATAGCCTTTTAAGTAAACCCCTAGGTATCCCCAAGCTTAGGAAAGCTCTAGCTAACCCCTAATGTAGGCTTTGTGTAATCCCCTAAATAGCCCTCAATTTCCAAATGCATAGTATGGTAGAACATAACCCAAACAAAAGAATATTAAAAAAAAATCCTTTTATATTTACATTATGGTGAGTTAGAATATATTTTTATGAAAAGAATACATGTAACTATGTGCTGCAAAATGCAAATATATTCCAAAAAATGATTGAAATTATTTTTTAAGTTTCGTGAAATTTGTAATGTCCATTTCAAATGCAATTCCACATAATTGGAACCATGTGTGGGAACCTTCATTTGTAGGGTCTTGACCAGTGTTGTGTGTGTAAGTGTCAATAGCCGTATATACGACATGTAAATCCAGTGTAAATGTAAATCATTTACACATACATGTCCAAATTTTTTACACTTACATTTATCTTGTTGCAGTGTATATACATTCACATTTTTTTATTGGACTGCATAAAACTATATAAATAAATTTATTTGTACACAATTTTACACTTACATGGAATGTAAGTCCCAAACCATTTACACGCATAACACCGGTTTTGACCATAAGTATGTGATAAAATAACATTTTAAGAGATAATCACTTTTAAATGGAAGATGACAAGTATTGTGGGATGGGTTTATTTTTTTAATTAAATGTTTATTTGAATTATTAATGAATTTTAAACTAATGCAATTTGAAATGAAAAATGATCTTTATAATATTTGTGTATGTATACATACACCCATGATTTAACTTACGTTATTAGATTTTTGCCCAAATAATATTATATGACATTAGTTTTGCAAAACTTCTGATTATAAGTCATAAACATTAAAAATTAAACTCAAAATTAAATCCACCACATTTTGGGAGCATTGTACTTTACATATTATAATATTAAAACCAAAAGTGCCCAAAAGGGAATCACCATATAATGTCTTCACCTTTGAACATTGCACATATGTTGTAGTCATGTCAAATATTGTCTTAGCATTTTCACTAAAATGATTTAATTTTATGAAATGCAACAATTGGATGCAACTTAATTTTAAAAATTAATGTAAATTTAAAACCAATATTCACAATTACATTGGATTTTTTTTGTTTTGTTCATCTATGGTTCACGTGAATGTTGTGTCTACTTTTTCATAACATCTATCATGAAATGGACAAAGAATCTAATAATGCAATAAATTTTTGGTTTAAATAGGTTTGTTCATTAATTGTGATGTATGGGTGGTAATGTGGAAAAAACTTATCAACAGACTTGGTTTAAACATTGGAACAAGTACGATTGAAAAATGTTAACGAATTAAGATTTCTTAATAAAGAAAACAAAATTGTAGAATGCCAAGTTTGAAATCAAGGAACCCCAAGAAGATTATATTGGGATATCTTCACAAACTCTTTCCACGATGCAACATTCATGTGCACACAACCATAGTAGGCCAACATTGCTTATAAAAAACACCCATGACATGAAAAAAAAATACAAACCTTGTTTTCATTAGAATTGCATAAGAACATATTTGTAGGATTGTAATGTTAATGCTAAAGTTGTTTTCCCTAATTATATACTTCATTTCCTCTCTTTCTTTTAATATCATAATCTCCCTTTAAAATGATTGTCTTTTCCCTTGTGTTACCTCTCCTTCTTAAATCATTGACAATAAAATCATTACTAGCAACAATGACAACATTATTTTCAATTCATTTCCTCTAAATTTTCCTACTTTGTGTTGAACTAAAACAGTTTTGATTCTACCTCTCACATCTCCCTAGTAATTTTCTATTTGCCTTCTCAATAAAAGTCTTGATTAATGTTATTCTAATCTAACAATGGGAATTCATGTTGTTAGAGCTTCATGTTGTGTCAAAGGGTTTTTATTACACTCAAAAGGAGTTGCTATAATAATGTGGATCACATCAAATTTAAACTACTTGCAAGGAATGTGCATGACTTCTTGCATGCATAACAAGTTTCATGAATTATTGAAACAACAAATTGGTCCTAGGACAATTTCATGTTATAATTCCTATGCATGTATGATTATAGCTTTCAATTTTATTACCACTTTTGGTTGTGATTTTGCCTTTCCTATTTGTGCATTCTATCATCGTTGTGCTTTTGGAAGTTATTTGAGTTGGGTTTAACCTAATTTTTTCAATTGTCCATTGCTTACACACATTTGCTTAATTGCATTGTTATATTATTTGTGACTTTTTTCAAGTTCAAAAAATCTATATAAAATCAATCCTTGCTTTTCACAACTTAGTTAAAGGATTATAAGCTAATAGGAAGTGGTTGATTTCAAAGGTGTAAGCAACGATTTTTTATTTTTTATTTTTTAATATATGATTTTAAAAATATGTTGTTTGATTACCTTCACCTTTTTATTCACACTTTTGGTATGTGTATTAATGACAATAATTAG
>Ga0209208_10012397_pt1 | contig 10801 bp, 6 predicted proteins | sample S1TSphfallax_3_FD_187694 | JGI IMG/M metagenome (GOLD analysis project Ga0209208, IMG submission 187694) | Host-associated microbial communities from peat moss isolated from Minnesota, USA - S1T2_Fd - Sphagnum fallax MG (SPAdes) (version 2) | ecosystem: Host-associated > Plants > Peat moss >... | reverse complement strand
ACATGTATTAAGACTAGTTGAAATAATTTAAGCAAATAGGATGATCAATGAAAAATTCCCCATGCGTTCCCCATGTGATGTAAAAGGGCAAATATAAAAGCCAACATGATGAAGAGGCATTGATTGTATAAAATGGCTCAAGTGTCATCGGCCAATGTGTGAAACAAGTGTGAACATGACCTTTCATTGACCCATGTGTGAATTCAAACATCATTAGTTCAAGTGTTAAATGTTTAGGAAAGTTAAAATGTGGTCATAAGCAATTTTTTTTGGACAATGATGGAAAAATCATTTGTGTAAAATATTAATTGATTTTCAATGAAAAAAATCACTTTAAATTCAATAACTATATAAATAAGATATTTCAAGAATGAAATCATCCATTGTCATTCATGTTTATTTACAATCAATGAAATTGATCCATAATGTCATTCATTTTTCATCCATAAAAATATTTAAAATTTTATTTTTAACAAGATTTTTTGGATAATTGACCATGTAGAAAGCTTCTTTAGACTAAATCCCCACATGGATAGAAATAAAATTAGCTTTCTTCCACCCTCCCTTTGCCTCCTTTCAAATTTATAATTTTTTTCCCCCCAATATGTTCAAAATCAATATGAAATATAACATTATATTTTATCCTTGTTCCTTTTGTTTTATGGAATGGTTTGATCCATGTTACAAATCATAAACCTTTCTTCAAATGCATTCTTACATGTTTCATGGCCTTCTTTGAAGTTATTTTTGTATGTGTGTAATATTTAGGTTTGGCCTTGTTTTTATTATAATTTTCCTAGCTCAAATTCACATTGATAATTATTTGGACATGGGAGAATTTCATGCATTGTCTTGTCAATTTAGTTAAACACCTTTTGTTCACGATGTTCAATGTTACATTGTTATGGATGTTGCAAAAGATAATAAATGTGAACAATGGGACACCTTTCATTGGCTAAAGATGATTTGTGAGATCTACTTGTTATTATTTGTATATCTATTGTGTTTAATTGTTTTAGAGAGCTCATAATGTGGTCAACACATTATCTTATTTGTTATTGGAATTGAGAAAAGAATTACAAGTTGATCTAGTGTGTTTTGAAATGACAGTGAGTTCCACAATCTTCGTAATTAACTAATGACTTGAAGCTTGCTAGTGATTTTAGAAAGCTATTTCTTTAATTTGTAAATCATGTTCTCTTGTTGGATTCGATGAAGTTTGGAGTGATTGGTTGTTTCATTTTTATTTTTTTGTGGCAATAGGGAAAGATTTGATTTTAGATTAAGATTTAGTCTTGACCTTGTTTTATTATTTTACACACAACAATTATGATGTGTTGGTACAACACTAGATTTTAAATGAATTTGATGTCTTGATTTCATTCTCTTACCTAAAATATGAATACTTTGATGATTCATGATAACACAACCAAATGTCAACCTTATACAATATAAGGTTTGCACTTGTGTGGTTTTCATTGTGTGGTTCTTGAATATAGTAATACGTTGGTGTCTTGGACAATTTATTTATATCATTTGTAGGAATGATGAAATTTTCAAAAAGTATTATTTTTCAAAGAACAAAATTTTGTGAAAGGAAAGTAGAGAACCTTTTGAAATAGTGAGGAATATCCCATTTTTGATGTGGTATTTTCAAAACAAAATAAATTATTCAACATGAATGTGTTGAAGCTACCCATTTATTGGCTATTACCAAATTTATTTTTGTCTTTCATTAGAACTTTACATTATTCTTCTAAAAAATGATAACATAATACCCATATATGATCCTTTGCACATTTGTTGTTGTTAATGGCTTTGGAAGTTATAGAGTGACGTTTGTCATGCAAAGTACATGCATAATAAATAGATGTAAAATGATTGAACTTGGAGCAGCTCATCTAATGAATAGGAGAGGTGAATGACACTTGGCAAACCATCCTCAAAATGTGGGATTCACCCATATGAAAAAACTACATACCTAATTCCATAGTCTTAGAGTAACACCTACCTTGTGAACAATCCTCAAAATGTGGGACCAAGATGAAAACTATATGCATACTTCCATATTCTTTAGAGTTACACCTCCCAAGTGAACAATCCTCAGAAATGTGGGACCCAAATGAAAATTTGCATAATTTCATAATAGTCTAGCCACCAGGGTTTTCTTTCCATTAGGCTGCTGTGATCCCCCCTTATTACACATAATATGCATGATCTTGTGATTGCAGCAACCTAATGAAGAAAAAAGCGACTAAAATGGAGCCCTTGTTATTTGTTGCATGGACATGCACCTTTCATTGAAGATTAGTTGCAACTAGGCTGGAAATATGTAAGTAATTATTGTTGGGAATGGTAGGGAAGAAAACCCTAGTGAGAAAAGGGACTTTCTAGAGAACTTAAAAAAGAACACATGTTCTCATCATCTCTGTGATCATAGTAGTGTAATGGAAAGAGGAACTAATTAACACTTAATGAACAATCCTCAAAATGGGAGACCAGATGAAGAAGCACATCATTTGGTAGTCTCTCCTTTAGAGCCAATAACAAACTACCCACCCTTAGCATAGGGTCAGTTTACACATGGACAAAACAAATAATTATTATTTTCAAAAAATAAAATAATTTAAAATGAATTTAAAGTTATTATTATTTCATGATCTAATATGAGATATGTTTTCATATTAGGAGAGAAATTATTCAGATTTTAGCCTGTGATAATTATGATGTTTTCAACACCTTAGCTTTTTATTTTCAAGAAAAAATCGTTTTTAATTTCTTAAAAGATTATTTAATTGGGAAACTGACCCTAGGGCAAAGTATGAAGGAAGGTAGTTTGTTTTGTTTTGTTTTGTGGTTATGAGATCCACTGCACTGGGATGCTTCAGATGGTGTTGTTGGTGTCTTTGGAAAGCTCTCCATGAGGAGGGGTGCATGGGCTTTGGTTCCATGGTGTTTGGACTTGCCATGCAAAAGTTCATGAATATTGAATGATTTCTTCACTGAAAATTAGACTAAATCCTAGCTGAAAATTTCGGAGGAATTGGAATGTGCCTTTGGTGTTATTAGAAAGATCTGGTTTAGCAGGATTTAATGGAATTTATTTGGTAAGATTTGGATTCAGAATGTGGGAGATATTGATTTTTAAGTGATTTCTGCCCCTGAAAATTCAAATAAATTCCCAAAAACCAGGTTTTGGAAGGAAAAATCAATTGAGGACGTGGTAACACGTGGACAAACGGCACAGGCCACACACTAATACACATGAAAAAAAGAAAGAAAAGAAAGAAAAAGAAAAATTAAAAAAGAAAAATCCTTTTCAAAAAATTATATATAAAATAAAATTTAATCAGAATTGGCGGAGATTATTATAACTTAAACGTTGTTCTGGATTTTTAACCGCTTCCATGTGAACAGGGGTTGCGCGGCGCGGGCGACGATACTACGGGTGGCTTCTTCTCTCCCGCCCGCCCGCTGGCGTTTGCGAAGCTTGTTGGCCTCTCTACGCCATCAACGCTCTCTCTCTCTCTCAAGCTTGCGACGCAAGAAGTAAAACCACCACGGCTTCTTCCAGACGCCAAAGCACAAGCTTAGAGAAGAGTCTCCCTTCTGTCTTCTTCTTTGTATCACCATAATTTGTCTGTGGAGAAGAAGGGCTGTGTTATTTACACGGGGTCGGTCATCACAGACATTCAATTTTGGCCTTGTACAGTGGTAGTAATAATAATGGCAGGTTTTGGGACACAATAAAAGCGCCAAACCCTAAATCCGGTGCACTTGGAACGAAGGAATAAATTCGTTGGGTTTCTCTTCTGAGGTTTTTGATATCAGTGGAAGATCGACCATGAGGGAGGAGATATCATTATTGTTCCTGGTGCTGTAGTGGAAAATAAAAAAAACAAAGAGGAAGATATTATTATTCTTCTTCCTGGTGGTGTAGTTAGTAGTGGATTCTCTTTTGAGGTTGTGTGTGTGTGTGTGTGTGTGTGTGTGAGTGAGAGAGAGAGAGAGAATGTAGCTCCAGGAGGCGTTTGTGAAATTGCTTGCAAGAAACTTGCAGAGGTAGTAGTATGCGGAACGAGGGAAGAGATGAGTGGCAGTTTCGTGAGACAAGTGACGGGGATATTCCTACTGGAATGTGGGAGAGGAAGAAGAAGAGGGAATTCGCTCGGACTCAGCAGATACCCAGAGACTTTAGCCTGATTTGGAAGAGGCCGATATTAGAAAGGAACAGCAGCAGCGTTCTCATGAACTGGCAGAGGGAGCCAAAAGTATTAGAAGGCTGGGCAAGCAACGCTATTATTGCAAACCATTCGACGTATTTGAAGAAAGCGGGAGGAGAAACGGAGAAAGGTGAGAAAAGAATGGGTCTCAACAACGAGTTGTTGTTGCGAGGCGGCTCGAAAATAGGTAGCAATGACAAGGATAGGGAACCAAATGAGCAGAGGAATAAGGAAGAAGAGACTGAAACTCCCATTGAAGACCTTCAAGAACTTGTTTCTCAGTACAAGTCCGCACTGATGGAGCTCACTTTCAACTCGAAGCCAATTATTACTAATCTCACAATCATCGCTGGAGAGAATGCTCACGCAGCGCAAGGCATATCTGCCGTTATTTGTGATCACATCATTATGGTAAGACATTACGGCGTTTATGTCCTCTCCTTCCTTCTTCCTCGGGACTTTTTGTGTCTGTTCACAACATTGCTCTTATCAAGCTTGCAACCTTTACAAGCTGGGCTGCATCTGCAACATAAATCCACATCAATGCAACAAAAAAAAAAACCCTGCAGAGGACTATGTTTTAGCAGAAGAAATGGGTTCTTCAGACAGGAAGAAGCATCACCATGAACCAACAGGCATTGGAGAATTTACACTTAGGGTTTTGGCATGCTTCTTTTTTTACCATTGAAGTACCTAATGTCTCTCCCTTTGGAGCACCGTCATTTATTACCAAAAATTTTCAGGTACATTTTGTTGTGGGCATATTTGAAGTTTTATTGTGTATATGTTAATAGGTGCCAAAGGAGCAGAAGCTTCCATCATTGTATCTTCTTGACAGCATTGTAAAGAATATTGGAGGCGAGTATGTGAAATATTTTTCTGCACGCCTTCCTGAGGTATCTATCTTGTCAGGGTTTCCTTAACTGAATTCCTCTTAGTGACCTTTTACACTAGATATGTCCTTTGTTTGGTGTTCACTTCAATAGTCCAATTGCTTTACACTGTTACTGTTGCCTTCTCTGGCTGGTGATCAGTACTTGAGTCCAAGAGCCTGTAATTACTAACCTTAGATGGGAATGCAGGTGTTCTGTAAGGCATATCGGCAAGTAGACTCTGTCTCCTACACTGCCATGCAGCATTTATTTTGGACATGGCGGGGTGTTTTCCCATCGGGCCCTTTGCATGTCATTGAAGCGGAGCTTGAATTCAGTCTTCAGTCAAAGGAGCCTGTGATGTCCTCCCAGCCATCACGGCCCATTGAATTGGCTGTTCTTCGTTCTGGGCATGGCATTCATGTCAACCCTAAGTACTTGGAAGCTCAACGCCAACTTTTACTACAGTCCTCGAGAAGCAGGGTATGCTACCTTTGATCCATCTTGTCACAAGGGGCCCCCAATGTTTCCTTCTTCCCGTAAGCTTGAGTACTTTCACTTTGTTTTTCAGGTGAAGTTAAGCACCTGATGGAATTGTTCTAGTGTGTGCTATTTGTATGGCAGGCTGATGGAGTTGTTGCTGAGAGCAATGGAATCGCTCAGATGAGAGATGTAGATAGGCCCTTACTGCATGAGAATGCAAAAGGATGGCCTGATGCTCAACCGCAAAGACTACCTGTATGTTTCTGTGATTGTAACCCTCATGTTCCTCTTCTTGATATATTTGGTCAGAAATTTTGACAACAAATCAAGAGATAAATCCTCATTGGCTTCAATGTTCTTGTTGCAGACCATGCAGCCAGGTCAGCAAGGTCGATTTGACAAAACAGGTTATGGTCAGAGGCCTGTTTATGACTTCCCAGAGTATGAGCGTGAAAGATGGGGAGGCCCTGAGTCTGACATGGGTGGACGCCCAGGTGCAGAGAGAATTGATCAAAGTGGGTGGTACAGAGAACAAGAGATGCAGAGGCAAAGTAATGGAGGTCCTGATGATAGGGGACTTTACTCCCAACCAAATGGATATAATATGAGGCACCAGTCAGGTCCAAGGCTCTCTGGCGTTGACAGCCATGGACACAGGAACATGGCCTCTGGACCTTGGAGAGGAGGTCCTGTTCTGCTTCCTCAAGCAATGGAGATGAATAAACGAGGGACTGGGGGGGATGGGGGTCCCCTTAAGGTTCTAGGGCCAGAACCCCAGTCCTTTGGGTCACATATGCAAGGAATCAAGAACTGGCAAAATGCTGATGAGGAAGAGTATGTCTGGGAGGATCTGACACCACATGCTCAGGAGCCAGGAGTAGGCAGTGGAAACTCAAGAATGGATGATTGGATTCCTGGGGAGAGGAATCTGGGGAAAGGTCAGATGCATGGATTACATTCTCCTGGAGCTTCTTATGACCTGGGTTGGCAAAGTCCTAGAGGCACTCCTCGGTCTCAACAGTTCTCATCATCTGCAGATAATCAATTGGTTCTCCACCAGGTGAGTTCGTGAAAAAATGATGAGTGCTTCAGTAAATCAGTATGGTTCCATGTATTTGTCAGTTTTCTTGCAAAATTCATCCATGCAGAATTCCCTGGTCTGCAGGTATCTGTCCCAGCTCGCATCATGCCATTAGCTTCATCCAATGTACCACCTTTCTCCACCACAACCCTGATCCCTTCACCCAGCAGAGGAGGTGCTACAGCAGGCCCCTTTGGTATCAGGCCAAACTTTCCTTCAAAGCTAGGACAAGCACATAACAATTTACCTTCTACACCAGATTCAAATGTGACCTTTCAGCAAAGTGAAAGGCATCCTGGCCTTGGTTCTCGCTACCTGCCAAATCAGCCAAATCACGCGCTGCAACACATCCTCAATGAGCGGGCTGGCCTAGTTCAGCCCCCTCTGCATCAGGACCCAACTTTGCCTGCTCAGTTACCAGTAAATCCTCAGAGTCTCCAGTCCTCTCAAGGAGCATCCCTTGATTTCTCCAGCATGTCTCCTCAGTTCAGGCCACCAAGCTCAAGCAGTTCTCTACAGCACTCTTCCCAGCAAGCTCAACCTGTATCCTCATTAGGTCAAGACCAACAAGGTCAGTTGACTCAGTTCCAGCAAGGCACAATGTCAGGTTTGATGGCAAATGGGCAGACTGGGATGCAAGGCACAGAGACAGGTGCTTTAGTAGCCTTGTTGAAATCAGGTCTCCTACCCACCGTACAAAGCCCATTGGTGCCACAGCCCCGGTCTCAGCCTCAAAGTATTCCACTGCAACAACCTTCTTCAGGACTTGGTGAAGTCCAGCAATTGATTTCAGGGCAATCCCCTTTGCCAAGCAGGCCCCCACCACCACATCTACCAGTTTCAGCTATCAGCCCTTTGTCTCTGCAAGCAGGAGCCCATGGAGGACAGTATCCAACAACGGTTTCAGGGCAAGGGAATCCAATACTTTCTGCCCTGCCTAACTATCCCCCTCAGCAACAACAATCCCATCATGGGCAGCCCCCTCTTCCCCCTGGTCCCCCACCTCTTTCTGCTGTCAGAGCAAATTCCATCTCTTTGCCTCTGCCTGGAGTAACACCATTGCCTGCACCAATGGGTCAAATAGACTCACTTCTTAAGTCTCTCGTTGCCAAGGGTCTTATTGCCCCAGTGCCAACTGCTACATCAAATGATGCTGTTTCCACTCATGGTCTCTTATGGACTCCTCCTGGTGCTTCTAGCTCAAAACCTGGTTTTACCAACTCAGGGAACCCAGAAGTCCTTCCTGATGGGCAGTCAAATTCTTCTTCATCAGCACTCACAGCCACACTTGTCACTGTCTCTGGAGGTATGACTAGTTTTTCAGAGGTGGCTGCTGTTACAAGTCAGTCAAAGCCAAAGGAAGACATTACCGGTATTGAATTCAAGCCAGAAGTTCTGAAGGGAGGGCATGAGGCTGTGCTCAATGCTCTCTATTATAACTTACCCAGGCAGTGCAAAACATGCGGGTTGCGATTCAAGGAACAAGAGGTGCACAGCAAGCATATGGACTGGCACGTCTCTAGAAATCGTCTACAGAAAGCACAAAAGAAGCTCTCCCGGAAGTGGTTTGTGACTCTGAAGGAATGGCTTAGTGGCACAGGAGCATCAACAACACAGCTGGCACCTTCTTTCTTTGCTGCAGAGGTTGTGGCTATATCTTCAGAGACTGATGATGGTGAGAGCATTGCTGTGCCAGCTGATGAAAATCAAAGTGCTTGTGCCCTTTGTGGGGAGCCATTTGAAGACTTCTATAGTGATGAGAAAGATGAATGGATGTATAAGGGAACTGTCTATATGAATGCTCCCACTGGTGGAATTATGGAGGGTCTTGATAGTGGAGCTTTGGGCCCAATTGTTCATATCAAATGTCAGACAGAGTCTGCAGCAAGAGCAGACTTGAGTGAAGACAATGAAGAGGTACAAGATGATATTGTTGGCTTCACTTGAATAATGTGGGCATGTTATGATTGCTTGTGCAACAACAGTGTCTCAATTCAAGAAAGTTCTACTGTTTTGGCAAGATTTGTGTGCAAATTGAATCAGCATGCTCACACAACTGTAGCTTAAATTGCAGTTAACAGCAGGACTATCACCTGACCTTGCAACTTTGATGTGAAGGTACAACCAGAGCTGCTGGCAGCTGATAGTGTTCGCATGGAAGTTGATGGACAAGGAGGCAATGATATCTTGCCTTTGCTTGATGATTTTCATCCCTTGGAGACTACGGTATGCATCTCTTTGTTGCTTGGAAGCAATTGTCAGTTCCAATCATGCCTCAGGATTTAGAGGGCTACATAGTTTCACTAACCTGTTGCAATCTCTTTTACCCAGATTTAGTCTTATGACCAGGTTGATGGTGATCATGACTGCTCATAGATGTTTTTTCCACTGATTTGCAGTGCACTGTTAGGCTTTGCATGACATAACAAGGGGTCCCTGAGGCATCTTGGTTTCAAGTGGTTTCAACCTACTTGACCATTATGTCTATCTTGCAAACTGCTTTCATTGTCTTTTGCATGTCTGTATATGTTGTCTTGATATGTTATGTGGGCCCTGGAAACATCCACTCAGAACTATTTCATTCAGGTTGTAATCCATTCTTGGTGGTTCTTCAGACCTTTCCCTAGTTGACACAACTTTGCACACACCTGCACAAAAATCTCTGCAGCTCACAGTATCCTTTTGCAATAATTTATTATAGCAACTTACAAAGTTAGCAAGGGTTTGTGGCAGGATGAACGTGATGAAGTTGGGAGCCAAAGAAAACGAGTTCGGTACTAAAATTAGATGGTCCTGGTGTAAACCAGACACCCTGATCTCTGCGAGATGCCCAAATTTTAGGAATTCTGGAGGAGAAGGTCATAAAAAATGACCTCAGCCTTTGTGGATGGAATGAATATCAAAATCCAGGAACCTGAGCAAAAAGCTTGGCCCCATGTTCAAAGAAAGGTGTCTCTCTTGCTTTCCCAGTCATGTAAACCATGGCCAATGCAAGTCATCAGAGCAGTAACCCACATTTTACTGGTTTGGAGGAATTCATAGTTTTGTGACCTCCAAAGGGGGGCTGGGGGTGTTGAGAGTCTTCCAGCGAATGATCAAAGGATAGGTGACAGCCATTGTGCATGCTTTCCAATGCAGAATGGCAACTAGAGTGGCAGGCAAATGATGAAAAACACCATTCAGCAGCATGTTCACAGTTTGTGCAGATGCATCAGATTTAGAGTTGTAAACTTTCAGTTTTTTAGATTACCTTGTAGCATTCATGATTTGTGGTGGTGCTGCACAGCACACACCTCTTCTCTGTCATTAGTCAAACTACAGATCTGATACATGGGTCATGCCTTTCATGTCACTTTGGAGATGTTTGTGTTCAATGGGTAGATGTTCTTCATGCCTCATTTAGGCAAAGCAGGCAGCTGTTAAACATCAATCAGGTTTCAGCCTTAGATTTCAAGCAATGTCTTCTCTTCTGGCTTTCATCAGGACTTGTTGTACTTAAATCTCTTGATGTCTTTGGTAAGATACAGAATGTTATTATATCTGCGTTTCAAGTGTTGTGCTCATGTCAGAGAGACCCTGGACATTTGGTTTCATTCATTGTGGGTATGGCCAAAAAAAGTTACCCCAGGCTTCCTTTCATGGCCTCCCTTGCCATTCTCTGTCAAGCCTGCCTTGCAAAGTGAAGGATTTGACTGAATACATGGATGCACACGAATGAAATCCATGCAATGTTAGGGTTTCTAAATGGAGTTGTGTTATGTATTTGTACATCAGGTATGAATCAATGAATGTTGGGTGGGTATCTAATTTTGTTGTTAAATGTTGGCTCCAGTTTTTGATGTTCCAGAATCAGAGAACCATGGATTCTTGTCTTTTTAGTTTTAAGAAACATAATTAAAGAACCATGGGTTCTGGTCATTTCAAAAACCTCTAAGAACTGGCAGTCTTCCTCACAGAACCAGAGATTTTATAGGCCATCTTTTTCTGTCTTTCAAAAATTTGAGAACTACGGATATATATATATATATAATTGGGCTCCACAATGCTTCGCACTACCAGTGATGATGATTAAATTATTTTGTGTGGACATAATAATTTTTAAATTTTCAATATATGTCATTTTGTTTTATTAACATTTTTTT
>Ga0209208_10012396_pt1 | contig 10801 bp, 6 predicted proteins | sample S1TSphfallax_3_FD_187694 | JGI IMG/M metagenome (GOLD analysis project Ga0209208, IMG submission 187694) | Host-associated microbial communities from peat moss isolated from Minnesota, USA - S1T2_Fd - Sphagnum fallax MG (SPAdes) (version 2) | ecosystem: Host-associated > Plants > Peat moss >... | reverse complement strand
AACAATTGTGACACCAAAAAATGGATTGTTTAATCTACAAACACCCCATTGTTGGAGGTATAGGTATTATAACTACTAGGGGAAATAAATTGGTTTATTGCATAATAAATTCTGTTTTTTCTTACTAAAGTGGTTGTTGTTCAATTGCTTCAAACAATGGATTTAGGTTATTGTATTAATTGTTTCTGGTGTTGTACATATTACTACCATTATGTGGAAATGGTTTTTATTTGACTTTAGTATCAAATAAGATTACTGTAGATAATTTATTGGAGTGAAAAACCCATGGATTGACTACAAAGATTGCATTATTATCTTGAAGGTTTTTTCTTAGGTATGATAGATGTAGTTAATGTTGTGGATTGTGCATTAACATCATTTGTAATGGATTGCATTCCTTCAACTATTGTTTGTGTAGCTAGTACAAATCCTTCCTAAAGCAATGACTCTTAGAGCTAATATTTCATCTTACTACCCAAGATGCTTAATTCTTTCCATTGACTATAAATGTCAAAATGTTTAACCCAAAATTCAACATTCCTAATTAAATTCTTCTTTCATTTCTCTTCTTAAATTCCTCTTTGTATTACCTTGTTCACAATTGTTTTTTTCATCTATCATGGGTTCCCATGAATATATACCTACTACCCTTTTTGTACCTCATATTTTAATGACTTTTATTTTTTCTTTTAAAGCTAGGTTCAAAAGTAAAGTAGGTAATAACATGGTTTTCCCATAATTCTTTTAAAGAAATTTTTTTATTCCTTCTTGTTCTAAGACAAAATTCACCATTATTTCTTCCAATTAACACCCATAATGCTCACATGGAATCCATTAATCAATTAAAGCATTGATGTTTACTTTGTTAAATTCTTTATGATCTATTAGTTGAATAACATGATGTGTTGTGTAAACCCTTTCAATATGTAACAACATGAGCAAACAAATTAGTATGGCAAACCATTGTCTATACTTTTTTGACTTGAATGCATCTATAATCAATGTTTTATGTTGAATACACTAGGTTTTTGTATTCCCATGTAATTTATCCAAAATTAACTCTTGAACATTCTATGGTAATTTTTGAAATTATTCTATAAAACTCTCCCATGTTCCTTCCCTTGGTACTTGTCATGACCTTAACCTCACGCTCATGACCAAAACAAAGGCATGGAAAGGTGTGGGCCAAGAGTGCAACCCAGGAATCACATTCACACTCTTAGGAGTGTGAAAGAGTGTGAGGGAATGAACTCACATACTCCCAAGTGGACTCCCACTTTGGGAGTTGGAATCCCTATGGAGTTTTGAATTTTTAAAAAGTAATTTTAGGGGTCAAAACTTATTAGATTGAAAAGTTCTTTATACCATTGAAAAGCTCTTGAAACATAAATGTTTAAAATGGTCTTACATGACCCCTTCTACAATCATTATTAACAAACTTACCCCTTCATTTTAAAACTAATATATCCCATTAAAATCCTTAAATCCACATGGGAAAACAATTATTAAGATGTTCAAATAAAAAAATTCCAAATCAACTTCATGCACCTATACAAATGTTTTTTAGTCATTTATATTAATAATAATGGTGATAATTTATTGTTAGTGAATAATTCCTTATAACTTAATACATTTCATTGCCATAATTATATGTTGTGAACTCTTCTATCCATCTACATTGTAATTGTAACAAATCAAAAGGTATCTACCACTTAATTAAAACATTAATATTTGGTTTTAGATATTCTTTTGCATCTTTCATGCTTACAATATGATTAGTCAAGTTGTTACTCTTTCCGACTTTATTATAACAATAACACAAACTATACTGGAAACCATTTTTTATACTAAGATATTTATGTAATATTCTATTGTAATTTTTGTAAGATCATTTCCTTAACACTTATAGGTAATAATTTAAACTATCAACAAATTCATTCCAATACTCTTTTTGTGGACAACTTCTTGGCATAAACAAATATGCCTAATGCATCCACCCATACATGCAGTGATCCCTAAGCAATTGATTTGCCTCCTTAATAAACAATGTAATTTTTTCTCAAGGGACAAGATTATATCCCCTTAACATGTTTAAAGGGCCATCAATAGTAATAAACGATTTTACATCCCCAACATGGTTGTAAAATGTTAGCAATGATTTTTCAAGGACTAAACTTTACATTGTTATTGGGTTATTTTCTACCATGTTACATGCAATACACCACCTACTTGAATAACAAAGACAGATCTCATGAAGCCACATACTCAAACCAACTAACAAGATGAAAGTTTAATCATGCATATTTAACAACAATAGATTATATGGTGTGTGTTATTAACAATACTTGAGTATAAGACAATATCTATGTGAAGGAGCCAGAAAGAAAGATCACTCCTTGTCCCATTTCTTTCCCTACCTCTTCAAACCCTTAAACAATTAAAGCCTTACGATGTATCAATAATACCAACTGTTTTAGTAAGCCTTAAATAGTTATAGCCAAGTTCGGCAAGATCGAAAAAAATTACCCTTGCCCACTTTCGATAAGGTAATTGCTTGGATTCTATTAAAGTTTAAACAATGTTCGGTAGGTAATCTAATTATGTTCAATAAGGTCACACATATTTCGGTAGGATGTAGGCTAAAAATTGATACCAGTGTTTGGTAAGCTTTATATTTGGACAAATCCATCATTACATAATTTCTACACATTCCTAATATTCACCATAGTCCACTAGCGACCAAACCTATTTCAATCACTACACAACAATCAACAACTAAATTATGGTGATGGAAAATACATTTAAGTTTTTTTTTTGGGAATTCTTTTTTTTTAAAAACATGAAAGATGGGAAAACTCAAGAAAGTTTTCGGTTTCAAATGTGAATTCAATCAAATTTCCAATATTTTGACTAAGTTTCACCAAACTTTTGACACAAAAGGTTTTTAAAGGCTTCTGTTTGCATTGAAAATATTGCTTTCAAATGAGTATCTATTGATCCTATTTCATGATTTTATGTCTATGACCTTTTATTTGAGGATTTTGTATTTTGATATGGACACATGGATCTTCCAACATGTCAAAATATTGGCAAGGAAATAGATTGGGGACATGAAATGATGCTATTACTTATGCCTTTAACATGTGCACAAGGAAAATCACAATATCAATGCAAGTGAACCAAAACTTGTGAAATTCTAATCACATTTAATGAAAAGCATAATATTAGTCAAATTCTAAAAATAATCACACATGACATCATGATCCCTTTACAAAACTTCATTTTATTAAATCAACAAGTTCAAAATATGTCACTTCCAACAATTTATATGAGTTACACCAAATTTCATCCGGACCAACTATAAACAATCTATGGTTACCTTCAATAACATTTTTCAGTTCCAATCCAATTGTATGGAGACCACATCACCTTGTGCATGACATGCTAATGGGATTGTACCGATTTTTGTACTAAGGCTCAAATAGAGGTAAAATGGTAGGAAAATGGACTTAGGCTATTTAACTGTTAAAATCAAAGAATCGTGAGAAAACAAATCTAGGGAATATGGGATTCAGTAGAAGAATCAGCCACCTTGAACATCCGCAAGGTAGTCTGATTTGATCATATTAATCATGTTGAAACATAACCAGCATTAACCCCTTGAATTTAGGGTAGATTGTTCTAGCACTTGGTGGTATAAGGTCTGTAGATACATGTGGATGGTGGAAACTTAGTACATAGCCAAATTTGAGTTTCACAATATTTGACTGCTATTATATACCTAACATGTAACATACACTGTACACACCATTTATCTCTATGGTGGAGATGTTCTTATGCATCATAGAAATTTTTTTGTTCCATTTTTTAGATGGCTAAAACTGGCCAAAATGCTATGATAAAAATATGGGTGCTAAAAGTATTAAGGAAAATATGTGGGGGAAAAATGAAAATATTGTTAGGATTCATCTACTTTTCAATGCTATGGTAGTCATTACATGATAATTATGGTAGTCTAGATTACCATACATATGCTAAAGTCATCCATATAAATTTGTCACTTTGTTCATTTTTCATTGGGGGGCTAAAGGTTTCATTGCCACTACATGAATGAAGTGTGCATTTAGTCCCACTGACGTTGTTGTTGGGATGAACTTGCAATATCTTTTGTTGTGCATGTGATCCACAAAATCTTTACTGCCGCAAAGGTGATGGGCTGAGTTGAACCAACATTTGCATTGATACCTTCAGGTTTTAGTGAGGCCTCTTAGTGTCCATATTAAGTTTGAAAGATTTGGACTCAAAGATTGCAATGTAGTCGAGCATGGGATGTTTCTAATAATATTTTAAAACAATTTAAATGAATTTTAGGATTTTTATCATGGTACCAATGGGGGTGCCAATTCACTCAAGGCCAAAGGATTGTACCTATCTTATCTACTTCCTTCTTTATGCAAGTATACACCAATAGTTCATGCTCCTGCCATTAGCCTGGGCCAAAATGGCAAAGAACTTAGGTAGGCAAAAAAAACTTCTTGCAGCCAATGATGTGAGGTAGCATGCATCCATGAGACCAGGTTTTTTTCCTTTAGGCGAAGGTATGGGTGTTTGATTTCTTTTGTTTTCAAAGAGTTCCTATGAAGTTTTCATTGTGTTCTCATCAAGTTACTCGTGAGTTCCCCAAGTTCCCAATAGCTCCCCACTTCATCATATCCTTTGCCCTAAGTTCTACTCTTGTAGCCTACATAAGCAGCCCAAAGGAGGAGATTGCAACATATCTATTTTGGAACTATTCAAAGTTGGATTTATTTTTTTGATGGGCCAATCAAAGATGCCCATCACAAAAAGAAAAAAAATTGAACTCTAGGGGTCCCCACAACTAATGAATATGAAACACAAATATACTACCATAAGAATAGGTAGGGTGTTCTTTGCAAGGGGTATTAGCCTAGGCCAAAAATGGTGAACTCTTTTGGGAATATAAATTTCATGCAGCCAATGGAAAGGCCCACGCATGCAGTCAAGGTGCCTTGCTTTTTTCCTTTTAAGGTTTTGGGGTGGGGTGGGGTTTCCCTTTAAGCTCCACTGGGTTCACATCAGAAATGCTACTCAAATTCCCAATGTGTTCCACAACATGTTCTCCATAGTACCTCACTTTTATCCCATATGCTTTGGCAAATGTTGTCCTCCCTTCACCTATATAGCTTGGCCAAAGGGGGAGGAGCTTTAAATTTCAAAATAGAACCTTATATTTTGGGGGAGCCTCCATAGTTTCATTTTTTTATGAGTGATGGGCCAATCAAATTGGCTTGCTGCCAAAAGAAAAATTAAATTCGCCAGAAATACTCGCATTTTTTTTATACAAAGAGCCCACCCGTAGAAATCTCAAAAAGTCCAGGAAAAGCGCTGCATGGCACTCAAAAACGTTGGAAGTTCTCCTGGGTTCGTAAACTTGTGATTGATTGTGAAGAGAGAATGTGCTGTACATTCTTGAAGCAGGTAGGCTGGTAGCTTTCCTGAACCAGCCTGGGCTCGTGCCTCAAGAAGCAGGGACCTCATGAGTAATGAGTATTCAGCATGCACCGGAGAAGGTTAAAGATTCTTCTAGAGACAGAAATTGTGATTGCTTGTGCAGATGGTGTACTTTACGTTTCTTGAAACAAGTCGTTTGGGGCTCGTGCATCAAAAAACAGAAACCTCATGAGTATGCAGCATGTGTTGCCATGAACTTAAGGAGAGTCTGGACAAAGGCCACATAACCTAAATTTTTATTGGAAACTGAGAGAGCACATGTTAGAGAACTTCAAGTGTACATTCGCCTGGTGCTTACTAATCATGAGTGTGCTGCATTCCCTGTTTTGGTCATCGTACTACTTCCATAGAAACACAAATTCCCACAACATGCATATATATATATTTGTCCCTCGAAAGTGTAATAGCAGCAAAACATCCTGATTGCTTGCATTTTCTTGCATCCAGCAAATTAGGGCCACTGGTCATGAGGTAGGAAGCCACGGTTTGTTTTTTTCCAATTTTGTGATACTGAAAATTTGGCGAGTTTTTACCAAAAATAATTATCAAGATTAGTAGAATTTACACTAGAAGAACTAAAATTTGTCAAAACACCAAAACACTGGTAGGTACTCATAAAATATAAGAATTACACTTATTCAAGAATATGAAACCAGAACACATGAAACTGCAATTTAATCATGGGTTAATTGGAACATTGAACCTGGAAACTTGGATATTATCCATACTTTTAAGCTTTGTTTTTGTCGGTGAATATATATATAGTCCAAACAGAAGCTGATTTGACTGAGAGACTCTTCCTCTCTGCTACAATTGCAACCAGTGTTGGTTGGTTTTGGGTTAGAGCCTGGTTCTAAGAATTAAGCCTGGCGGGTCTACATGGGGCAAGCCTTGTTACAAGACTAGCCCTGGTCAAGCCCCAGGTTCCATGAACTTGATTTCAGAATGACAGGGTCATCTAGACCCGACCCTAGAATCAGCTTGAGCATCTTCAGGCTCAATTTATAGCGTCCAAGTCTTAAGGCTCATTTTATAGGAGGGGTCACATCTCCACCCAAGTACCTTTTTTTGGGTTTAATGATAACCCTCTTTCATGTACTCATCAAAGTTTGAAGAGTTAAAAGAGAACTCTTGGAATTTCTCTCCAAGTTTGTTGAGTTAGAGCATTGGATAGGTGGGCAATGCATATGGAATAAAAATGCGTCTCTTCCTTCTTGCCTTCCTAACATAAAAAGTCTTCCCTCTCCATTTTCTTTTGATTATATATGTTGGTGAGGTTGATGACCAAACATTTAGTGTACCAAAGATCTTAAAATCTTTGAACATTGCTCCTTTGCCTCTAGAGTTAAAAGAGTTTACATAGAGCTTTGCTTATGCACTTGTAACCACTTAGATTGCTCAAAATGGACAAGAAATGAGGAAAATGTAGGATACGAAAGTAAGGATATCAGTGCTTGGTGATGGCTGTGTTCAAACATTTTATGATTTAGACACACTTATCTTCTTTGTGGTTCCTCTTCATTACTGCATTGCCTTTGGATTCAAAAAAGAATGTAAACAAAATCCTTAAATAAACATATGTAACTTCAAGAACAACTTGGTTTAGCGTTCTACTCACAAAACTGGTGAGGTTGCATGTAGATTGCAGTTTCAATGTTTAAAAAATAATCTGAAACCCAAAATTGGCCTTTGAACCAACTCCTAAATAAGGATCTAAAACCAAACCTGCCTTGAACCCAGCATAGATGAGTTTTATTTTTTGAGAATATTCCTTAGATTGAAAAACAATTGATCTGTCATTTTACAAAACATTCTAGACATGAACAGTATGGTTCTTCTCAAAACCAGGAACCAGCGAACACTGGTTGCAACTTGCAAACTTACAGGCTGCTACAGCACCTTGTGTGAGGGTGGGTTTAGGGAGCTACTTGTCATCTCCAAGAGTCAGAGATGATTCCCAAGTTTTGCTTGTTGGGGACGATAGGTATGATGACTGAATAATAAAAGATAAAGTGAAACTGTTTCATCCTCTTACAGTAACTCAAAAGTTGCTGCAAAACTTCATATTAAATCCGTGTGAGTGGTCCCTGACCATGTGCCTCCTTGGGTCCCCCACCAGTAGGCAGTCATTAATTGAAAGTGAAGGAGATTCACTCTTGAAATTCTGCTGTTTTATGGAACCAACACATCAAAAACCTAGTCTAGCCATCAAATTTGAGTTTGGACTTTGTACCCTTGATTGGATTCCAGATGATATTAACAACTTTTTCTTCAGACCTCGTTGGATAAAACACTAGCTGCCTTTCGTGGCCAATTTAACCATACAATTCGTCAATGGATTGGAAAGGCTCCCCTGAGTATTCTAAAGTTTCAGGTCAGATGAAATTGTTATACTTTTGGGTCCCACTCTGTTGTTCCTCTCTTACTTATGATGATGAAGCTTGACTAGCCAACTCCTCAGGCGACCAATTCAATAAGCGCTGGCTTGGCAGCCCACACATGGCTACCACTGTATTTTGGGGAAGTAGTGTTCATTGATTTCCTCACATTTTGTTCATCACATTAGGTGCCCAAATTTGTGATGACATACTAAAATCCCTGGGAAACCATCATGGACAAAGGGAACCTTATGACAACTTGATATTTTAAAGTGCTTGGTGATGACTATGTGCAAGGAGTTTTGACTAGGTTCTAGATATGCAAGTAGTTGTGAAATTTACTTTTCACAGTCTGAATTTCTTTTTAATGTGTCAAATATTTAATTTAAAAAAAAATTATTTGATGACATTCTTGAATGTATGATAATTTATATATCTTAACTTTGTACTTATATATTTCATTATTATTCTAAATAAGTTTGAACACCATGTCAATCAATTAGTTTAAAATATATTTGTTACTTGATTTTATTATAATGAAATTTCTCAAAATTTATATTTAACTTACCATAAATTCAAGGGAGAGTGTAATGATTTCATAAATACATTTAAAGAGATTTTGAATACTAGACCTTTTTTTTCTGTTGTGTTTAAAATTAGACTTTGAAATATCACTTTTGTTTTTTATCTATTTTATCATGCTTTCCCTATAATTATACAAAAATTCCATGACAACTAGAGGATTCATTCTCAAAAGTCCAAATATATGATAAATTTTTTTCTAAACTTTGAATATCTTATATATTATCTAACATATATAAATTCTATTATCAAATATTTAAATCCTAATCATGAAAATCGACCATTGTTGTTAATGCAATTGTTTTCAAATGCAAAGTTGATGACTTGCATAAATTGTAATTGTGACATTTGTTTTGTATAATGCACCTTGCTTATGCTTATGCCTAGAGAAGGTGGTCACTATTGCTTTTGTCAATCCACACAAAAGTGCTAAAAACAACTCAACACGTGAAAGGGGTGTTTCAATTTTGGTCTACATTTATGTTATGTTCTAGTTTTAATAGTTTGGAATTTTGTGGAATCAAGTACATTCCCATCTAAAAACTTAGTCAAAGGTACCAATACCACAATGTATACAAAATTTGCTACAACCTATATGCAAATGTACTAATGTATCTTATAAGATTTATGGTCCAACCGCATTGGTAATTAGATGGTAATTGGATGTTAAAGATAATCTCATTCACACCTAATGTTACACATAAAATGGTAGATGACATGGAATTTGACGTGTGATGGAAATGTTAATTAAAAGGATAAAATAACAATAATGTTAACAAACCATTTTCAATCTAAAAAAAAACATAGAACCTATGAGAGGTTATGATGTTAAGTTGCCTACCAAAAATTTAAACATATAATTTGATGGTAAGTTTGCACTTGTCAATTTGCATCACATCAAAATGCATTGTCATCCTTGTCATTGTTTTGTGTTTTTGTACACTATACAACAATAGAAGTTCACCAAAGAACATTGAACTTCACACAACACAAGATATTTAAAAAATGCCTAAAGAGAATGGTGGCTATGACAAATTTGGACAACTTGCAAACAATAAAACACCAAGTAAGTTCAAACTAAAATATAATTCAAACGTTTAAGAATGCAATCAATCTTTTGTTCAATGTTGTGAACTAAAAGCTTATAGACATTCACTTATCTTGAATTCAAATGTTCCAACAAGTTGTAGGGTGAAAATCTTTTAAGGTGTATCACTTAGGATGAAAATGACCTAATCCTTAATGAAGTCCTTTTTTCTCTATATTTTGATCCCCATAAATATAAATGAATAAAGAATGTCAAATGTTTTACAATACACTATTGTAGACAATCACAATTCAAGATTCCATCAATATCAGTCAATTTGTGTCTTGGGTATGATAAAGTAGGACTAGGTAATGGAGTATTGAAAAGGATGATCTTGTGACAAAAAATTAGTACATCTTAAATAATTTGGATAGGTCATAGAGCATTTCTTTCTTGATCATGCAAGCTAAAGTCATTGATTAGTCTTCAAATGAGCAAGAGGAAAAGACATAGGAGTTGGTGGCGGTTGAAGAAGTAAAATCCTCAAAGGCAAGATGCTAATTTTTTCAAAAATAGTTGCATAATTGGGTTCTTGCAACAACATTACATGTGCACCATCCACACTTGACATTTCATCCAACACCTACAACAACTCAATGCGCAAACTTTGATGATCCAATTGGGGCTACTAAGATGTGTATGCATTTATGCCATTAAAAAAGAATCTAGCAAAGCAAGATGTTGTTAACTCAAAAAACCAATTTTAATTTACAACCATGAAAATTTGGTGTAAGATAGTAGATGCAATTAATGGAAGTACACATGCAATTCAATCTAGGAATCTTGGGGCTTGCAAGGATAAATGGGAAGCAATATGTGGGTACTTCAAACACTTTGACTACATGTTAAACATAAGCAATAATAGTGAATATTGGACCCTTATTCCACAAGAGAAGACAATGTTCAACCTCCCAAGAAATAATAACAAGAAAATGTATGAAATGATTGACATATTTATAGGTGTTTTACCCATGTTTTGTCCCCCCCCACATTTGAGATCTTGTCACCTAATGACAAAATCTAGGTTAGATTAGGGGAGAAACCAAATGGTGAAGTAGATTTGTTGTATTAATCAAAAGATTAGATTGATTAACAAGGCATTGGCAATATGTTTACATATTAGGCATGTCATAGATGTGTCTAATTAGCTCCTTCCTCACCATTTCTCTTGGTAAATACTAATCTTCCAACATTGTATTAAATTTAGAATTTGTTCTTTAAC
>Ga0209208_10012392_pt1 | contig 10802 bp, 8 predicted proteins | sample S1TSphfallax_3_FD_187694 | JGI IMG/M metagenome (GOLD analysis project Ga0209208, IMG submission 187694) | Host-associated microbial communities from peat moss isolated from Minnesota, USA - S1T2_Fd - Sphagnum fallax MG (SPAdes) (version 2) | ecosystem: Host-associated > Plants > Peat moss >... | reverse complement strand
TAATATTCGATCTAATGATAAAAGGACCAGGAAAAGGACCAGCTTTAATATGGAATAATTATTATGGTCATTGACGTACTTAACTAGATCTTCAATTCTAGTTAGAACTTCGAATAAGACTTTGAGAACTGTAGAGAATGTCCATCCTACAAATACCACCATCACACCTATGCCAACTGTGGCTCCCATAACAGTTGTATAGCTGTGAATTGGAGGTAACACTACAAAGCCGGCACTTGCAAATGCACCCATCACACATGCAATTGAAACAGTTAGAAGGGCATAAGCTAACTGAAGTGACGTCCGCAAAGACCGCACCATTACTCCAATATATGTATGTTTCTTTGGGGGCCGTGCAGCAGTAGCTCCCACCATAAGGGTTGCAATAGCAAAGAAGAAGGACAAGGAATTGAAAACCCAGAATATTTTGAGGATTGGATGATCTTCAACGGAAATAAATGATGGGTACATGCCAGACGGGGTGGGGGATCTTGCATCAAGGCTTCCATTTCCAGAGAACGGAGAATACCCTAAAGGCGGTTGGAGCCATCCGGCAAATGTCACACTTGCAATCAAGGCAGCCCCAACAAGAATAGCATTTGCTGCATCAACATGCACCTGCCGGTCCCTGTACAATCTTTTATCTTGCTTTTCAACCTCACGTACATCGGTTAAGATCTTCATGATTACATCGTTCTTCCTCTCCGTTGCGATTTGAAGAGCTGTTATTCCTGCGTCGTTTTCAATCGTAGCTACTAAGCATTCTTTAGAATCATCACGTAAGATCTTCACGACACTTGCGTGGCCATATAATGAAGCCAACTGTAGTGGAGTGAAATTAACTAGATACAAAGGGTCAACTTTTAACCCAGCCCACCAAACAACATATCTAAAATTGACATATGACGGTCTATTCACAATTAGAGATTTCTGCACACTCATCCTAAGGGTTGCATTCACTTGCAATTGTATTTCCTTGTTGAGGAGCATTGCCTTGACCACTTCATCATGCCCCATTTTCACAGCCCAATGAAGAGGTCGCGCAAGTTTCACATCTATTCTCTTACATGCTAAAAGAGTGTTTAGCATTTCTACATCCCCCAACTTGGCAGCTAGATTAAGAGGCGCTAATCGATCCGTGAAAGCGTAGTAATACAAGCAATTCATGAAAACGTTGCGCCCAGCGAAACCAAAGGTTCTGGGAATAGGCTTTCCAACTGCTCTCAAATAAATATCATCAAAATCATAAAGTTGTCCTCCTTCGTTTACATTGACTTCCTTTACTTCGGTGAGGCTCTTCACCAATTCGACATACCCGAACTCAACAGCAATTGACAGGACCCGGCACAAGAATCCACTATCAACTCCTTCCTTGCAGTGTATCAGGGCCATCACTATGTGCACAAAATTACATGTCGCAGCCCACGACGCAATCTTTAGGCGACGAACCTCTGCTGGCTTATTCAAGCTCAAATAGTGAATTAAATTTGCATCTTTCTCAAGCTCCATTACCAGGAACTCCTTTAACCGTGTGTTGAGTGTTGCTTCTCCCAACGCCTTCTCATATACCCGACCCCGAGCCAGCATATCAGGTGATTCAGGCCCCAGTGTAGCCTTTCCACTCATTCCCTCTTCAAATGTGAAATCTGCGAAATCTCCTTCTTCTTCCTTTGCACCATCTGTGATGTTCAGGAGAGTGTAGTCGAGATGTGCTCTTAAGTCGGCTTCACTGGCATCACCACGTATTGCTTGATGCAACTGTTTTTGAGCAAGATCAAACAAGTGAAGCTGTCCAAATAGCTCGTCCATGTGCGTGTCTTGACTATTTGATGCCATCTTTCTTCAGATCTTAACACAGCTCTCGAGCTGGTAGATGCTTGCCCACGTCCTGCCTAACAACAAAGAGTGTTCAGTGATATGTCACGCTCTCTGGATTTTTAAAAGGTCAATATGTCAAATAGAGAAATTGTTGCACAAAAAAAATTTGAGAAAGAGGACACAAAAGGAAGTCATATGCAGGCAAACGGATATGATCATCGACAATTCATGAGAGAAATTTTAACCTGTGGCTGTTCTCAAACCCCACGCTCCACTGTAAAGCAATTAAAGCACCAGCAACAATTCGAAATACAAATCTGACCGAGGAGCAGGATATTGCCGTTCTCTGCATTAACCACCCTAATGAGAAGAACTGTAGATTCTGCATACAATGAAAGAGTGGAAACATGCATAAAAAGACCAAGAAAAATATAGACTCTTCGCCAGAAAATAAGAGAGTTCAAAATACCTGCTAAAAGCTGAAAGAAAATTGCTGACGTCTGTAAGAACAAACAGAAGAAGCGTCCACGAATTTGGAAGGCACCCAAACGCTAAAGCTTCTTCAGCAAATGAAACCAACCAAGTTAAGAAGCTCCAGTAATGCTCAAAAATTAACCCTGCAGAGCCAGAGGCTGCACCCAAGACACCTAATAACATTATACGCGGGATTACGGACATTACGGCTTCAAGAAAATCTCAATATCAGAACAGCCACCTCCAAAGACTTGAGGACTATACGTTCAGCTCGAAAGTTTCACTATCTGTTGCTAACGAGAGGATTGGAGTTGAAGGTGCACCCATCCCAACAACAGCTTGAATTTATCAAGGAGTTCTAAACTAGGAAGTACACCTTGTGCATCCTTTAGCCATAAGAAAAACTTGCCGCTTATTTGTTTATATGTTAGCCTTAGTTTACTGTTTTCTAGGAGTTTTCTAGATAAGAAGATTTCTTGTTTCATCCCTTCTTTGCTCGCTTCAGTTACATACCACAATCCGGTGCTGGTGCTGTTCTCTGTATCCTTTTCGATGCACTACTTGTCACAGCTATACTGGGGCCTAAATCACTTAACAAGCTCTCTCGATTATTTGGGATTTGAAAAAGGTTAGCAGACCAAATAAAGCCATTATCGCACAACAAATAACCGAGAAAGAGGACACAAAGAATGTAATATGCAGCCTAGCAACCAGATATGATCATCAACGATTAATATGAAAATAATTTCACCTGCGTCTGTTCACAAACTCCACGCCCCACTGTAAAATAATAGAAAAGCCAGCAACAAATTGAAATAGAAGTGCTACTGAGGAGCAGGATGTCGGCGTTTTCTGTTGAGCATGCAATAACACCCAAATAAGAGAAATTTGTAGACTCTGCAAATCATGAAATAGAGAAAACATGAATAGAATAACAGAGAAAAATACAGGTTTTTCAGTAGAAAAGAAGAGAATGAAGCACCTGATGAAGGAAAATAGTTGATGCCTGTGAAACAAGCAAAAGAAACGTCTAGGACTTGCGAAGGCACCCAGGAGCTAGAGGATCTTAAAACGAAGGAAAATAAAGACTTTAAGAAGTTGGTAATGCTATAAAATAGAAAAAGCAGAGCCAGGCGGTGCACCCACGACAGCTACTTGTATTAGACGAGTTAACAAGGACATTAATACTTCACGAAATCACAAAATGCGAACAACCACCAATGAAGTCCTAGTTGTCAGAAAGCGTCGCGCTCAGAAGCCTCACAATCCACTACTATGGAGAAGATTCGGATACATATGCACTCGATCCAACAAGCTGGTTTGATTTAACCAAGGAGCTTCTGCATCTTACAACCAATACTTGCTGAGGTTTTATAGCTCAAACCCATTTCCTTACCGATGTGTCGACAGGGAGAGATTGTAATTAATAACTTTTTTCGGATTCCCTATGGTACCATCAAGAAATTTTTGAATTTCCCCTCTGCAAACATGAAATGCTTTGTTTAACAATGCGAAAATACAAAGCTCCCCATATTTCACACAGGTTTTTTTTTAATGGCGAATTTCTTCACTTGATGAAAAATGAAGGGCTGCAAACTGTCCAAATGAGTTTTTCAGAAAAAAAGCGAAAATTTGCCAGATTTCGACGGGAAAAAGAACTAAAACTCGCCATAATTAGAGCATTGGTTCTTTTTTGTCACAAGTGTATAGTGGAATTTGAAAAAAATCTAGTGTTCTCTGATCTCTAGCCAAATTTAGGCGGTCGCCATGTTCATCTACCTGGCAAAACTGAAAAAATACCTTGATTTCACAATGGGAAAATTAGAATAAACATTGAAATATTGGTCCCTCACTTCCTTTGGAGAGTTTTACCTGTGTTTTGTTAATTCAACTTCAATTTGCTCGAGGTTTCCATTCTTTTCCCTCTAGGGAATGCCAAAAAAGTTTATTGGGATTTGTCAGGTACAATTGCAAGTTGAACGTTTCTAAATTGCGAACTATTAGTCCACCACTAGGGCAAAAGACCAACAGGCTTGTAGCAACATTTTCTTTTCTGGCGAATTATCGCCAGATTTCTACTTTTAGAAAACCCTGGCTACCAGTTCAAAGGGCAAAAAGAGGGGGCTTTTCATTTGAAATCGTTTATAAGCGACTGGAAATTGTTTTTTTTGGGGAGGGTGTGACGACAATTATGTCTATTGGCTACAGTTTTAGGAGTTCGTTCAAAGACTGTCGCTGACGTGGCGAAATCTGTCTGAATCTACGTAGGGATGCTCGCTACCCTGGCTCCAGCCTCCACTAGGAAATTGAAAAAAAAGAAACACTGGCTTGTAGTTACTGGAAATGTCAGTGAACATTAATGAAATTCAGCTGTGAGAAGAAAATTTCACATGTGTGAAAATTGGCAGTTCAAATTTGAGAAGAGAGATGTGGGAAGATCAGAATCTCACACAACGTTGCAAAAGTTCTTAGGTACCTACAGCAGTGGTCATGTACCTACAGGCTATATCAGCCAACCGGCGTAACAGCCATTAATCCAAGTGCACTGCTTGTTTGTTTTACTTCCTCGCTCTCCTCGGTTTCTAGCACTTTTGTTGATGCTACAAATTTTTTGTTTAATCCCTCTTTTGCTCTCTTTTTCATGACGTGTTTCCTTCCTTTTCAAGTAGCAACTTGGTACCTACTTCCTAGTCTTGTTCTCGGTTTCCCTTGATCCATTACTTGCAACCCACGTTCTTTTACGATTAGCTGAACCCATGCGAGGACAGAATCCAAATCCTCCCTTTTTGAGGTTTTTCGCCAACATTATATTTAATTTACCCGTTCAGAGACTAAATCAGGGTCCCCAAATCTAAATTTGACATTTCCTAAGTTAAATATAGTCACTATCAGCAGTGATTTTTTAAAAATGTTGTATAGAAAAGTGGTAGCTGGCTCCTTCCTTCGGTTCAAAAACAGAGAATAGATGACCACCTGTTAATTTTTTCCCTAAATTCCTGGAAATGAGCATTGTATGGGCATTGGTGCCACACATTGTGTGAAGTGACAATGCTTTGATGCAAGGTTTGACTAGTTTGACCTTAATTTTATATTAGATAAATCAAAACATTATTTTCATTTCATGTCCAAAACTGTGCTGGTAGGTATCCTCATTCTCCTCCCCAGAGCTTATGGGTTTGAAATTATTATGGGACATCAAAAAATGCTGAACTAAAAATTAAATTTTTTGTTCTTTTACTTAGCAGAATAAGCACAATTGTGTTGTTCTATAAGATAAAACCGAGGTGCTATTGGGAACATCTTGAGGACCGTATTTGGGAGCAGTTTGGGAATCCTCTGGGGTTCCAATGAGAACAGTCAAGATGGTGAAGGTACAATTGCAGACGCCGGTTCATCTTCGCCAATCAATGAGGCCCGTCGCAAAAATACATTTATAAAGTATGGATTTACCCACGCCTAATTAATAGCATCAACAATGCAATCTCAGTAGCATGATCTTGGACAGGAAATGCACCTTGCAACAACCTTGTCTGTAACTTTTTATTCATTATAAAGTATGGATTTACCCACGCCTAAATAATAGCACCAACAATGCAATCTCAGTAGCATGATCTTGGACAGGAAATGCACCTTGCAACAACCTTGTCTGTCACTTTTTATTCATCTGGGGGTACTCCATTTTCAGCTAGAGCCTTGCTAGTCGGCTTCAGTACTACTAAGGATATTACTAAAGGAACACAAATTTTTAAAAAAAAACTAAAGGCTGGCCTTAATGGTAATGATCATTGACGTTATGGTTTCTGAACAGGTTCAGTGGCCTTCCTTGTGAGAGGTGAATCATGTTTTACTTTGGGAACGCCATCAACACATTTTCAAATGCCTTGCATAGGATAGTCATAAGTTTCTTTTACCTTCCCATAATCAATCAAAGTTTTTGAGCATTGAGTGAAAATGCTACCATTTCAATTTGAGACTAGAAACAAATCTTTTTGTAAAAAACTCATCAGGTCAGTGTTGAAACCTTTCATATATCTCATGCTTTACTTTTCAATCATTGTCCTCCAACCCATATTTCCCAACTCTAAAGTCATTTTCATGTAAGAATTATCTGTAAAGTTACTCTCCTCTTTTCAGCCTTTCTCTCGTCCCCCAACCACTATTTCACCCAACCCTAATATATGTTGCAATAAATATCCTGGGTTTTCATCAATTTCGTTTTTATCCTCCCTTTCAGTTTTCTTTCATTTTCAAAACAATCAACAAATCATTTCTAAAAAATTTACAAGGTCGTCCACTCAGTTTTTTTTCACTGCTGGTACCTGTAGTGGAGGTGCTGGTTCTACACTCCACTGCCCTAAACCCTACTAGATATCCCTTGAAAGGTTTTTAGCGCCATAGGGGCGGGCCAGCCCATCGACTTACAAGGTTGCCTCTAATCGAGGGCCCTCTAGGCACTGCTGGACAATTTCCCAAACCAAGAGAAAGTGGTGCACATTTTGTGTACAGTGGGTAGAAGCTAAGTCGTACAAGCCCATTTTTATGAAGGTGACCTGACAAAAGTGCAGTACTTCGTAAATGACCTTCATAAAAGGACCTTACTGGATGGCTTTGCACTATGGTCACGGCCGCAAAGACACTTTCACATTATTTTAACATTACATTTTATAAAGACTGTAGTGCAGAAGCCATTTTAATTCTCTGGGTGGAGGTACTTGAACGAACTCCAAAGTACTGTGGAAGTAGGTAGGTTATTTTCGAACAATCGGTAAGACAATCCAAACCCTCTTCCTCCGTCTTGGGTGAACCAGCTCCCGCATTGGTGCCATGGTAAATAAAAAAACTCACAATCTACTTAAATTATTCCTAAATATTCTTAGACTAAATCAGGCAGTGGTTTTTTTTTTCAACTTCGTGATGTTGCTCAATTAGTGATAGTCCATACATAAATTTTTCCAAATTTAGCAATACTAAAAACATGAAAGTATAAAATCTTAAGCACCCTTTCATGTTGTAAGCAATTGTAAAAAATTTGGGGAATTGTCTTTAACGAAAATAAAGAACTTCTGACAGAATATTTCATTTTTGAATTTTTTTTGCAAAATGGCGAAAATTCGTCACGAGAAAATCGCTGAAATCATGGTCTCTGAGTTCAAATCAAACATACTCTGGGCTTACACTGAAACTTCAGGACAGAGAGAATTTACACATTTCAACAAATTTGTTACGTATTTTGATCTATTGTCCATTTTTGAAGTAACTATTATCCATTGGAAGAAGATTAATGTGTTACCTTTGCCCATTGTGCGATCTGAACCTGTAAATGGTTTGTTAACAAAAAGAGATTTCCAAGCATGGAGCTGTAAACATAATTCCCTGATTTTTTTATTGCCCCAAGCTAGTGGATGCTTATGTCTAGATTTTGGGTGCACCCATCCAATTGATGGGTTGTTTTGAAGTCTATGCATCTTCTTGTTGGGTTTCTTCTCAAAATATGAATATTGGGTAAGTAATTAATCAAGCCTTTATATCTTTTTCCTTTTTTTGGGGGTTATCACTTGCTCTTTTGTATCACAAGATTTCATATCACTATGATATGTAAAAAAATAATTATATGATTGTCCATTTTTTATGAATTTTTTTTTATAACCATACAAATCATTAGCTTCAATTCCTTTAAATCTTATTAAAATGAAATACTTAACTAATTGATTTGAAGGATTATGCAAGAATTGATTAAAATAAAACACATCAATTTTTAAGTAAATTGAAATTTTAATGAATTTTTTTGAGATATAATTTTTAAAATTAATTTGATGTTATTTTAAAAACTTCTATAATGCTTTGATGAAGATTAAATAACACAAAATCATCATAAAATTAATTTCTAATTGTTTAATTTGTTTATATTGTTGTTGCCTTTTCTGTTATAAAATTTTATTATTACCCCATGATAGTAGACATGCATGTATGATTTTAGCTTTTACCAAGCATGTATGGGGCAAAGACAACTAGTTTGAATAGGACTCACACCAATCTTTTGGGCTTTGCAACTTTTATTCCATTTATTCTATTTGATTAAAGTCATGAAATTCATATAGATGTTACCAAAAAAAAAAATTCTTTTCCTTTTCTTTTTCAATTCTGTGCTTTCAAAATTCTAGCAAAAATAACTGAATTTACATCAAAAAAAAATTTAATCAAATTCTTTTTGTTGTGAGGTGATAAAAATTTGTTTTAAAAATATTGTTGGCCACAGCAACCGTTTTTTTCTTTCAATTGTGTGATTGTGGACTAGTCATTATCCTCAGGAGGACTTAGCCAAATTTTGGGTACAAATGGGAGAGAAAAGTAGAAAAAATTCACTAATATTATGGACATGCAAGATCCTATGGTCTAAATATGACCACATAGCAAAAAAACGTTCCCTGAAATATCAGGGCTTTGAGGGACTTTTTCGAGGACATGTCGCAGTCCCCCCTTTTTGTTATACGGAGACCCCCTATAATGTATTCTAGGGGTTATTCTTCAGGTGAGGTTGGAGATGCTTAAATGAACTGCAAAGCACAGGAGTGATGGGTTGGTTGTTGGTGAATAATCAGTATGATAGTCTGAACTCTGAATCTAGACTACTTTTTCCACATTCAAAGACTCAACAGAGCCTTGTACAACGTAGCCAAAAAAGTTGAGCAGGATGTGTATGGAGACTTTAGGAAGTGACCTCCATGCATGGGAATCAAGTTCTCTATTATGGTTTTTGCAAGTTGTGGGCTGGAAACTGCCAGCTTTTTTTCTAACAAACATATGGATAATAACACTTGCTAAAGGACAAATTCTTACAAAATGACAGAGAAAATGCACCGTTCGCATGCTGTAGTACTGCTTCGGATGCAGGAGGGCCGACGTATTGCTGTCGATCGTGACCGGTGCAGCAGCATCATCATGTATGGAGTCGAACACTTCATTCGTGACATGATTAACATCATCCGTATTATAAGACGCGGCCATGATTCAGCTTATAAATTCCTTCTCTCTTAGAAATATCTATTATAAGATGCGGCCATGATTCAGCTTATAAATTCCTTCTCTCTTAGAAATATCTCTCACAACTGCGACGCAGCTGCAAATCCCAGCTTGTCCATGTACTAGATACAGCATGAGCTAATCCCCAAATGCTTGATCCATTCTCAACGACATCGGATCGCTCTTTAGACATCCAACCTCGAGAACCTCGATCACGAACAGCAAGCAAGCAAGCAATAATAAGTAGAGCTGTTGCAGCAGATCGTGACGACATTGATTCATGTCTGAGAAACAGGGCCACAGAGGAGGATGAGAAATTGAACTGTTGCCGCTGTTGCTGCAGAGCATACTTGCAAGCTCCATACTTGGAAGTTCGTACACTTATTACGGCATCCCCAGCGGTGCTCAGTATGTGACCCCGCAAAAACTTTTCTCACGTGCAACTTCACTTATTTTACTATTTTCCAACCCCGCCCCTAAAACTAAAACTGGGACTGTAAATAGGCGCGAGACTATTAATCGCAAAGAATGTGGACGAATCATTATGACTGGCCAATCGAAACAGGGAGCACCAGCCAGAATCAGATCAGATCCAATTTATTACACTCTTTACGGGCAGGTACACGACTTTGCTGCGCTTTTTACGAGTCTGAGGAACTGTGATGGGTCAAATCGGCATATTTGCACTTTTCTTTATTCCATTTTACTGTCCAGGGTCACATACTGAGCACAGCTAGGGACGAATTGTACCATGGCTTTTTCCTATACTTGCTCCACATGAATGCAACATTAAGAAGACGAGCGGCCCTGACCACACCAAATAAGAGAGACCCATCGTGAGTAATCACTAACCAAACCAACTTAACTCTTAAGTCCTACTGCACGCAACAACACTTTCTTCACTCGTTGCCACAAAGTACGTGACTTGGAGACTTCAATCAGAGATTTAAAAGCATATGCATCAGTGTTTTTTTTGGTTTTGGCACAAATTTTGTCAATTTGTTCTGACCAAAAAATTTGGGTACATTTTGAATTCTTTTGTTTTTCTAGTGTATATTCAACTAGATGTTTGTAATTTTTTGGAATTTGTTTTTGCAAAATTTCAATATCACAAAATTGAAAAAATAAAATAAAATCCTAGTATGTATGTTTATATTAACAAAATTTGATCCATACAAAAGCCTTAAGGTGCAATCAAACAATTAATTAATTCCCTGAACAAATAGTAGCCCCTGAGTAATCAGCAGGGTTTCTTTTTGTTTTGAATTTTATAATATTGAAAATTTTGTCAAATTTTTTTTCCAAAAATTAGAGAAAAAATAATTCCTATTTATTTTGTCAAAACAAGTCACTGGTCTGCAGTGATAAGAACCTTTGAGGGAAGACAACAGAGTGTGATCAATCATACCCAACATATGCCAGGTTTTGACAAGTTTGTTACATGGCAAACATTTATTAGCTCTGTGTAGGGAAGCTGGGCCTCGCAGTTT
>Ga0209208_10012391_pt1 | contig 10804 bp, 8 predicted proteins | sample S1TSphfallax_3_FD_187694 | JGI IMG/M metagenome (GOLD analysis project Ga0209208, IMG submission 187694) | Host-associated microbial communities from peat moss isolated from Minnesota, USA - S1T2_Fd - Sphagnum fallax MG (SPAdes) (version 2) | ecosystem: Host-associated > Plants > Peat moss >... | reverse complement strand
ATGTAGGTAGTGAAAGCACAAACTGAGCTAACCACCGTGGTTAGTTAGTTAGTTAGTGAAATGAAAAAAGCGTTTTCTTAATCCACCCACCATCAACGAACTTCGGCACTTTTCAAGCTTTTCAACCAATCAATCGCTGCCAGCGCATCACGTTTGCGGTTTCAAAACGCACCATCGCTGTTGCAATCGTCCTCCAAAATAAGTTCGCCGGTTTGCTGTCCGCCATACGCCAGAAGCCACGTGTTCACAGTGACCGTTTCTTCCGACACGTGCCCCACGTGAGTCTCCCTGGCCGTCCAATCAGGGCGCCGAGATGCACCGTCATTACGTCGCTTTCAACCGCGGAGCAATCGGAAGCGTCGAAAGCGAATCTTCGGATTGATACGAACTTCGCGTTTTCATCCGTCAGATGTGTGTCAGAAAAGCCCTCGACCGTCGATGTCGTGTCTTCCTCCGGAAACAAACAAACAAACGCAGCCTCGGGGACGGACGGAGTCTGTCCTGCGGCTCTGTCTGTCTCGCGTCATTGGAACCGTCCGATGGTCAGATCACGGATACTTGGCCGTCGGATGGGATTCCCGGCTCCTGCGGAGCCCATGTAAATACTGCCCATCGCCAGAGTTTTGGTGTTGTTGTTGAAGGTTGTCTCGAGCTTGTGAACTGCTTGCCTGTCTGCATCTCTCGCGTGCGTTTGCTTATCAGGAAGTGATTTTGAGGAAGTTCCATACTTCTGAGATTAGTGTCTGTGTTTTTGCAGTTGAGGGGATTTTTCAGGCTTTCTGTAGAGCTTTTATTTGAGAGTTCTCGACATTCAACGTCAGTGTTGTTTGCATTTCCTTTGAGAGAGATATCTTCGCACAATGGGGAAGGGAAGCTCCGGAGCGACTTTCTGCGAGGTCCTGATCGCCATCCTCTTGCCGCCTCTGGGCGTGTTCCTCAAGTATGCTTGCGGGGTAAGATCTATATTTTTTCTTTGTCTTCTTGAGCCAACTGTGGTTGATGTTCTTGTGGCAGTAGAAGTGCCTCATGTGGCCTTCGGTTCTTTTGAAAAACTCTTCCACATTTTCTCTGTCTCTGTCTGAAATGCATGCATTGGGTATATTACTGACTGGAGAGAGCGGTTTGCATCATTGTTTGCTGTTCTGAAGGTATCAGGATATAATAGTATTGAGTTTCAGGATGATGTGTTTGTCTTATTGACCATATTATTCGGTTCATTGCAACTGGGTTTGGATTCTTTTGATTGCAGCTGGAGTTTTGGCTATGCCTCCTCCTGACCATCTTTGGTTACCTTCCCGGCATCTTGTACGCTCTCTATGTGATCGTGGCATAGGGAACGAGGGGCCGGGACCCCTCCTAGCCTCGCCTCCTCCGCATGGACAGGGTGATCAGTGCAAGAAGTTTTCAATAACAGCAAAAGTAGTGAAACCCAAAACCTTCTCTTACCAGGAGAAAGGCGGCAAGGGTGTGAAAGACAACGGCTGGAGCAAGATCAAGTGACGTGTGCGCTTGTTTTTCATAATGTTGTACAAGAAAAGTATTCCTTCACACCTTTTGTACAAGCGATGTCCGTCTTGTGCAAAGGTGGATGTGAAGAGTTAGCTTAGCTTAGCGGCTAGCTGCAGGATGATCTGATTCTCAAGTGTAGTAAGAAGAAGACTGTTGTGTGCATAATTTAGGGCTCAGTTTTGCGTACTGAAGACGCCCATTCTCTGTGCCTGAAAAAAAAATAAAAATAGAACCTTTGTAAGTTCCATTGCAATCTTGCAATAAAACCAGAAAAATATATAACCCAAATATGGATGTGATTCCGAGCGAGAAACGTTCAAGCCAAATTTGTTGACTCATTATTCCGAGCGAGAAATATTCAAACCAAAGTTGTTTTATATTGATTCCGAGCGAGAGAAACGTTCAAACCAAATTTGTTTGAATAGATTCCGAGCGAGAGAAATGTTCAAACCAAAAAAATCGTTTTGATAGATTTCGAGGGTGAGAAATGTCCAAAACCAAAAACGGCGATTGATTGCTAGCGACAGAAACATTCGAAGTTTTCTTCAGAGAGAAAGCTTCGATTTGCCCTGACTGCCCTTTTGCCCAACCAAGATGTGTCTTGTGGTGACCAGACCGTTGCCCGGACACAAATTTACAGTAGAATGCAAATTATTCCCCTTGTAGTGTATACACGTCCAAGGAGTTCATAACAAGACCCAAAATTTTTGTCTGGGCATTTTCATCCATCTTTTTTCATTAAAAGATCATGGATTGGGGCCACGGGCAGACAAGGAAAAAAACAAACAAACAGATTGGGGCAAGTGAAGTTGTTGTAGTAGCATCAGTAACTTACTATCTAAGACATAGACCAGTGTACTGTAATAACTAGTAACATGGCACGTTTAGGTTGAGCATGTCAGTGTTGTTAAATGACTACTTTATTTTTTTCCATTTTAATATTATTTCCTTCCCCCCCAAAAAAATTTGTTCCTTAAAGTTTTGAACATTTCAACATTGTTCAAAATTTTATAATATTCCTAATTAGTGATTTCTTACTTTTCTTTAATGGAGTCTAATGTTGGGTATTGGACTACTACTCCACACAAAAAAATTGCACTTGCACTTGGATGGGGTACAAAAAGGGACGGTTGCATGTCAGTGCCCAATGTAACAAGTTGTTCTCTTGTATATTATTTGATACCATTTTATTGGCCAAAGTGAACCAGCAGCTACCAGCCCACCAAAAAGGATGAATGATAAGTGATGAGGAAACAATTTTCTGTTGGGTTCCAGTTCCCTAGCTACCTATGGTCGTTAGCTCAGATGCTTTTTTTTTTTTTCTACCTACCTACCTACCTACCTACCTACCTACTAACTACCCACAAGCAAGCAGGTTGTTAGTAGATAGATAGGTAGTTAAAACAGCCATTTACCTATGTATAAACCATCTACCTACCTAGGAGTTCCTCATTTTCCTACCTATCTACCTAGAATAACCTATCATTAAACTCAGGACTGACTGACTGACTGACTGACCATTTAGGCCGTTTTTTAAGCCTAATTAAGTCTACTGGATGGATTAGTATTATTTAATAATATTAATATTTATTACTAGGGTACATAAGTAAGGAGACCTCTTCACGTGTGATATGTCAGTAAGGAGGCCCCTTTGGCAGTTAAATATGAAAGGAAAGAAATTTTTTTTAAAATTGTTTTGTAATCCTTTTTACATGTGAAACTGGTTTTTGTTTGACTTGTCAAAAAAATGTTTAACTAAGGGATCAGAGTCTAGAGATGATAATTGAGTTTGAAATAATCTGAATTTTTTGAATTTCAAATTGAAAATAAATTTTTTTCATTTCAGATAATTCTACCACTTCCTTAAAGAGGCTTGCCCAACAAGTGAACTGGTACATGTCTCAGGAGGAGACAGACGAAAGAGCATCTCCAGCGGTGATCAGTAAGCTGGTTTGGCTCAGGAAAATGGTTTTAGTAAAAGAATAGTTGTATTGTTTGCGGGTGGCTGGTGAAAGGCACACAGCAAATGCCCCAGTGTACCCGCAGAAAAGAAAAAAAGAGTGTAATAAATAGGATCTGACTGTTTCTTCGTGTTTCTGACTGGCTGATCATAACGATTGGTGGACGATCTCAGAGTTTCAGTTCTTTGGTCGGGGTTGCCAAAAAAGCAAACAACTAAACTTGGATGTGATAGACAGCTTCCAGGGTCACATACTGAGCACCTCTGGAGACGCTCTAAGGTACAATAGTACATCACTCATTTCACTCATTTCGTTTCAGAAAACATGTAAAACCCTAAACCCTAAACTAGCACATCATCTACTGAAGGCTGGCTATCCAGTTAACATCTGGTTTCACCTTGGTAACCTATTTTGTAAGACTAGGTCTTATGTATAAGTAGGTAGGTAGGAAAATAGGTGATTACTAGGTAAGTAGATGGTTATACATAGGTAAGTGCTGTTTTTACTACCTACCTATTAACAACCTGGGTTGTTAGTAGGTATGTAGTAAAATTAAAAGCAACTGAGCTAATCACCATAAACCGACCAGTGCACCATCCACCGGATGGATGTGCAGTATTACTCAGTTGTGGATGAGCCTCAACTGAGTTAATATTTGGTTTCACCTTTGTAACCAATTTTGTAAGAAATTTTATAGGTCTCATTAAATAGGTAGATAAGGTAGGAAAATAGATAACCACTAGGTAAGTAGATGGTTTATGCATAGGTAAAGGCTGTTTTTACTACCTACCTATACTAACAATCTGCTTTTGGGTTGTTAATAGGTAGGTAGGAAGAAAAAAAAAAAGCAACTGAGCTAACCACCATGGTTAGCTAGAGAACTGGAACCTAACAGAAAACTGTTTCCTGATCACTTACCATTCATCCTTCATGGTGCATTATTGGTGGGTGCTGGTTCACTGTGTCCCCTAGTATGGACAGATGACTATTTTTCATTCAGGCTCTTGCAACTGTTTTCTCTTGTTGCAGAGTCCAAGGATAGATAGCAACTAGTTTGGGTGGTAATTCTAATTTGGATATAAAACATTAAACTAATGCCATGCTTGTCTGTGTCTCTATGGTGATAAGTAGAATTAGTAGCAATCACTTGGGTGGGTATGACAAGCACAGAAAAAGTGTGCAACATTTGTGAGGGGTGTTTTAGCAATGGTGGAAGTCATGTTTTGTCTTTCTCATGTTTTGAGAGGGCATAGATTCTCACCTTCAAACAATGTTGATAGCCACAAAATCCTTATACTTCACTTGCTAGTAACACATCTTCAACAAATTCAATTCTATAAAATGGACATTGAGTATTTTCTCTCCTGTTCTATAATCCAATTAGGTCTAAAAGTACTACTTGAACATGGATCTTGAACACCACAAGGGGTGTCTAATTTTTGGGCAATGCAAGACTATGGTTGTTTCAGGTTCATGTGTACAAAGTAATCAATTATCTCAAAATGCAATTCTTGGTGGAGATAAGTAGAATTTCTTAGGGTCATTATGCAAAAAAATTGAGTTCATATGGGTGGAAACCTTCTTAGAGATTTGTCACCAGACCACAGATGTGCATTGGATCACCTCCATTTTCAGCAAATGAATTACAAGCCTATCATGACTTGCAAACTATGTATTGGAAAGTCTTAAGAACTTGCGACTGTGCTACAAAGTTCAGAATTTTTGGAGTAATTTTGAGGTTGTATTATATCATTCTCCCTCCAGATTACTGGCATGTTCATGTATTGATTTTATGAGCTTGGTTCAAGTCAAGATTGACAGTTTTGAATGTTGTCAAGTGAGAGGTACTTAAGGAGCCCAAGAAGGAGATGACAATGATGGACAAGGTTTGAAAACAAGGATGCAAACTGTAGGAAGACATAGATTCTAAACAGGTATTTCATGCTTTCATATAACTCAAAAGTAAAAGATCCATGAATTGATTTTTCACTTCAATTTTTTTTTAATTCACACACATGCATGTTTTAGGATCAATTGGAAACTTCATAGTGCTAAAAATCACACACAAATTGTTGGTCGATGGGTGAAGTTTGGCCCATGAGATTGCATAATCCCAATATTAGAAGGTAGTGGTGTCTACATTCATTGTTGTTAATTTTGTTTTCATTATTTATACTAAGTGCACATCAGAGCAGAAATTCTGTCATTTGTGTTGCATTTAGGTTATGTGAAGTGGAACAATTACTGTGCAATTATTTGAAACTCTTAGAACAAGGAGCCCATAAAGTAGGCATTGGAGGAAGTAGAGGGTGGCAGTACAAGCAGTGAACTGGGGATGGGTCTAGTGTTTTAACTCATTGGCAATGAGTGAAGAGGGTGGTGGGGAGGAGGGGTATGTTAACCCTAATACAGTCTTTGATCTACCCACATAAATATGTAACAATGAAAAATTAGTCACCATATGAAACACACATCAACATTTGTACTCATGCAACATCAATAAGGTCGGAATTTATGTACATGATCCTTATGTGGAATACCCAAAACCTGAACACAAAAGGTAACATGAATTCAAAGGATCCTTCTGAATGTAGAGGGGCAAACAAAGTTTAGAAGTTCTTTTGGTTTTCTTCATTTGCTAGTATTCAAAGCTTTCCAATCAATAGCTTTCTTGATCAATGAATACCATGCCACATCAACCATTGCTAACTTTACAAAATAAAATAAAATTTCATTTATTTATTTCCTTATCTATTTGTTTCTAGAAAAAAGGAGGCATCTTTATTAATGATGTCAATTTTTCATGTTCAATTTGACTAGACGTCTCATTTGATTAAAAACCATTGGCCATTTTGATTAAGGTTGTTCAATTTATCGAATGTATTTATCAAATAGATTATCTTAATCATGTTGATTGATAAAAAACTACACATGTCATTCAAGTTTGAAATATCCAATCAAATTGTACATGTCCATTAGTAAAATTGATTAGTCAATCAACTTGAATAACTTAAAAAACCATGATTTCTTGTAATGAATTACCAACCCACCATGGAAATAAATGGGCACCTGACCTAGAGTAATGTGTGTAAAACAACTACAAAAGAGCATCATGTTTTATGTTTTGGAACTAATTAAGGAAGGCATGGGCTAAGGTGGTAAACCTACCATAAGAAGTGTTATTTGCAAGTTTCTAACAATTTGTTGTGGAACAAGGCAACCCAACCATGGGTTCAAGGTTTTTTTTTTAAAAAAGGGCATTGAAATTGCATTCGCTAGGATGGATATCAATAACCAATACTTGGGTAGTTGTAGAAGGTAGATTTGCCACCACTAATGAATTGTAAGAAATGTTTTTCTAGGGAAGAGGCAAATGCTATACTAGGATAATCACCAAATTGGAAAAAGAGGTGGGGAAATCTATTAAGAAGTCACAATGGTCATTGCCTAGTAGGTGGGTGGGTGCGCTTATATGAAAGTAATGAGGTTCTTCCCTCTCTAGTTTGCCAAGAATTTGACTTCTTTAATCCTAAATGTGACACCAAGGAACAACAATTTATCATCTTAGATGGGTGAAATTATATTTAGTTAGGATCCAATTTAAAACCCTATTTCTTTCAATTAGAGAAATTGATGAAGAAAAGGCTACCCACAGGTGGGCGGGGGAGGTAGCTCAAATTAGAGTGTTGGAAATAACCAAAGGTCCAAAGAAGATGCACTTTCTTCTTTTTTATGGTAGGCTTGGGGCTTTGCATTTGTCCTTGCAACATATTCTTAAAAGGGTGGGGATCAATTCCTATCTTGCAATATTGCATAAGGGAGGAACATGTTGAGGATGGCCAAACCTAAGGCCAATATTGTGGAAAAGAGGTGGACAAAACTTTTGCCATCCAATTACAAACTAAGATGCACCAATATTTGGAGCAACATTGCAACAAGAATAAGGCAAGATTCATGTGAATTGTGTGCAACTAAATGGTGGCAATGAACAAGTGGAAAACTAGAATGAATGTGTTGATCAACCAAACATATTAAGAATATTCAAGTGTATTAGTTGATAAATCTTTAGATTTCTTATTTGAAAGGATATGTGTCTTTGGAACATATAAATGGAGCTCAGGCGTGAAGCACAAAGTGTGTCTTCTATGGATGAACAAAGAGTTCCTTACAATAATAAAACATTGATTTTTTTTGTTGTAAATGTGCCATTAGTTTTCCATTGTATTTTTTCTTGGAAATTCAATTCAATTACCATCTCTAATGAAATTGCTTGATGTACATTAAAATATACAAGTCCTTCATAAGATTAATAATGTTGATAGGAAAACTATTGCACTATTTGTTCATTCATGGGGGCTCTTGCAAAATCCAATTGACTTAACAACACCTTGAATGCATTTACATGTTCTATTATAGTGGGATTTTCAGTCATTCTAAATGCCTATAATTATTTTGAAAAATATATTTTAGTTGTTATGTTCTTAGTTGCATATCACCCTTGTAGGATATTTTAGGCTTTTTTTTTATGTTTTAGATTGGAGAGATATGTTGTAATGTTGAATATTTCACATTAAGAAGGATGTTAGCTTTTGCTTGACCATCCTTCTTTTCCCGTGCTATCTATCTAGTACCAAGAGTAGAAGGTTTCAATTCACTCCCATCTACCACATTCCAAACATCTTTGTTTAACACCATTTTCATTTGAACTTTCCATGTGTGAAAATTAGTTCCATCAAATTTTTTAGAATTCCCCGAGATTCTATGGAAGCTATATTTATTTATGTTTATATATTTTCTATGATGTTGTGTACTCTGTATTAATAGTTGGAATAAACAATGCAACAAAAAAGAGGTAGTGTTCATATGGGTTGTGTGGAAACTAAGTGGTGATAAGGTACAAGTGGAGAGCTAAAGTGAATGTGTCAATTAACCAAACTTGCCTTCTATGTAAAACATGTGAAAAGATTCTGAGAATGCTAGCATGCCCAACTTGTGTGGGATTAAATAGAAGAAATCATGACATGTTTAGTACATGGAATCAAATTAAAGTAGGTGACTACCCTTGTAACAAAAAGACAAGGGCATCAAATTGTTCCTTTCACACCAATGAGTTCATATCCATGAGATAGAATTTAAACCAAACTTCACAACTTAAAAATTTGATAATACACATAATTGCATAGGTCCAATTAACATTTACTCTAAGCTTTGTAATAGTCTATGGGGTATATAGGTCTATGGGGGTCAAAACGTTCTGATCTCTCTCTCACGAACCTCAATTGACATTCTTTGGCAAAATAAAGTACCTAGACACCCACACCCAATAGCATAGATGAAAAAAAAATCCTAAAACAAAATGAAGACAAAACAACTTCTAGTGATGATGCTAATAGTCAAATTAAAAATATTGTAGAGAGCAACTTGGAAGATATGTAATCCTCAAGAAGTTTTACAAATGTAACCTATCTTCCCCTATTGGAGTCCGTAATGAAAACCCATAGATAATAAATGCACTAAGCAAATTTGGAAGTCCCAATAAAATTGGGTACTCTTTTCCTTTAGAAATGCCAAAACATAACCCAAGTCACTCAAGACAACATCCCATCTGTTTGCCAAATTCTATCTTTTTCAAAATCTCTAGTGATCTTCATCATCCCCCTAGTCCCAAACCCAAAATCTTGGTTCTAGATTGCATTTCTCTAAGAGACACATGGCATAATAGAAACAATTTTTCCTCCTTCAGAAAAAATTACAATTTACACCTTCAAGCATTCATCCTTCTAATGTCATTAGGGATCAAAAATTGCAATGAGTTGACTACCCAAACACACCAAACAACAAGAAAAAAATTGAGTACTTAGTTGCCAAAGTTGTAGAAATCCTTTAGTACTTGAACTTCAACATTCTCCCATTATTGATTGACGTCCAACAACAAAGATTTACACAATAGTGCCACACCACACACATCTTACCCACAAAAGAAACCATAAATAGATTGAGAGCTCATAACTTGCAAAAGAACAAAACAACATAAAAACAAAAAATCCACTTCTTCTTCCATTAGTCACCATCAATAATTGAACTTATATTGTTTTCTACTTTTGACAATTGATGTTACACATCATTCAATTAAGTTATCATCCTAGAAATTTCATCACACCCTTGTTTCATTGGAAACATTATGCCTTTGCTACTAAGAGGGACTTAATAATGTAATATAAAAGTGCTGAAGAGGAGGCCAAGGTCTTTTTCTTGAAGGTAAAAACATCAATCTCCATCTTGCATGGAGTGAGCTTGTAAATTTCCTAGTGTGGCATCGAGCAAGATAAAAAAGGCCTATACACTTGTCAAGGTGGCAACAAGTTCCTAAGCACTTAAACAAGTTTGATTTGTTGTAGCCTGTTGCGCCATCATCTCCCTTGTGGGCTCTTTAGCAGGACACTTTGACAAGTAGTTAAAATAAGGACTTCACGTTTAGACTTAAAGATTTCCTGAATAACAACATTGTTGCCTTTTCCTAGGTTGTTATTTGAATTAATGGTTTGTGGTAGGAGTTCTTAAAACCTTTTCTAACGATTTTTTTTTTTCAATATCCCCAAAGCTGTTTACATGGTTCTCAAAGCAAAGGCTAGGCAAGTACTACGAGCCTTATGTCCTATGCATCTATCTAGAAGGATGTGTGGTTCATTGGTTTCATTAAATGCTCCTATCTCTCTACAAGATTGTGTGAATGTGTAGTTATGCCTTATATGTTTTGCTATATTCATATTGAATCCTAGTCTCCATTTTTAACCTTGGTGCACTTGTTTTAAATCTTCAACACACAAGGAAAGACATTGTGGGGGAAGGCTAAACCCAAAAAATGACAAACCAGAAAAACAAATCTTTTGGGGATATTCTTTTTTCACTTTGCGCCTTTTCCTTTTTCTTGCTCTATTTTTTCCTCCCTATGAAAAAAGGCCAAAGAAATAAGAAGCAAATTTTTTTTCTTCTTAGCCTAGCACGCCCGGCTAATCATTCTGCTGGCATCTTTCATTTATATTTAATTAGACTAAAAGCCTTTCCAAAGAAGAACTTGAAAAAAAATTTTGATTTCGGGTTGCGCCCTTGTATTATACCTCCTCATTAATTATAAATATTTGTTTAACTTGATTGTTAAAAAAGAAATCAGTTTTGTTTTACGTTGCTTGTTTCTTGACATCTTGGTTCATTTCAAAATATGCCAAAATGGAAACTAAAAGAAGACACAATTTTTTTGCCCTAGAAAGTAAAGGCATTCCACTTACCTAGGACAATATTCTACAAGTTTTAGGCAGCTATTTCCATGTGTCAAC
>Ga0209208_10012390_pt1 | contig 10804 bp, 10 predicted proteins | sample S1TSphfallax_3_FD_187694 | JGI IMG/M metagenome (GOLD analysis project Ga0209208, IMG submission 187694) | Host-associated microbial communities from peat moss isolated from Minnesota, USA - S1T2_Fd - Sphagnum fallax MG (SPAdes) (version 2) | ecosystem: Host-associated > Plants > Peat moss >... | reverse complement strand
CCCCACTTTGTGATGTATTGTTGGGTGCACACATGAACATTCAACAAATCACATCTTCATATTGGTCATATTATCTTTTGAAATATGTTATGAAATGTGAACCACGAGACATTATTAATTGGATGACGTTAGTGCAAGAAGTTTCTGATTAGTTGATGCAACCCTTTTGCAACTTCAATTGATTTTGGCAACAATAACAACCAAACTTGTATCTCTAGTTGCAGCAACCTTCTCATGTTTACAAATCCCAATCATATCAAAATGTGTTGGTGTAGAATATGTTGAATCAAAACCGCCAAACTTGCATACGAAAATGGTGACAAAATCCAAGATACTTGGGTTTCATCCCATTGATATATATTGTGTGCGACCTTCTAACATGGCCCAATACACACTTACAATATTGAAAACAATTTTCTCCACAACAACAAAAATTGAAGAATAATCACATGTTTGGGCAAAGACAAGTTAGAATTTTTCTTATATAAAAATGAACACTTAATGCAATTCACATACATCAATCCTAGCCAACACAAATGAACCATTTTTTTTCAACATATTATTAAACAATATTATTTTTTTAAAGAATGTGAATTATTATGTCCCACAAATCCAGCAAGATCATATTATCATGAATGTTTTGTTCATGGTATTGTGAAGAATTTTAATTATTTGCAAGACCTCGTATTTAAATATGGGAAAATAAATTTATTTGATGATGAAAAGCAAAATCAGATATACAAATTTTTTTTGGAAAAACATCCTTTTGAGAATTCACAAAATTACCAATCAATATCAATATTGATGTTACATGTGTTGGATCACAAATTGGTTTAATTGATCCAAATTATTGGATACATGATGCTGGTGATTTTTTGGAAAATAAAATTGTCACATGAACAAATGCACATATTCAACATCATTTGTTTTAAAGTTTTAAAACAAATGGTTTGCATGTCATTTTAGGTACATGATTTATTTCATTTTATTTCATTTCAAATATTAAAATAGCTACCATCCAGAAGTTATGCACATTTATATTGCATGTATGAAAGGTATACTATGGTAATTAATTTTTATATTTATATTATAAAACACAAATTCTACAAAATTTTATAGTCAATTATTTTTATAGCTATGCATATTCATTATTTGTGAACATATTTTATGTTAGAAACTCCTCATAATGGAAAGACATTTTTCAGTGGATATTTGACCGAATACTATATGTTATTGAAAAAGAAGATTATCCTTATCACAACAACAAGATGTGCATCATCAAGGCTTAATTCAAAAGTTTCAATTGTCCATAACACATTTCATATACAATGCAAAGGATATGTTCGGCCATTGCAAGAATTTAGTGTTGAATTTCAAATTCTCAAAGAATTTGACATCATCATTATTGATGAAATGTCAATGATGACAAACACATTGTTGCAAAGTGTTGAAACTAAACTATGACAAATTGAAAATGATACAAATGAACGATATCATTCTAAGTTAGTGATTATGGTGGGTGATCATGCATAACTTCTAGTAATATGTCATTGCCATCTATCAAACACAAAAAAAAAATTCCAAAAACATTATGTTTATAATGCAATTGATTAGAATTCTACAACGTATCATACTTTGGGAACTTGAATAAGACATGTTGAAGATCTAGAATATTGTTCTTTTTTTAACATTGTCCATTGTCGAACACTAATGGAAGAAGAAATTTCATCAATTTTGAAGAGTTGTTAGATTGATGAAGATTTAGTAGAACAATACATTAATGATAAAATAATAATACTTTGCACACATTAGAAGGATGTTGATTATTACAATGATTTGATTCTTCACAAAAAAAATTTAATTGACCAAATATGTTATTCAATTGGAGACAAATGCAAGGAATGTTGAACACATTCAATCTTGGGTGAAAAAAAAAACATTCAATCACATGTAACATGTTGCATTAGGAACATTGGTTATGCTAACTAAAAACATTGATTTAAAAATTGGTGCTGCATATGGAACCACTAGATACATAACATAATTGGAGTTTGATTTAGAAGATAATGTTTGTAGCATTTCCGTTGCATTCAATCCATCAAGATATGTGCAAATAGTTCAAAAAAAATCAATTCAAAACAAATATGATTCTCAAGGACATTTTTACAAAACATCATTTCCTTTAATGTTAGGTTATGCAATTATAGGGCACAAATCCCAAGGTGTAACAATATCATCCAAAGTGATGATACAAATTTGTGAATCTTTTGCATGAGGATTAGTGTATGTAATGATATCTAGAGTCACAAGTCGAATTTTAAAAAAAATTGTTAACAATTTTCAACCTTTGAACATATAACCTATGTTGCCATGGTTTTTAGAAAATGTGAACATTGTTGTAAATTGAAACACAAACACATGTATCATTGTAATCTAGTATGCACTACGTGTAATTCTTTTTATTGGTTTTACCAATCTCCTTTCCATTCAATGTGCAAATTGGGCATATTTTTCTAGGTTCAAATCCTAGGTTGAGTTGTACATAATTTTTTTTAAAGATGTCATTTCTTACAAAAATCCCAGTTGACTAGTCGAATAGCAAATTTAATAGCTTTCCTTGTGTGATTATGACCTTGGTTTCATGAACCATTGGAACAAAACAAACAAACAACCTTCCTTCATGTATATAGATATTTTAAAAATTCATTTGAACTTTTATTTGCTCATGATTATTTCAAAGTTTAGATTTTTAAATAATTAATATGATATGCACCCACATCCAATTAATAAAATCAATAATAGGCAATCCAAATTCCAATGAATGTTAATTGGATTTTGGTGTTTCAATTTCGAAAACCAACCACAATAAAAAAACACACATTACTTTAAGAATCATTACACATCTTATAGAGTTTTGATTTTTTATAAAAATATGAATTGAGATGCCCTTCACCCACTTTGCATTGTTTACTATTAATTGAACATCAATTTAAAAAGGTTTTGAAACAAAATTTTGTTTTGTTCCTTCTTGACTATGACCATGCATTGCACATTCAATTTACTTGGTAGCAAAAAAATAAAATAAAAAATGACTCAACAATTGAAAGGGGAAAAATATGAATGCCCTTCATAAAATTGGGCGTGAGCACCGACTTCTATTTTGAGAAATGCCGAGCATTTTAGAATTTGTTTTGTGAGGGGGCACAATCAAAGTGACTCATGGTAAGTCTGATTTAGTGTAAGCAAAGGGATATTTGTAATGTTTAAGAAACAAGTTTAAAAAGACACTTTAGGGTTTGGACCATGGTGTTAGTGTGGGGTGCTGCTGGTTCGCCCAAGGAGTTACCTAAGGTTCTGACGCAATTTGTGTGGTTATGTGTGTTTTAAACTCATAATAACCAAACTGACTGACTCACGTTGATTTGCACATGGGTACTTGGCAATGATCTGCTGTGACTGGTTGCAACACTCATGATAGCTGAGCTGCATGCATATAGGCATTTACCATACCCACCCATTCTTGACCAGTTTTCTGATGGCAATGCTGCTGCCTCAAGCACCTACTACTAGTACTACTTGCTTGCTATGTCCAACTTGTAATTGATTCCCCATTAGGCTACCTTCAAATAATTGCTGCAATGGGTGGCAGTGGAGAGAATGTCAGAAATTCATTCCTCCAAACACACTAACTCTCTAAGAGAATTGCAGACCAGTACAGAGGTTTGTTGTCGACATAATAAAACTTCATAATCAGTAGATGGTAGAGTAGTAGATACTACAGTCAAAAAGGACTGCACCCACCCACATGGACTCTAATTTGAGGGCCTAATGAGAGCAGCAGGTCCACTGGCAGGCATTATATTGGCAAATATAAACAAGTAATTTGGATGAAGTTCAAGCTTCACATACTGTGGAAATTGAGTTTGAACTTGTCAGTGTGAACAAGTAATTTGGATGAAGTTCAAGCTTTGCGTACTCTGATATTGAGTTTGGACTTGTAAATATAAACAAGTAATTTGGATGAAGTTCAAGCTTTACGTACTGTGAAATTGAGTTTGGACTTGTAAGTATAAACAGTAATTTGGATGAAGTTCAAGCTTTACGTACTGTGAAATTGAGTTTGGACTTGTAAGTATAAACAAGTAATTTGGATGAAGTTCAAGCTTTACGTACTGTGAAATTGAGTTTGGACCTGCATATATGGAGTTGATACATAGGGCCTTTGAAAAAGATCAGAAGATGGGCAGTAACATGGAGCTGCACAAAATGTGTCTGGGCAGCTTCCATCTTTTTTAAGAAAAAAAATGGATGGGGGCTAAGGGCAGACAGTGAAAAAACAAATGCAGCAGCACTTTTGTATTGTGTGCATTTTTAGGACCTTGGCTGATTCAATGTCTTCCAGGTTCAGCATTAAATAAATTATGATTATTTATTTATTTTTCAAGACTTTGGAGAAATTCTTGGCTGAGCCCCTCAAGGGGCCTTTCGGCTCTTTTTTGCAACCTGCCTTGCTTACTTACCTCTTTGGGTGTACAGTGTAGGGCACAGTTTGCCTGTTTTTCTTCTTTGGTTAATTTGACCTAGAAACGGACTTTGATTTATGTGGGGAAAAAAAAAGGACTGGACTGGTCACCACTCCAGGCTCAGAGTTTTAAGAAGGGGTAAAAACTGATTCTTTATTTCTTGAGGAATCTTTCCTATCCAAACCAAATGTGAAGCACCCATATTTGATAAGTTTAGAATTTAGGTCTACTCAATCCAACATACTAAATTAATTTGCTGAAAGGTTTAAGTACAATGTTTTATGAAATATACTTGGGGAACTATTTATACATGTTCTCAGTGGAAGGTGTATTCACATACATCATATGATGCTCTTTTCAAAACAGGGGTTAAAAGATACATATGAAAGACGCTGCATAGGAGCCTGAAGAATTGGGCTAGGCAATAATGCCTTTTTGGTATAAGTTGACCCTTGAACACCCTTCCCTTTTTAACCCTCAACACCACACTCACAAAATTTTAATGCTGCAAGAAAATGATGGAGTGGTTTGGTCATTTATGGAAGGAGAGGACACCTTATGAAACTATAATCCTCCAATAAGATGTTGGCCAAGGATTACCATTAAGACATAAAGAGTTCAAGCATCAAAGTTGCAAAGGATCCAATGTGGAAGGGGACGTTCAGCCCCAACATTTTCACATTACATGGACTGGTTTTGATAGCACCGCTTCCATCCAAAACTGGCAATTGCTGCTTCTAAGGAAAGGTCATACAAAGTCAGGTACATAGTAACAGTACTGTGAGCGAAACCCATCTGGGATCTCTGCAATAGAGAAAAGGTCCTTAATTTCTCATACGGTAGTAATCTCAATGGACGGGTGATGATATGCATGCATCGTACATTGTTAATGGCATGGGGGGTGGTGCTCTTTTGCAGCTGGATTTGTGCAGTTCAAGTGATACCATATACAATTGAAGAAGAAATTATGGAGTGCATGGGTGACAGGAAGACTTTTAGTACAATGTTGCAAATGAAAAATCGGTAAAAGAGGTCCATAGTCCATAGGTGAAAGGCAGACTTTTAGTACAATTTTGCAATTGAGAAATCGGTAAAAGAGGTTGTTGCCAGTGTCCTTTGCTGGTTCCTACTTTAATTAGTTCACATAACCTCCTCTTCGGTCAGAGCTGATGGTACTTCATACTTATTACTATCCACCAGGCCCATATTGCCCTCAGTAGTCCATAGGTGAAAGGAAGCCTGGAGTGAACCAGCAGCCACCAATGCACCAGTTCAGGATGAGCCTGTTGAAGCCGTTTTGTGGATGAACAAAAATCCCATCCCCCTACCCGCATGGATTTTTTTTTTCCATCTCTTCTCTGCCCCAAAATTTTCCCCCCTCCTACCTACCACCTACCTACCACCTACCAACCCCTCCCCCCCTCACTCCATCGCCAGAGCTCTAGAGATGTCGAGCGGGAGCGAGCTTGGAGCTGGAGCCGGGGCTGTTGGCGCAGGAGTTTGGAGCTACCGGAGCTTGGAACTTGGAGCTTGGAGCTATTGGAGCAAGGGAGCTGTGGCTAGAGCCGGAGCGGGACCCACGCGAGACCCAGGTAAGCATCTTTACTTTTTTTCTCGTTTGTTTGTTTTGTTTGTTTTTCTTTGCTATGTTCTTGTCAAGTTGCGCTGCAGCGCAACATTTCCTCTTGTGGAGCTGTTTTTTTCTGCAGTGGAAGAAACAAAAAGAAGAAGGCGACGACGCAAAGAAGAAGGGGATGACAGCAAAGTTGTCGTCGCCTTCTTGTTGTTGTTTTGCTACGCTACAACGCAAGAAGGCGACAGTAGCAACACTACCGTCGCCTTCTTCTTCTTCTTTTGTTGCGTTGTAGCGCAACCCAGCGAAGAAGGCAACGGCAGCAACGCCGTCGCCTTCTTCCTCTTTCTTTTTTTGCTATGCAAGAAGGCGTAAAGAAGAAGGGGACGATAACAAAGCTGTCGTCGCCTTCTTCATTTTTTTTGCTGTGCTACGCTGCAGCGCAACGAAGAAGGCGATTGCCGTCGCCTTTTTTTTTTCCTTGTAACATAGCAAAGAAGGTGACTATCGTCCCCTTCTTTCTTTTCTTTTTTGCAGTAGAGAGAAGAAGGTGACGATGGCAACGCCTTCTTTTTTGTTCATTGTAGCGTAAAAGGCTTGTAATGCAGAAGGCGACGGCAGCAAGTTTGTATTAAAGAAGAAGACGACAACTGCCGCCACCTTCTTCGATGGCTTTGTTGCAAGGAAATGGCGACCTCCGCCTTTTTTGTGGTTTTGCTGTGAAAAAAGTGACGGCAACAATGTTGTCACCTTCTTATATGGTGGCGGTTTTTTTTTTTTTTTTTGTTGCTTATGGTTTAGTTCATTAGAATCAACATTTAACAATAATTAGTGGTTTTTTCTTTAAGGTTGGAGGTTGTAATGGCTAGGGGAAGAAGACTAAGGAAAAGCGGTGGTGGTGAGTTGGAAGTTAATAAGCAAAATGCTGCTGCGTCAGATGAGGCAATTCTTCTGCCAAATGTTGTTGTGTCAGATGAGGCAATTGCTAAACCACATGTTGCTACATTAGATGTAGCAATTGTTGAGCAAAATATTGTTGCATCAGATGATGCAATTGGTGACCGAAGTAGTGTTGCATCAGATCAGCCAATTGGTGAGCAAAATGGTGCTCTATCATAATTGAAACACAAGGATGACAATTTGGTATAGATTGATTTAGAATTAATGGACATTAAATTCAATACAGATTTAAAAAATTGTACAAGTCTCTTGAAGTTTAATTATATTCGCACCCTCCATCATTTGTTGGAAGGTGTGGGATTTTTTTTATCAAATTTTTTTTAATGCAATACCTGAAACAATTCATGTTTATAGGAGTAATATGTGATTGTGTGATTTTATGTTTTGTAATACCTGCATTCTGTTTTTGAACTCTCATTTTTTGGTTTAGGTCCGGAACATGAATTTGACTAGGTTCCTCAGCCACTTACACTTCTTTGTCCACCTAATTTGGTTCGGAAGGACAAAGAATGGACGAAGGTTGGGTCGAAATGGAAGTGTAAAGTTGGCATTTGCACTATCGCATATTGTGCCAAATGGTTGTTGACCAAGCATTTGAAGGAGGTGCATGGCTTGGTGGCAGAAAAGGCTAAACCTGGGAAACCTTCAACTTCTGCAGGGGGTCCTCGACATCAAGACCATGCCAAAATGAATGTTCGCATTTTGGGAAATGCAATGGCTGTGCAAAGGTGGAATGATCAAAAGGTTGCTACTCACGTTCATGCCAAAGCACTGTGTGAGTGGAATCACCTGGTAGCTATTGCAAAACAATGTCCACCATTCCCAAAACCAACTTTGGTCAAATTAACTTTAGAGCAATTGTTGAAGGTGTTGGGCCTCAATGCCTGAGGCGTGGGCAGTGTGCTTCGAGATGCAACATCACGGATGGAGAAAGATGAAAATTTACAAGGGATGATTCGATCCACCTGTTATGTATATGCACGACAATTGAAGACGGCATGGGATGTCAAAAATTGGGATCGAGAGTCCAGTAAAACAAGTCGGACAAAACAGTTGGCAAATGTTTTAGATTTTCATGAATCTAGAATGATTCATGGAAGGTAAGAAACAATAGTAAGCAATTTTTTTGTTTTTTTATTGCTTCATCCAAGGTGTGTTAGGGTTTAACTTGGTGGTTTTTGGGTGTTTATAGGGTTCAGGACCAAACATAGGAAGAGTTTGTTGCAAATGCAATTCAGGTTGAGATGCAACGCAGCCATTTTTACACTGCTCGTCATGCAACAAAGGCTGCAAATGCAACAGCTACATACCGAGCTAAACACGGGATTGTAGATACTGATATGGGTTAGGGTTTCACTCTATATAATTAATTAGGTTTTGTAGCCTTTTTATTTTTTGGACTACCCAATTTTGAATTTCGATCCTTTGATATGTTATAGAAAACCAATGTTTTTTTTTCATTGGGTTCTTTAGTAATTTTTCATGCACCCATTTTTGTACATCTTTTATCAATATAATAGTATCTTCTACTCACACTTGTTTTATGGGTATATGGTTAATCATATGTCTTCTTTGTCATAATTTTCTTAGTACTTGAGATGTAAAAATCAAACCAAAGATCAAAATGAACATTGTGTAATACTTCCATCTAATATAATAGGACTCACATCACCTGAAGAGTTTTAAAACAATACACATATTTTAAACATATAATACCTACATCATTTTCTATTATAAATTCCATAAGGAGATGTTCAAATATTTAATACCCGCATACAAGTCCTAAAATAGCCGCAGGCATTTTGCATTCATTGCAATACTCGCATATAAGTCCCATAATAGCCGCTGGCATTTTGCATTCCTTGCAATACTCGCATATGGGCCACAAATAATTACTGACATTCTTCATTCATATGGGTTCCATGGTATTCGCTGGGTTTTTTTAACATTCTTTGTAATACCCGCATATAGTTTCCATAATAGCCGCTGGTTTTTTTTTTGCAGCTCTTGCAATACCCGCATATAGGTCCCATAATAGTTGCTGGTTTTTTACATTCATTGCAAAACTTACATTTTGTCATAAAATTAATTCAGAATAATAATTAGGTATATAAAAAGACATATTTTGGGTACCCAGAGCACTTATTAGTTATTTTGAAATGACATTACATGCGGGTATTGCATTTAGGGCTTAGGGTCTTCACATAAGGTTTGCCTCAATCACCTATGGATTATTTTAGTACGAACTTACATGTAGGTATTGCATCTAGGCTTTGGTCTTCATTCAAAGGCGCACCCAAACTACATATTGGGTATTTCAAAGTGACCTTACATGTGGGTATTACATTTAAGGTTGCCCTTTCATTGTAGGTTTTACCTTATTCACCTATGGGTTATTTTGAAATGATCTTGAATATGGCTATTACATTTAGGGTTAATCTTTTATATAATTTTGACCCACTATATGATTATTTTAACCAAGAATTTATTTATTATATATCAGAAAAGTATATAATAAAATTTCAATCAAACATAGGATTAATATGTGGGAAAGATCATTTTTATTATTATGTCAAACATGAAAAAAAAGTAGAAATTTATGTGCTTTGATTTTTTTTAAAACATAGTTTAAAATCTTATTAAATTAGAGACTTTATATTTATGTTTTTTGAAATCAATATACAACTTTAAAAGGAGGGAAGAAAAAATGAACATCTTTGAAGAAATTTTAAGCTTGAATTTTTTATTTTTTAATCTCAACAAACTTTGTATTGCATTCAGGGTTGGGTTTTCACATAAGGTTTTGTTTCTTACCTTTGTGTGATAACACCAACCTAGTTTTCCCAATCTCTTTGAAGAAAATATAGAATGAGATTGTATTGTTTCACATATGTCTAAACCCAAAAAATTTACCCCCAATTTAATATAAAATATTTATGATAATTAATGTATTATCAAGTAATTTTGTCATATAATTAAATAATTAATAGACCATTATTTCAGATAATTTAGATGATTAATTATCAAGAATTAGATAATCATTTATTTATTTGAAATAATTAACTAATCATTTGGCTTAACTTTATTTACTTGGATAATAAAAAGTTGGATCTAAAAATCAGATTGATTAATTTGATATTTGATTAATTAATTTAAGTATATATTTTTTTTAATAAGTTATTGAAATCACTATTTAAGATAATTATTCCATGCTATAGATTGTAAGTTTAGCTTTTTCATGAAAAATTCCTACACTAAGATATGTTTGATCACAATTGTCATTGTATTATTTGTTCCACAAACAATATAACCTCTTTTCAAATTCATGAAACAAAGTAAGAATCATGGAACTCCTAATCAACAACCCTAACCTCTATACCCACCTTTATGTGCATATTAATTTGAAATTAACTAATTATTTTGGAGTGACCCAAAATGTAGGTATTACATTTTGGGTAGGATCTTCATTTAAAGAAGGCTTAAACCCCACATGCGTATTTTTTGTGTGACCCAAAATGCATGTATTGCATTTAGGGTGGGATCTTCTTATAAAGATGCTTAAACCCCACATGTGTACTTTCGAAATGGCCCAAAATGCAGGTATTGCATTTAGGGTAGGGTTATTTCAAAGTGATTTTGTGTTTGCATATTGTGTTTAGGGCTAGGTCTTCACTTAAGGGTATCCAAACCATTTAGATGGGTTTTTTTTTAAACGTGTGGGTATTGCATTTAGGCTTGTTTTTCATTT
>Ga0209208_10012389_pt1 | contig 10806 bp, 8 predicted proteins | sample S1TSphfallax_3_FD_187694 | JGI IMG/M metagenome (GOLD analysis project Ga0209208, IMG submission 187694) | Host-associated microbial communities from peat moss isolated from Minnesota, USA - S1T2_Fd - Sphagnum fallax MG (SPAdes) (version 2) | ecosystem: Host-associated > Plants > Peat moss >... | reverse complement strand
ACAACTAGTCATAGGGAGATTAGGACATGTCTATAATGATTTTTAATTAACAAGTGGGAAAAGCTTCAAGCAAATAATGTTCTTCAAGTGCAAGTGCTAATGGTAGATCTTTCTCCAATTTGAGCCCCCTTGGTTGACACCCCTTTTCTAGGTAGGTGCCTTTTAGGTTTTGGTCTCACCTTCACAATGTCAATTCAATCAAAACCTAAGGCATGCCAAGTAGTATGTTCATGTTGCTAATTGTTATGTAAGCATTCCACTATTTGAACTTTTCTTCTCTTTGCTTGAACTACTTGATGAATTTTCAGCCCTATTCAAACTTGAAATTCTCCTTGTATTTCTTTAAATTAACTTTCATTTGGTTGCTGCACCTTTGGACTAATGGTCTTTCACATATGGTTTTCGAGCATTTTTAAACCTTTTTGACCCCAAAAATTGAACTAATGATTTTTTACAACTATTCTAAATGAACTCCAATGTTGTTGCAAATCATATCCCAAGGTTCATTGTTCCAACTCTTGGTGTTGCCAGGCTTTTGACTTTTGCCAAACCTTTTGGAAGCATTTGGCCAATTATGGTGGGTGAGGTCTTGTATTGGTGAGCAGATGATTATATTTATAATTTTGGGATGTTTTTTCTACTCACTTGTCATTTCATCAATTTGGTGTGGCAATCAAAGGTGGGTGCAAAACGATGGTTCATGGTGACAAAGTTGTTTTAAACATCCATCTTGATTGGGTGGTGTTGGAGGTGGACATTGTAAATGCTTTCAACAACATTTTTTGAATAGTCATCTTTCAAGAGTTAATTCACATGACAAGAAGCCAATTGTTTTAACTTTTCCATTTTGTTTTATTTTTTTATGCCTAGCAAGTTCCCTTCAATTTCAACCACCATTCCTCTTTGGGAGAGTCATGTGTCATTCATTTTTTGTTGGGCATGGTGATTCATTTGGCTAGAATGAACCAAGACCCACCAATGCACCAACATGGATGGATGGTGCATTGATAGGATTTTCTTTTCTATCCTTGTGCCATCCCAAATTGATTTTTTTTTTTGTGCTTTTTCAACCTTGATCTTAATTTATTTATTTTGGCAACTTTATTTCTCCTTGCCCCCCACCCAATTTTTTTCCCTTTGCTTTATTTTTGGGGGGGCACTTTATTTTCTCCCCACCTGCACCCAAATTATTATTATTTTTTGAAACTTTTCTCTCCCACCCACCCACTACCCCCCACTATCCCCCACCAACCTACTCACTTATATATTTGAATTAAAAGTAGACTCTTCCCCGTCTACCTACTCACCTATAAATTTAAAATGTGTTACTTTCATCCCCGCCCACCTACTCACCCTACCACTAACCTACATACCAACACTTTAAATATATTACTACCAAACCCCACCTACATGGCTACACCTACCTACATGGTTGCCATTGCAATACACCCCCAATGATTGACAACAATGAGGAAAAAATAAAATGAAAGTGTTACATGGAGCTTGTTCTTATTCATTCAAACAAAATAAATAAGGAAATGATTAAAGTATTTAACACCCCCTATATAAGGGTATTGCAAACCAAGTGGACAATCAAAGCAATACAAAGCTCTAATTCAATTTAAACAGATATAATGTATGTTGTACTCAAGTTCATAAAATAAAATATTCAATGAATGTGTGATACCCCATTTTATGTACCCCTAAAATTGTTTCGGCTTCTTATCATATCTTTCGACAATTCGAAGGGTATTACGTAACCCTACTAAAACCTAGAAGGAATACAATACCCTCATTGGGCTAAATTGTAATACCCTCATTGGGTTACATTACAATACCCCCATTGGGCCACAAGATATGTACAATACCCCTTTCAAAGTATCCCAAAATACATTAAGCTCCATAACATATCTTTTGACATGTGAAAGGGTAATGCATAGCCCTACCAAACCTAAGAAGATATTAATACCCTCACTACACTACATTATAAACACCATGGGTTGAATTATTTTGGTCTAGACTATTAGAGGGGTATTGCTCATGCCCAAAACTATTCAATACACATGTAATACCCTTCTCAAAGTATTCCATAAATACATTGGGTTCCATAACATATCTTTTGACACGTGACATGGTATTACATAGCCTTACCAAAATCTACAAGGGAACCAATACCCTCATCAGAGTATTTTGTCATTAAACACCAAGGGTCTACATTGTTTTTAGAAGGGTATTGTTCATGCCCAAAACTACTCAATACACCTACAATACCCCACACAAGGTATCTTGAAAATACATTGGGTTCCATGACACATCTTTTGAAGTTTGGAGGAATATTGCATAGCCCTACATTACCTTCATTGGGCTACACTATAAAAGCCAAAGGTTGAATTATTTTGGTCTAAGCTATTAGAGGGTTATTGTTCATGCCCAAAAAGATTCAATGAACATGTAATGCCCTTCTCAAAGTATCCTAGAAATACATTGGGCTCCATAACATATCTTGACACGTGGAAGGGTATTGTTTATGCCCAAAACTATTCAATACACATGCAATACCCTTCACAAGGTATCCTAGAAATATATGGGGCTCCATAACATATCTTTTGAAACTTGGAAGAGTATTGCATAACTGTACCAAAACCTAGAAGGGATGCAATACCTTCAATGGGTTACATTATAAACACCATGGGCTGAATTATTTTGGTCTAGGCTATTAAAGGGGTATTGTTCGTGCCCAAAAAGATTCAATGAACATGCAATACCATTTTTTTTACATGTGGAGGGGTATTGCATAGCCATACCAAAACCTACAAGGAGGGGTATTATTCATCCTCCAAACTACATAATACACGTGCAATACCCCTAGGTTATCCCATAAATACATTAGGCTCCATAACTTGAAATGTGGAGGGGTACTACATAACCCTACTAAAACCTATAAGCAAAGCAATACCTTGGTTAGGGTATTCAATAAAAACCATGGGTACATTATTTTAATATGTACTATCAAATGGGTATTGCTTATGGTAAGGAGTACTCAATGAACATGCAATACCCCTTTCTAGGTATCCAAAAAATGCATCGGGCTCCATAATGTATCTTTTGACACATGGAGGGTTATTGTGTACCACTACCAAAACCTCCAAGGAAACCAATACCATCATTAGGGTATTCAATAATTAAACACCATGGATTTACACTATTGGAGGGGTATTATTCATGTTCAAAACAACACAATACACTTGCAATGCCCTTTATAAAGTATCCCATAAATTCATTGGGCCCCATAACATATATTTTCAAACTTGGAAGGGTAATGCATAACCATATCAAAACCTAGAAGGAAAACATTACTTGCATCATATTGCAATAATATCTTAAACCATGAAACAAAAGGATCTTTTAAAAAATATTTATTCCATGCTCGATATAACATGCCCTACATATTGATTCAAGTAAATGAAGGTATTGTAAAATTCTTCACGTTGATGATAGAAGGTCACTTAAACAAAGTTATGGAATTTAAGTGCAATACCTGCATCATCATGGGATATTGCATTCACCATGAAACATATGAATATTTTTTAAATATTTGATTCCCCACCAATATATCATGAAATTCATGTTTTCAAAATTATTTATTGACCTTACAATATGATTTAACATATATAAAAATGAATGTAATGGAAAATTGGTCACATTATCGGTACAAGGGTTTAGGGTTTAATGTAAAATTTACTAATTATGTTAAAATTCAAAAAATTTAAAAATCAATAAAATAAAGAATTCATGCTTCACCTTTTTTCAATGATGTACGTATTTATGTTTTTCCCTCTTAAAGTTGTAAACTCATTTCAAAAAATAAAAACATAGAATTTTTAATTTAATAATATTTTAATGTATGTTTTAAGAAATTAATTAAAGCACATGATGTTTACTTTTTTAATGGTTCACATAATAATAAAAATGGTCTCTCCCATATATTAATCCTATGTATAATTGAAAGTTTATTAAATTTATAAAATATTACCAACCTACCATATAATTATTTTAGGCTAGAAATTAGGGTTTAATGTCAAAAGAATATTTTATAAAGATATAACACAAGTCCTTATGTAAATTTTATTTTTTATGATGTATAATATTGGCTTCAATATTGGTTTAATATATTTTTATTTACAACATATCGAATAGTAAATTATATGTAATTAATGATATTAATGGAATTATATTAGTTGATTCATTTTAATACATTTAATTATTTTCATATTTATTTAAAATCTGATTATATATATATATAAACCCATGGTTATGTATAATGCAATTTTTTTTGTAAAATTTATTTTTAATGAGAATTTTAAATTCCAAAAAATAAATTATTGACATTGTATATTTTATTAATGCATGTAATTGAAGTTTAAAATATTAGTTATTAATATTATATAATTTTAGTCCTTGTAAATTAATTTTATGTAGATTTTTATTTATAGTTTACTAAATGGTGATATATTTAGTTTATTAATGTGTGAAATTATATATTTTTACATTTATAAAAATACAATATTTGCATAATTATTTTAACTTGGTAGAAATTTTAATTAAACATTTGATGGAAAAGGAATGTGGGGCAATGGTGGGGTATTCTTTAGAGGTGCATTCTTCATATGAAAAAACCTTGAGATTTTTTCCAATTGTGGTTGTTTAGAATTTGTTACACAAATGCTCTAAAAGTAACAATTGAGTTCATTAATTGGGGTATGGTATGTAATCATCTTGTAATGGATGCAACATGATTTTACCCAGGATTCACTATTTAATTCCTTGCATTTATGATGATTATAAATTAAGATATTATCATCTTACAAAAAGTTAAACCCGAAATAATTTCTCGGTCACAGTTTTGTTTTCATTTTCATGCATCCCTTACATCAAAAGTGGTTGTGAATTGTGAATCAAATTCTTCAAGTACAATTGCAAAATTTCAAAATGGAAAGTGAAAATAGTGCACCATAAACCAATATATAAATCATGTAAGTTGTTACTTCTAATCTAAGGCTTTAGAATTTTGTAACAAAATATTGGCAATGAAGATTTATAATTTGTATTAGATATAACCTTTGACTCTTCCACATTAAGTAATGTCCCACATTAGTTGCACAATAGACACACAATAATCATGTTTCTTCTAACTAGCAAACAAATAGGAAGAAGGAAATTGCCCATTTTCCAATCTACTAGAAATTCTACCCATCAAACTGACAATGTTATAAATAGATGTTTGATTTGGTGATAGAAGTATAGACAATTTCAAACAATCCTTCTAGGCACCCATATGTAAGCACTTGGATAGGCACTTGCACACTAAACAAGCCTAAATTCTCTCTGTGATGGAAAACTAGAGTGTGCTCTGAAATAACATGGGAATGTTTTAATAAATCATAGGGCAAAGGAGGTACATTCTCCATCCCCCACCACACCGCTATCATTGCAACAACAAAGAGAAACAACAACAATATAATTAACTTCCATAATGTTCTAAAAATGATAGTTGATTGCAAGGAGTTAGTGTTCAAGTTGTTATTTGTTCACAAAGGAGGGTTTGTTCTTGGAAGCTTCCTAGAAACCTTCAAATAACTGGGTATGAGAATGTTCATAACCTCTTAAAAGTCATGCGAAAGTTTGTGCGGATTTGAAAACTTTCCGAGGGCCCAATTGTTATGCAATCCTCTCAACACCTTGAGAAGTTGAACATGACTCGATCGTGCAATTCCTTGTGCAGATTGAATCCACCAAAGAATCAAAGGTTATTTATTATGGTTAAGTTATTACATCATGCATGATGATGTTGAATCCTCCAACTTTTGTTGAACACAATAATGATAATACTATGAATGGAACTATCTTAAGATATTCACCACCCAAATCATCAAATCAATGCTTTGATTAAAAAATACAATAAATTTTCCAAAAAAAGACATGGGGATTAAATAGTTAATCAAATGGCTAGTAGAAATCATGTTTTTCATGCAGATAATCTGTATGTTACCTTGCGTAGTTAGACTTGTTTGTGATGATCCAATATTAGTACTAGGATCATTTTGGACATTGGCTGAATGTGCCCAAGTTCTAATTTCATGCATCCCAACTCCATGTGGTTTTTGTTTCTTAAATAACCCCTAAATTAATGATGTCATTATCTTGCCCTAATTGAATATAATTAAACTATTGCTTTTGTTTCCAGCTTGATATACTTCTAAAGATTGTTTTTTCAAAATTAAATTCATCAAAGATATCATGTTAATAAGAGTAAACACCAAATGCTCCCTCGTTGTTTCCTTCTTGTAAAGTTAGGACTTCCTACATTGTTGAATTATGTTACTTCCAAGATGCAACTGGAATTTTTGCAACATAACAATGCATTGTATCATTTATCAATATTGCAAGGCAAGCCATAAGCATCTTTCATCAACCCTAGCAATAACAAAATCATCATCCTTGTTGCCTTTTTTTTTGGGAACATAAGAAAATCCTAAAATAAGAACCTTAATTTCCTTCAATCAAGGTTTAGGGTTAAGGTTTAGGAATCAAGGTTTTAATTGAATTTTGAAATATAATATTTAATATCATGTACATTTAGTCAATGTATTTTCTTACTTTTATGTAAAATTTATTTTACAATATATCAAAACAGATATAATTAATTAATTAATTTGTGAATTTATTATCATTTTTGCATTTTTATACATACAATATCTTAATGATTATTTTACATTAAAAATTATACGTAAACATTAAACATATTTGAAAGACATTTTCAAATTCATAAATGGTAAGAATTGTTTATGGACCAATGCAAAAGTGTTGGTACATGTAAATGAAGGTATTACAATATTTACCACATTGATGGTATAAGGTTTATTTCAACAAAGTTTTGAAATGTAACTGCAATACCCTCATTTTAGGATAGTTTATTACCTTTTGATGATATTTTCATTATCTTTTACCATCAATGTGACCAATTTGACAAAACCCTCATTTGTATCATGGTTTAGGATATTGTCACAATATGGGGCAATTATTATATTCCTTTTAGGTTTTGGTAGGGCTACGCAATACCCTTCCAAGTTTCATGGTGAATGCACATATCCTAGGATGATGTAGGTATTGCATTTAAATTACATAATTTTGTTCAACTAACATTCTACCACCAATGTGAAGAACTTTGTAATACCCTCATTTACTTCAATAAATATGTTTGGTATGATATGATGAACATGGAATAAGTATCTTAAAAATAATTCTTTTGTTTCATGGTTTATGATTTGATTGCAAAATGATGTGGGCATTGCTTTCCTTCTAGGTTTTGCTAAGGCTATGTAATACCCTTCCAAATTCCAAAAGATATGTTATGGAGCCCAAAGGTTTTATGGGATACCTAAAGAGGGGTAATGCATGAATTGAGTACTTTTGGGCATGAACAATACCCCATTAACAACCTAAACCAAAATAATTGAGCCCATGCTATTTGCAAATTACCCCAAACATGGTATTATTTTTCTTGTAGGTTTAGGCAATATCTCTCCAAGTTGCAATAAATGTGTGATGGAGCCCAAAAGATTTTTTATATACCCTAAGAGAGGTATTGCACACCCATTGAATAATTTTGGGCACATGTAATACCCTTCCAGTAGCCTGGACTAAAATAATTTAATTCATATTGTTTATAGAATATCCTTATGAAGGTATTACGTTCCTTCTAAGGTTTGTTGGGGCTATGCAATACCCCTCTAGGACTCTTTAAATATCTTATGGCACTTAAAGGTTTTATAATATACCTTAATAGGAGTATTGCATGTGCATTGAGTAATTATGGGCATAAACAACACCCCTCCAATGCCCTGGACCAAAATAATTCAATCCATTGTGTTTACAAAATACCTTCACGGTGTGTATTGCATTCCTTTTAAGTTTTGTTAGGGCAATGTAATAAATGTCCATGACTTTTGAAATATGTTATGGAGCCCAAAGGATTTTTAATATATTTTAGTTGGGGTATTTCATGTGCATTGAGTAATTTTGGGCACAAGCAATACCCCTCCAATAGCCTAGGCCAAAATAATTCAATCAATGGTGTTTACATATTACCTTCATGAGGGTATTACTTTCTTTTTTAGGTTTGAACTTTTAATTTTTGGGGGTAAAGAATTTTTTTTTGGTTTGAGTGTAAGACTATAATCATTGTTTTGATAAATTTATCAAGCATACATATAAGAATTTGTGAGAATGTATTTCTAACTATTAACAAAATATGGTGCAAAACAAAAGTAAAATGCTTTAAATAAAATAGCATGAGTGACATGTGTTACAAAAATGTGCAAAACATGCCAAGTCCAAAACAACCCCAACCTAAAATGGAGAACATGTCATACTAGTAAATATGTGGTTGCTTCAAAGATAAATTAGTACCTTAAATCTTGAACCCCACACTAGCACCCTAATCAAAACTAGGATAAGTTATGGGCTATCTATATCAGTATTAGAGGGGGATGGGTTCCCATCGAACCTCTTATATCCCATTGATGCAACCTCTGCATCATGGGCGTACAATTGCGTAAAAACCCTGTGATTGGCTAATGCTACATCCACAACATTAGCTACAAACACCTCCCTAGTGGTGCCTCAAACCTTTAAATAAACAACACAATAAAATAAATATTCCATATGAATTTTAAAACCTAGAATTAAAAAAAAAAGAAAAAGGTATGGCATTGTTGGAAATATACCAACCATGAATCATTTTTGAATCATGGTATTGTGTAAGGAGGCCAATCTCCTAACACTACACTATCTTATTTGATGCAAACTTCTAGTTGTGCTCCAATCAAGTGCCTTTGAATGCCTTTGCATATTTAGTTCGAGTCATTCGAATCACAAGTGTAAGGTCCTGATTGCACTCCCTTTTGGCTTGCACGTTGAAAGGCATGGCCCCCACATCCCATGTAGTCATGCCAAGAAGCTAAAGGTGTGGCTAAATGTTAATTTAACAAGTACTAATTTAAGAACCTTAGGTGTATACTGAAAATCACCTTAGAGTTTATCCCATTCCAAGGTAGCATGCCTCCTAGCCCTGGCAATTGCCTTATGTTCATTGTGACATAACCAGGCCAAAAGGTTATTCAAGACCTGCAAATTCATTGTCGTGTGATTTTGAACCATTGAGCCTTACTCCTAAGTAGATGGGCACTTGGGCTTGCCCAACTCCATGGTCACATTGTGGTGTGCCGACAAATGTCATACCAAGTTATACTTGGCTATATATGATGCATCACACCCATCAACCATAAATACAAATTTGGGCCCATCCTTTGCTCAATGGACACCCTTTATGGCAACTAGAGGAGGGGCAACCACATCTGAAACCAAAAAAATAAATATAATAAACCTAATGTGAGAATTAACATTATAATTGAAGGTCATTTCTACATGATGAAGGTATTATAATTATAGATTTGAAAGGATGGATGGGCAATAAATTGTAAATTAAGATAAAAATTTCACTTGCATTAATTTCAACATGCCTTATAACATGTTCATTTTCCTTTGGTTATGGAAAAAGAATTACATTTTCTTACTCCATTATCATTTCAATAGTTTTTTGCAAGTTAACTTCAATTGAGGCAAGATATATTCTAAAGGGTTCCCCAATTTCAACACTTGCTTGCATTTGTTTTTCATTAACATTACACTAAGCCAATGCACCACCTTCAACATTCACTTACATGTGCTTTTGCATCTTCTATCTTTCCAAACCTCCTTCATTCATGACACCACCCATGCCATTTGCCAATTTAGTTGAGGTGTGTTCCTCCTCTCCAACAATCCTTCCTTTTTTTTGGGTTTGCATCTACCAAAGTTGCAAAAACCACAAAACAAAATAAAACAAACTTTCTTACCAACACTAGAAAACAAATACGGAACAATAATGAGGAAACAAAAACAATAGCATTAAAAGAAAAGAAAAAAAGGGGGAACTAAAGCTCCCCTTCTACTGAAGCTTGGCAATGGCACCCGCTTGTGCCCAAAAGCAACAAAACAAAAAAAATGAGCTCAAGCTCCCCTTTTGTTGAGACTTGTTGATGGCGCCATTGGTATTTAGAAGCAACAAAACATTAAAAAAAGAAAAAAAAGAGGGAGTGCAAGCTCCCCTTATGCTGAGACTTCGTGATGGTGTCCACCTACACCAAAAGTAACAAAACAAAAAAATAAAAAGAGGGGGAGCTGAAGCTCTATGTTTATCAATATTCAGTGATGGTGCCTAGCTATGCCCAAAAGCAACCAAAAAAAAAGGGGGAGCCAAATTGTGTGAAGACTTGGCTATGGAACCCACATGCACCCAAAAACAACAAAACAAAAGGGATTAAAAAAAAGGAAATTGGGCTCCTTCTTTAATGAAAGTTGATGATGAAGCCCATTTGCACCCACAAGCAATAAAACACAAAGAAAAAAAAAAGAAAAAAAAAGGAGCTTGACTTTCTATCAAGACTTGGTGATGGCGACCACCCAATCCTAGAAGCAACAAAACAAAAAGAAAAAAATGGAGCTAGCCTCTGATGAAAGTTAGCAATGGTGCCCACCAAAACCAAAACAAAAGAATAAAATAAAATAAAACATAAGGTGCTTACTTTTAGGTTTGTGTTTCCAAACTTTCTGCTCTTCAAGCTCCAAGCTCTCCACTCTTCAAGCTTTAAGTTGCTTAAACCCAAACGTTCAACTTGCTGGTGATGGAGTGATTACAAAATGAAT
>Ga0209208_10012388_pt1 | contig 10806 bp, 9 predicted proteins | sample S1TSphfallax_3_FD_187694 | JGI IMG/M metagenome (GOLD analysis project Ga0209208, IMG submission 187694) | Host-associated microbial communities from peat moss isolated from Minnesota, USA - S1T2_Fd - Sphagnum fallax MG (SPAdes) (version 2) | ecosystem: Host-associated > Plants > Peat moss >... | reverse complement strand
CACACTAGTATTTTGCCTAATTTTGTGAATAAGATTGTCTGCATTGTGTGCAGTATCTGTCTCATGAGCAACTTGACTTGCAAGCTTCACAATCTGAGCCTGTTTTAGGATGCTCATCCAGCTCTTTAATCCAAGACTGATATTACTGTTTGCAACTTATGCTCAACTACCAAACTCCCAACAAGAAACACAAGTACTCGGCATGCAGTGCAAGCTAATGCCACCAATCTGTAAGCTTGCACTCCCAGCCTATTGCACGTGCTCATTGCAGGGCATCTTGAGGTCCAATTCTGTCCAGATGTTGAGCAACTCTGAAGTCATCATCACTCACTAGTGCAGGAACTTAGTCTAGAATCCAACTGAGAAAGTGTCTTGGTTGCAGATAGAGCAAAACTGTTGAAGGATGACTACAATGTATTTATAAAGACACTGCTGGAAAGACTTATTATATCTTGATCTTCAACTTGAGATACTTCATACACAATTGTGGCTAGTCCTGGAACAGGTCTAATTTGAGGGTGGAAAAAGGCACCATAAAGTTGACAGTTCTCATGGTATAGATTCATAATCTGCTTCAAATGCAGGGCATGCCAAGCTTCAGATTGTGACAAGTAGCTAGAATAGATCTAGATTTCTGTCCAAAACTACTTGTGGCCAGAATCACAATGTTCTATCAAGGAAAATGACAACCTTACAAAAGAGCATGCAACGGCTGGTCGTGGGACACTGACATAATGTCCCAGCTTGGAGGCAGCTTGGCGGCTCAAGGTCCCATCAGATTCAATGAGAACATTAGGGGAGTATCAAACCTTAAGATCTGAGACAATCTCTTATTCAAGCCAAAAGCTTGTGGATGGAACCAGCTCAAAAATCCATTACCAAAACTGGGAGATTATCTCACAATGGATAGATGGCTAATGGCACCTTCTCTCCAAAAGGCTGCTAATTCAGAAAATGATTACAAGCTGACAAGATCATGGAGGAGACTAACCATGACAATCAGCAATTCGAGTCATCTTCAAGGCATCAGAATTGGCCAAATCAGCATTTGTGAGTAAGACTACCAAGATAATACACATCTCATGCTTAATGTAGGACAGTTCACCATGGTTTTGTACACAACTCTATGTCCAGTGGCTGATCACCATTGTTATGCCATGCAGGTCCAGAATAGTGATACTCAGCAAGTGCAGAGAATATCTTCAGCTGGAGCTGCTTTTCTGAGATTCCCTCATTGCTTCCCAGTTCACAGTTCATCTCGAACTGTCACACAGAAAGAAAGGACTTTGTTAGGACACTCACTCAGCTGCTTGACTGCATGCTGCAAAACAAAACTAGAACCCTGTTTTTTTCTGACTGGTCTTCTGCACCAAAAACAACATGTGAATATGGGCAACATCCACAAACCCATAGACTTGTTTTTTCTGAAATCAAATTGACAGAGGAGAAAACATTTTTCAACACCTATGAATGAACCCACCTGGATCTCTTTGCAGATTGCTGAGAAATCTGAAAAGTGGTGACAAGGAAAGTATAGAAATGCTCCCCATTCAATTGTCTCATGCTGTGATCATCAGGAGACAGTACTGTCTACAAAAGCCACAAGACTGAAACATACAAATACCCTAACCTTGTGGTAAGAAGTCTTTGTCAACACCTGCTTCCAACACACTTAATTTTCCGTTGTTTTGAATGCCTGTACTACTGCAACCTGCAAAGAAAAAGGTATCTGCTGAATGTAAGCAAATTATGGCCTCAACACACTTGACTTTTCAATGCTTTCAAGACTGCCTGTACTACTGCAAGCTGCAAAGAAAAAGATATCGGCTGAATGTAAGCAATGACCTCACCGCAAATCACTTGATCCCAGGTACTACTGAAAGATGAAGAAAGCAGACTATTTAAAATTGATCTTGGGGGCAAGACAATCTCAGATGTTGATAAACCTCAGCAAAGCATGGATGTTGTGTCTCTATGATCACTGAAACCTTGGTTGTGTTGCAAGAATACAAGGACACTCAAAATAACCCTCGAGGACAAAACGAATGAGATCGCTGAAATCGCAAGCATGCTTCTGAAGCCGCTGCAGTCGTCATTTCATGCAAGTAAATCAGCCCGATTCGAGAGTAGTTTGCAAAAAAATGGAGATCTTACCTGTGAAGCAAACCAATCATCAATGCACGTTCCCAGCTGTGAGAATTTAATGAATTTGATGCAATTGTTTGGGGACATTGATTACCTCCTTCGTCCCTGGATTTAAGTGTGTACAACAAGTACATTGATGTGTGAGCACATAGATGGAATTCATGTTGTCAAGAACAATCAAGAGAGGTTTGAGGTGGTACTTGAAAGCAAAACATTTTGAGAAGTACGATCACTTGTTGATAAAGGAAAGGATTGTGGATATTACCCATTCTATTGAAAATAGGGGCACAACTCTTATGGCTGGGCTAGCTTCACGAGTTCAAAACTTGAAAGTTGGCTCATTTCTTGGTGCAACTGCCACAATTATTCCTTCTCAGCTTCTTGCAATAGTAAGCTTTGATGATGATGTTATAAGTGCAACAACTGACAAAGAAGTTGTAGTCGAATGGTTAGCAGAAACCATGAAGAAAGTCCCAAGCATTACAAAAAAAAATTTATTTGCACAAGGTTAAATTCATCAGGAGACAATGTCAAGGCCAAGTGGGCATAGGTGTGTGGAAATTGCAAGGTGAAAGACAAATTCTTTCAAAAAATTCCATCTCGTCGTAATTAACATGAACAATTGATATTGCATAAATAACATTAAGACATGGTATCCACCATTGGTCTTCATTGTTAATAATTTTTGCATGTTAACAAAAGTCTATCAACTTGAATTCAAGCAAAGAAGAGAGAGCAAAAGTCTAATTCTTCTTTGTTCATCCTAGAAAGATTGTATTGCTTCTTCCATACATTTTTCAAATAGGAGGATTGGAATTTGGTGTGACTAAAGTTCAAGTGCCTTAGGATCTAGTACTTATCTCAATGCTTTAATGGTGGCTCTATGGCAAGCAAAGGTAAAATCATTGAGGTTTTAGATCAAGAATTAGCATGTGAGGGCACACTCCAAGATTCACACCCATCATGTTTATGTGGGGCAACAATTCCAACTTTTAGGTCATTAACATTTGGAGGTACAATGCTATGACCGTTTGCTTCACGTCCACTTGTATTCTTCCTTTTCTACACAATTTACATCACTACACAATTTTTTAGCACAAGTCTATTCGTGTTATAACTTGCTATAATCCAAGTCCATGTATCCACAAGTTGGGCTTGCAATTCACATTTGGTCATGAAGCATTCACAAACTATGGGTTTGAAAACCATGTGGTTTTAACTCTAAAGGATACAAAAGTACCAAACACAAGTACATCATCTTCAATTTTTTCAAGGCTCGAAGTGAAACTTCAATTTGTCCATTTGAAGTTTCAAGTTAAGACGAAAAATTGGCACTTATCCAATGTTATTACACCACCGCTTTTGAATACTATGATTCTCTCATTGAACAATATAAGTTTGCATGGATGTCCTTTTTCCTCCACCTTTTTCATGAATTTGAAGAACAATCTTCTTTGAATTTGGAATTTCAGAACTCTCTATTGAAGATTGAAGAATTGTTATCCTCCCTTACAATCTAGTCCTCTGCAATTTGAAAGTAATTTTTTTTTTTTGGGTGTATTAGAGTGACAAAAGAAATAGAAGTTTGAGAATATGAGTTGTGTATGGTTTGTGAGTTGTTTTCATGAATTAGAAAATCATACAATAAACTCTTGATTTTGATTCACACCCAACAGCAAAACTACACAAAATTTGAATGAAAATCAATAAACTTGATTTTGACTCACACTCATCAACCAAACAGCACAAAAATCCATTGTTTGCTTTTTTCTTCACACTCATCAACTAAATTGTGTGGGATTCAAATACAAAATCACCTCAACTTGATTTTGACTAGACACCCATCAGCCAAACAGGCATGGAATCAAAACTTAAAATCAGCTCACCAACAAATTCACAAATGGAGAAGAAATCAATTGTGTCGATCCTGTTACCCATGTACTTAAAACATCAAGCAGCAGAAATTTAATATCCTTGGAAATTTTTGAGGTTTTTAAGAACCCTAAGAAATGGGTGCAAGAAACAACAAAGTGGACATCACTTGGTATATTTGATCATTTCTCTCATCAATTTATTTACACCAGAGAAATTGGTCTACTCTGTATTCAATACTTTACATGTGTCATATCATGTTCCTGCATATGACAATCATGTGTTTCTCTGTGATCCTTTTGCATTGAAGATTGGTTTGATTGAACTAATGAATCCATAAATGTTACATAAATTTGTACAAAAGGAGAGGGAGGAATTGGTTCCTCATTCTAGCTTGACCCAGTTGTGCTCTTGCAGTTGTTTAGCCTGATCACTGGGATTGCACCAGAGCTGATGATGCATTTTCAGTCTCAATTTTCATTGGGGGAGCTGAGATTGCTCAACACTCTTGAACGAAGTCTCCAGTTGGGAAGTCCAATGGTTTTTCAATGCATCTTTGATCAACTACAGTGACAACATTGTGTTTTGTGAACTTCAAAGATCTGGTATGCTTTCACAGCATAAGCTAATCAATCGAAAAGTATGAAGGAAGTTTTGTGAAAGCTCAAAAGTCCCCCAAGAGATTGATCTCTCCAGAGTCCTTTTTCAAATTTCTGGTGGATTGTTTTCCAAGAGCTACAAAGAGTACTAGTGATGGAGTTTTCACAAAAACCCCATTTGGAGGTGAGTGAATTCAGATGGTTTGTGATCAGTTGAAGGAAGCTCAAGAAGAGACAGATGTGGGTGTGAAGTTCATGCTGCCGTTGTTCTTTCCAGAGATGGTGGAAGATGAGATGGACCTGCTGTTGCACCTTGTTCGAGGTCAATGGGTGGTGGCGCAATAGAAGGTGTTACAATCCTGCCTCTGCTCAACAAACGCTTGAGGCTAGCCAGTAGTGCCATGCCTGTACTGCTGCTTGTGTCAGCTTCTTCTGCAATCACAACTGGATTCCTGGCTGCCATCTCAACAGGAATAGATGAAGCATGGATTGATGACACTGAACCTGCAAATCCTTGTTGTTGAGTCCCCAAAGCCAAGGCAGCATCTGTTGCAGACTGAGCATTCTGTTGGAGATGTGTCTGGATCCCCCAGAACAACACATTGGGAGGAATGTAAGCTCCTCCATTATTGCTGCTGCTGTTTTGGTCTTGCACTTTGTCAGGTCCTGCTGCTACTCCTGTTGTCGTTGAGGCTTGTTGCTGCTGTTGCTCCTGTTGCTCCTCCAACCATCCCTGACCCAAATCCTCTCTCTGTGCAACATCTTCCCAAGATTCCTGCATTGAGTCCCGAGCTAATGTCACAGTACCGGCTGCTGCAGAAACAGTGCTCAGAGATGAGGACTCGCCTGCTGCCTCAACTTCTTCTGTTGATACAATTCCGGATTCGAGGAGAAGCTCTTGTGGATGGAGGAGACCAGAAGAAGGGTGTGAATCCAGCCCATCTTGAGGTTTCTCATCAAACTTCACGCTGGTTCTGCAAAGAGGGCAAGTGGAGTGAGAGAGGAACCACATGTCGATGCAGTCGAGATGAAAACAGTGGTTGCATCTTGGGAGCAATCTTCCTGTCTCTTTCTCCTCGAATTCTTCCAGACAAACTGCACACTCCAGCAGCACGGTGCTCTTCATCTCCGCTGCTGTGTACACAAAAGTAGGAAGAAGCTCCAGCGCTGTCTTGTCCAAGCCAAAACCGTCCAGCAGGTAAGGGGGGAAGTTGTTGCTGTCGTCGTCCTGGTTGTATCCTTCTCCTCTTCCTCTTCCCCTAAGAAAATTCATCTGTCCTCTTCGTCTTCTCCTCCTCCTTGTTCTCCATGGAAACGATGCACTGTGCGCTCCTCTTCCTCGCACTATGGGGGTGTGGTTTCTCCAGAACCATTTGGCGTAGATGTGGATGCAGAGGATGAAGAGAACCACTCCGAATAGCACTGCTACTGCCACCACCATGATCTTGCTGTTCAACATGTAGGTGTTGGAGCCCGACGAAGAAGACGAATTCTGGTTGGAGACGCTGCTGCTGCTCCCTGCAGGAACAGCGACTGTATGCGAGGAGGAGGAGGATGATGATGAAGACATGGCTGTTGTTTCTGAGAAATCAACCACTAGCAGGAAGTGCTTGAAATCCAAAACTCCTGCGAGTTCTCAAGCGCTTCTCGAAAGAGAAACAGCACTTCTGGAGAAGAATCCCAAAGCGAAACAACAAATCGAGCACCGCCAGGTCTCGACGATGATGTCGCAGCAAGAAAACGAGCGAGATTGCCGACGAACTCTAGACGCGCAGCGAATTACACTGCGATGCGCGTGCACGAACTTCACACGATCTCGATTCTTTGTCGAGAACACAACTGCATCGAGGTGAAGCTTTGGCGCTCGACGAAGACGAAAGAAGTCGTCCGGAACTCTGTCTCTCTGCGACAAGGGAGTCACACCATCACGCCATCGCTCCAATTGCGGTATGCAAGCGTATCCGAACCATCCAGAACTGATGGAATTGCAGCCTGTTGTGTGCACTCTACGACATCGAAACAGAGAGGATTCTGGCTCCGACTTCTTCCTCACTCAAACTTCTTCTTCAGACGCTCAACGGACTTGCGGGAAGAAATTCCTCGGGAGAAAAAACAGAAACACAAAGAAATTCTGTACGAAATTCTTCCTACGAAACTGGATTCTATTCCATCGCGCTCAACAAAATTTCAGATCCAAACTGGTGCGACAACAACGACGACAGCGGAATTGAAGTCGACGCTTGGCTGTAGTAGAAACAAGCAGTTCTCGAAGATCCATCTCCAAATTCGTAAGGTCCTCTCTCTTGGTCCTCTCCTCTCAAGTGCGTGGACAAGAGCCAGAAAACGAATCTAGAAAACTCTTCTGCTGCTGCTGCGACGTCGAGCGCTGCTTCACAAGCACATCTCTGGAAAAAACACAAATCGGATTTGTCACACAGAGCTTCTTCTGGAGACAGACAGGCAGAGCTCTCTCAAAGCTTGCTTGTTTACTTGCTTCATTGCTTGTTTTAGGATCAGTCGGGCACTAGCTTTTGGATTGACTGCAACGCAAGTCTCTCTCTTCTCTCTCTTTCTGGAAAGAGCAAATGGACGTTGCGCGGTAGAGAAAAAGGAAGGAAGGGTGGGTGGGCGAAATCCAAAACATTGCTGAACAATCCGGAACCAAAAGAAAGAAAGAAAAAATGCCAGAAAAAAAAAAAAACTGGGGCAGAAGATGAAGAGCATTAATATTATGAGAGAGAGAGAGAGAGAGAGAGAGAGAGAGAGAGAGGGATGATGATGATGAGTTTGAAAGAGGAGGAAGAGGATTCTGCAAAACTGAAGCGCAGTTCCTCCAATCCAATCTGCTTGCTGAAGGTGGGACCTCTCTCGTCGTCCTCCTCCTTGTCCTCCAGGCTCCTTCTGAACAGGATTTGCAAAACAGAAAAATCATACACGTGCATTGCAAAACACAATCATCGTCATGATCACGAGAGAAAAACAACAAAACAAAAAAACCCAGAGAGACATTTCCTTCTCTCATCACCATCATGATCACATCAGCTTCTTGTTCTTCTTCCTTCTCCTTCCTGCTGCTGCTCTGCTTACCAGCCTTTTTTTTTCCGCCAGAACTCAAAATATATAGCCAAAAAGCTATATTAAAAATTGAAAGTACTAAAACCAAGTGATTTGTGACATTTTCAATAGCCGTAATTCTACCAAATCTTGTTTAAAAATCGCTTGATTTTTATTCATGGTTCAGGAAGGTAGCCAAAAATGTAGAAGGATGTTTAAAACTTCTACTAGTAGCCAAATTTGCCTAAATCTTCCTGTGGATCATTGTCACTTTGGTTACAAGGATTTTTTAAAAAAATACTTTCATATTTTGGCTTGTAGCCAAATTTGACTAAATTGTCCTCTATGGATGATTGCCAATTTGGCTAGCTCCATCACAAAATTGACCAAAAAAAATAGTGCTTCCTTCCTTATGCTTTTTCTTCTTACCCTTTTTTTCTTTGGCTCATTCCTCATCACTATCACCATCATCTGCATCATCACATTATTTTCTTCTTGTTATTTACTGTCTCTCTGCATCATCATAGCCATCACCTTCATGGCCATCATCTTCATCATCATCATCATCATCATCATGAGTATTATAGATTGATGATCTTTTCTCATCTCTCAGTACTACTGACTTTTGTTGTGGACCTATGAGGGAATTTTTTGGTGGCGAAGTTTTGCCATTCGGTCACCAAAAAAACTAAAAAAAGGTGCTACAACATGTCCAAAAGGATTTTTTTGGGGAAAAAAAAGCTGCCATATTTAGACCAAAGGCTAAAACATATCGCCAGTATATACAAAAACTTTCTACTTTTCTCTCTGAGCTGTAGCCAAATTTGGCTAACTCACGGTGTGGACAATTGCTAGTCCTCTTACCTGACAAAACTGAAAAAAAAAAATTTAAAAAAAATCCCTTGAACCAATTGTTTGTTTTATTGATTAGTTGTGAGCAGTTTTTTTTCTTTTCTTTTAGTGGGCAAATTTTAGCAATGATTTTTGTTGGGTCCGGTACATACCTATTGGTGGTTCTATTGATTAATAGTGTGAGCAGTTTTATAAAAAAAATTAAAAAATTCAATAAAATTTTAAATATTAAAAAATTAATAAAAAATTAATTTTAATTTTAATTTTCGCTCCAACAAGTGGAAGTGCAAATGATGCAAAGGAATTGAGAAAATGGGCCCAAGTTGTCTCATTGCAAGTCAAAAGAAATTCTGAAGTCGTCACATTTTGACATAATAGCAACATATGGCCAAACAATAAGAGGAATCCCAAATTGTTTTTCTACTTTCCTCTTTGACGAGTACCCAAAGTTGTCTGAGTCATCTTGCCATCTTGAGAGAGAGAGAGAGAGAGAGAGAGAGAGAGAGATTGGTCGATCGATCGATCGCTAACCCACCAACCTCACAAATTTGGAAAAATATTAATTCACCAGATTGTGAACTACATCCCAAAGTTCAATTTTTTTGTTTTTGCAATGACCCACTTTTGATTGGACCATCAACGGTAAAATTTTTAAAAGAAAAAAAAGAAAAAAAAGAGTCTAAAACTTTTGGTCATCCATTTTTGGGTACACTAATATGACCCCTTCCATGATGAATCCATCATGTGTCCATTATAATTAAATAGGAATTCTCTATGAAATTTTTCTTTTTAGTGTATGAGGAAGCTACCTATGGATGAATGTAGTATGTAGCTACTGTTTTTTTTTTTTTTCCCCCTCTTGTTTCCTTTAAGAAGAAGCAAAGTTCCCAGTCCCCCCCCCACCCCCAGTCCTGCCTGAGCCAGCAACAAACTACAATTTTCCCAACTGGCATGGCATTTGCAAGCAGTTGGAGTAAAGAGAGGACAAAGGCAGTGCAACAAACAACAACAACAACAGTTGAGCAAAGTCTTGATGCCTCCTCTTGCCTTGCAAGTCCCCTTCCCTTCCCTTCCCTTCCCTTCCTAATAAGAATAATTTTGGCTATGTTTTCTATTCCTAATATTGGCTACCACTATTTTTGGCCTGGACTAATAGCTCTTCCTTAAGAACACACCCGACCTATTCTTCTTCATCTTCATCATCTTCTTCATCATCTTACCTTCCAAACAACTTAACATTTCCGTCCATAGAGATACTTACCCAGCCATTTTTTTACATCATCTTCTACATAAATGTCCAACATGCTTTGGTCACTAGAAACACCCAACTACTTCCTTTTTCATCTTCACCTGTAGTGGCGATCTTTCCATCAATAGAACTACCCAATAACTTCTTCTTCGTCTTCTCCATTTTCATCAGGCCTCTCACCTTTCCTCCAATAACAATAGATTTATCAATAGAAATTACTCAACTAGGTGTCTCTTTTCCATCTTCATCTCTGCTCCCAAAAAAAACAATTTATTCCCATCCGCAAAGTTTCAAAAGCTATTTCTTCTTCATTATCTTCCGTGCATTAACAATATTCCCATCAATAGGAATACCCAGTTGTTGCATCTTCTTTCTTTTGCATTAGCCTCTTTTTGTTGGGTGCCAAATGTTGCAAAAAAATTTGACATTTTCTATTGCACATTCAATGATTTTTCTTTTTGGAAAAATTGCCAAAATCATGAAAAAGATTAAAATATTTTTCATAGGGTTTAGGGTTTCTATACATATTGTTGATTTCTCTATACATGGTTCGAGTAGGTAGCCCAAAAAATATAAGGATGTCTAGTTTTTTCCTTTCATATTTTGTTAGTAGGCAAACTTGACTAAATCAGCTTATGGATGAAAGTCGCCTTGATTACACCACAAAAATGTAAATAAAAACAAAAAGAACACACACATACATACACACAATTCTACATCATCATTATTATCATTATCATTTTTCATGTTCACTTTTCAATACCTAGTTGGAAAACCAAAACAACAAAGAAAAATTGTTATCTTCTTTTTTTGCAACAAAAAGTTTGTTTTTCTTTCACTTTCCTTGCAAACTTTCCATTCTTCTTCATTTTATGAAAGAGAAAAGACAAAAAGATCCAAAGCACAAAAGACAAAAGTGATGATGATCCATGGGGGAGGAGAATGGGGGTAGGGGGGCCCTTTTGTAGTAGTGAGTGGAAAGTTTTGCTTGATTGTGTGTGTCATCACAAGATCCCCTCCCCCCCCCCCCCCCCA
>Ga0209208_10012386_pt1 | contig 10807 bp, 10 predicted proteins | sample S1TSphfallax_3_FD_187694 | JGI IMG/M metagenome (GOLD analysis project Ga0209208, IMG submission 187694) | Host-associated microbial communities from peat moss isolated from Minnesota, USA - S1T2_Fd - Sphagnum fallax MG (SPAdes) (version 2) | ecosystem: Host-associated > Plants > Peat moss >... | reverse complement strand
GTCCGCCTTCTCCTTCGTGGTCTCCTTCGCACTCTGAGCAGTATCTGCTACTGCTGTTGTCGTCACCGCTAATCCGTGGGAAGCTCCACATCCCTGTGCCCCGCCACTGCATTGGTTGTCCCCCCCAACAGCCCCACTTTGCCTGTACCAGGCTCTGATACCATGTAAAGATTTCTAGACTCTATCATTAGATGAATCCCGCCATGCTTCAAAACTTCCAAGCACTGCTGCTGTAGTGCACACAGTAGAGATAGGGGGGAGAGAGCTTGAGCTCTTTCTTGCAAAACACACTTTGGCTGCTGCTGCAGCATTTACAACTGCAGCACTAGCTTCTGTTTGATGTTGCTGGGTCAGGACATCTCCAGCAGCAGCAAGCGCAGACACAGAGCTTGTGACAGAACCTCATTAACGACAACAAGTCCTTCCAAACAAGCCGTGGCGAAACAGTTGCGCGCGCGTCAGTCGAAGTGAACGTAGAACGATCACTAAACGCACCAAAATGTAGAACGGTCACTAAGCGCGCCAAAAAGTAGAACGGTCACTGAGGCACATCATGAGTGTCAGCTCTAGTTGAGCTTGACATCTCAACAAGTTAATAAATAGAAAGGAAGTTCAAGAAGCAAGGTAAATAGGTTACTAAGGTAGGTAAGCAAGTTAGTAGGTAGGAAGAAAGTTACATTAGCAAGGTATCTAGGTAGATAGGCAAGTTAGTTTGTAGGAAACAAACTACCTTATCAATGTGGCTAGGTTTATAAAGTACTTATATCAATAAGGTGGTTATGTATATAAGGTTGCCAAATAGTAAATTAGTTAGGTCAGCATGGTAGGTAGTTAGTACAATGGTTTGGTTAGTAAGGTAGTTAAGTCAATAAGGTATGTAATTAACAAGGTAACTAGGTTAGTAGGGTAGGTAGTTAATATAATAGCTAGTTCAATAAGATAATTAGTTATTAAAGTAGTTATGTTAATAGGAGATAATTGGTAAAGTACCAAGGTTGGTACAATACTTATGAAGGTAGGAAGGTGAATAAGGTTTTATGTGCAAGGTCAGGTCCAAAGAAAAAACGTCCAATGGTTAGCAACGAAAAGAAATGGATTGCAATGAACCCCATTTTTCACCAAATGAAAAAACTCAACCCATCCAATGGACAGAACAACCAACTAGTGCATTGGTGGCTACTAGTTCACTTTGGCCCAATGCAATGTACCCCCAAAAAACACACAACCCCAAACCCAATTGGAAGGCTCAATATGCCTTCAAAATGCCTTGATTATTATTTTATTTCCTTTGCTCCCAACATGTTCCCATAAGGTTTTTCAATATGTTCCCTATGATCCCAATGTGTTCCCCAAAGGTGTTCCCAATAGCACCTTGCTTTAACCTCGTATGTTTTGCCCAAAGTACTCTCCTTTTCACCTATATAGTTGGGCCAAAGGGGGAAGCACTCCATCTTTCCATAGAATCTTCTATTTTTTGGGAGCCTCCATAGTTTCAAGCTTTTGTTTTTGGCAATGGGCCAATAAATTGGTTCATTGAAAAAAAAAAAAAAGTTGGACTTGTGAGGCACCCCCAATTAATCAATATGAAACAAAATAAGTACCCTAACTAAATGACTAAATAATATGCAAGAATTCCATATAACAATTGTTCATATCTTCAATGCAATGAACCCAAAACAAAAAAGACACGGCCCCAAACCCAAAAATAAAAGGGGGCATTGTTGACCCATGATAATATTTTCAATGCCATGTACCCCAAAAAAAATTTAAAAAACCGATGATTGAGCGGCTGAAGACAAGGACTGACCATATGTGTCAACCCTGGCACTCAGCCACCACGTCATTCATTTGTCGGCAAGAAAATTGGCTCAACCTCTAACATGTGCATAAGCTTAGAAACCTTCATCAAAGTCACCGCCTAGAAATGCGAACTACGTTCACAAACCCAAGGTTTAGGGTTTAGGGTTCAAATCCTTAGGTTTTAGCATTGGAGGGGTTTAGGGTTTAACCCAATGTTGACCGGTTCTTTGTTTAGTAAGAGAACCTTCGGTTCTCGTTAATATATATATACACACATATATCTAGGCTCTATGGGTGCCATTTTTGAACCTGATTTTTCATATTTCTAAACCGTGTGATTCTAGTTTTGACACATTTTTTCAAATTCAAGAACTTTCATGCCCGGTTTCAAATTTGAGTTTTATTCCATGTACACATTACATTCTCCCCCAAGATTAATTGTATTGTATAAGTACATAGATTTTTACACATCCAAATTGGATGTGCATATCTTACCCATAATTTCCCAAGAAGGTTTTAAGATATACCCTCCTTTCCTATGGGAACTTGTTTTTTTTTTAAAAATCTTTATTTATTTCTTTCTTCAACAAATTGGTGGGAAATCCCCTAACTCAATAGCACATATTTAACCTAAGGATGATGCAAGCATGTTTTAAGGTGACTGGCATTTCCCATTTTACTATATATTTTTAATATGTTAATTTAAATAAAAGTTTTATATATTTTTTGTAAACAATCCTATTAAAGCTGAATTCACACTTGGAAGTAAGTTGACATTAAATGGGTGTTAAACATCAAATTTATAAAACACAATTCACACCTTAAATGTTAAACAACACAAACGCTGAAAATGATCTTTTTGTGTCATGCAATGTTAATTCAAAATTAAGAAAAATGTTAGTTATTATTAAATCTTCCTAAAACCTATATTTATAATGCAAAATGGAATGTTATGTCTAAGGTCCAAAAATAGGTGTATAATCTAATATTAATTAAAAATTCACCATAGCCCTTCAACCCCCCTTCTACCATCTAATATATTAAAGCTACAATGTTTATCTGTTTGTCTGTCCGACAAACAGGGCAGGGGCAGGGCAGGGCGGGTAGACATTTTCAGTTACTGGCCGTTATCTTCCTAGCCGTTATCTTCTAGCAGCGCCAATTCGAAACAGGGCAGGGCAGGGTAGGCTGTTATCTTCCTGGCCGTTATCTTCTAGCAACGCCAATTCGAAACGGGGCAGGGTAGGGTAGGCCGTTATCTTCCTGGCCGTTATCTTCTAGCAGCGCCAATTCGAAACAGGGCAAAGCAGGGCAGGGCAGGGTAGGGCAGTTATTTTCATTATAAAACATATTAAAAAAACTAGAATCTTTTTGAAAAAGAAAATAAATAAATAAATAAATACATAAAAATAGAAAAAAATGAAGATAGACAAAATAAGAATAGAAAAAATAAAAACATGAAAAAAAAATAAACAAAAAAAAAAGTAAAAACACAAAAACTATAAAGAAGGAATGGAAACAAATGAAACAAGGAAAGGGAAATACAGTAAAAAAAAATTTAAAGAAAAAAAAATTCCAAAAATGAAGAAACCAAATAAATAGTAAAAAATAAGAAAAAATAAAACTTATAAATATTGAAGAAAAACCCTACTTGAAAAAGAATGAAGTGTATCTTCTTTCTCCAAACTTCAAACTTGCATTCAAATAAAAATATATATAAAAGTGAAAAAGAAACACTTTATTTTTATTATACAAAATAATAATAAAAATAAAAATAATAAAAAAGTTAAAAGTTTCTATAAAAAACTAAAACTGGGGGACTTCACAGTGGCCAAAGGTCACGGGCACCCACTAGTTATTAACTAATGTGGCATGTGCCGTTGGCCCCAAGTGTTATCACGCCTTGAATTGATTTTTCCTTCCAAAATTTATTTGAATTTTCAAGGGAAAAAAACATTTTAAAATCAATATTTCCTACATTCTCAATCCAAATTTTACCAAATAAATTCCATTAAATCATGTTCATCAAGATCTTTCCAACAACACCAAAGGCACATTCCAATTCCTTTGAAAATTTTAGCTACAATTTAATTTAATTTTTAGGGAATAAATCATTCAATATTCAAGAACTTTTGCATTGCAAGTCCAAACACCATGAAACCTAGCCGATGCACCCCTCTTCCTCAAGAGCTTTCCAAAGAAACCAAGAAGGTGATTTAAAGCATCCCATTTTGGTGGATCTCATCAATACAAACAAAACAAACAAACAACATTTCGTCATAGATAGAATCCCTTGCCCACCTTTTCTATAGAACTTCATAATCATGAAAAAACAATGTTTAAAATCAGTGTTCAAGTGCCCAACAATATTGCTCCACCATTTATGAAGTCTACCATTTTCATAATAAATCCAAAACATAGAATTCCACTCCAAAGGTATTTGCTAAAGCATTGGAGTTCCATAAAACACCAAGTTTCATGAAAGATCCACGAACAATAGTGCATTGAAGTTCCATAGTGCACAAAAGTTGCACAAAGTTCCTCACCATGGATTTCTTTAGCACAATAAACTACAATCTTGAAAATTGCAACAATCAACATAACACAAAAGGTAAGCAATCGATAATTCAATTGGAACTTATATTTGAATTTATTTTGATATGCACAAATAAAACACAAAATTGAATGCATTAGAGTTTGAATTCTTCAATTTGATGTAGATATTGTATTTATCAACAATATTGAAAAAGGAGATCCAACAAAGACAGAAAAACAAAGGAAATAAGAAGGCAAGTTCAAATGCATTAATGGAAGTGCAATAAAAAAAAACCAAGGCAACCAAATTGGGAGCATAAAGCGATGTTGGCAATCATCAAGGTCAAGTGTGATGAACATATTGCAATGTTGAACAAGGTTGAACCACAAAAGCAATTTGAAATTATTATAACAAAATGGATTTTATTTTATTTTTGTCATGAATGTTAAAGTGATCTTTAGGGAATTCATGAAGCTTTTCAATGACATGTTCAAAATAGGGCAAAATGGAAATTCATAGTCAATGAACCAAAATAAAAAAATTGTTCTCCATTTGCCACAATATTTCAATAAAACCCATTATGGACATAGTTTTTGATTTCATGGGAAAAAGTTTTATATTCCATCCACTACACATTCCTAATCTCATGCAAGGATCAAACATCCACAAACCAATCAGAGTCAACATTGAAGACCCAATTGATTTCAACAAGGTAAGAAGAATACATGTTCACAATAGAAATGAAGGTCCCCCAAAAACCAATGATAATTTGCTTAGGTATTTGTACACAATGTCTCAAGTTTTAAAATCATATTGCCTCTTGCATGTGACAATCTTTCACAAAGGCCATGAATGAACCCATTATAAACCTCAATGACATCCCAATGCCGGCCAACATAAATTACAATGCATACACCAATGAAGACTTTTTGATTTAGATATCAATAGAGATAATAACTCCAATGCAAATTCTAATGTAGACTCCAAGTCCAATGTAGACATCAATCAAGACAACAAATCCAATGCAAATTCCAATGAAAACCCCAACTCTAGTACAAATATTAGTGAAAACCCAAACACATAATGTAACTAAAAACCCAATGCATACAAGGCCTTAAACATCATATTCAATTGAGAAAGGATTTGGAAATGTAGGAAATGGAAGAGCAAGAAACATTGCTAGCACTAAAGTAAAACATAACTAACTTTTAGCTCGTAGGAGCATGGTTAACACAATAGAATGACGTAGTCAAATGTTTGTGAATTTGATAGATCACATGTAAAATCACATGCATGAAACCAAATTTTCTTTGGAGGACAAACGATCATAAACTAAAGACAATATATTGGAAAAATAACCAGACTATTTCAAATTTAAAAATAAGGCAATAAATGAAATTCAAATGGGCATGGTTAGAACACTTACAAGTTTGACATAAGTCATGAGCAAGGCCTTCAAAAATGACAAAGGTAAGGGACTTCTCTTTCCACAAAATGATTTTGATGAGGATTAAAAATAATATTGGATTTTTGCATTAGTAATAAACTAATATAGAATAATATAGCAATGTTGATTCAACTTTGAATCAAATTTTGCAACAAGTTGAAGGTTTATAAACCTACTTATGTTCATCGTGTGAATGATTTTTACCTTCCAAAATAATTGTTCAACTCCCTACACATTACATCATTCAATTTTGTTATTCTTCAATTGCATGGGATGTTCGTTCATCAACATTGGTAATTATTCTATGTGCAATATTTAATTATAGATTCAATTACATTTCCACATCAATAATCCACATTAGTATTTAGATATTAGCTTTAGTTTGAAATCGTAGTAAATTTTGAAACAAACAACAAATAATGAAATTCTTTGAAAGTTTTTTTGAGGATGTTAAAGGCATTCTCCATTACAAAACGACCCCTTTAATGTTGCATTTTGTACATTAATTCCAAAATTGTATGTTGGCCTTTTCTTTAAATGGGGTTCATGATCCAAGATATTAGTGAATAATCTTTGTCACCCAAAATGTAAGGAGGAAATTCATGTTGAGAACTTGTGTTAGTTTCAAACAAAGCATAGTATTGAACATTTTAATGCAAACTAGACCTATGCAACACCTTTACATTATTTGCATGTCTTAAAAGGCCACAAAAACATTAATAAATATTTTTTTGCAATTTACAACTGCTTATGCCACCATACTGTACCCACTTATCTTGTGGTATTAATAGTCTTCAAGATCAATTGGAATGTGCACTTTGGACATTAAGCAAATCACACCAATTTAAAAACATTTCCATTATAGTGGCCATTACCCTTCCTTGGGGTCAAGTGATTAAATTTTTGTATGCAAAATTGAATGCATAAATATATTAACGCAAAATAAAAGAGATTGTTGACTTCCCTATAGCAAAGAGTTCACTATAGGTAAGAAAATTGGCACCTTTAGCCAACTTATAAATTACACAACATACATGAACCATTATGGGAACTACTTTGCAATACTTAGTGTTTTGCTTTTGAAAAACAAATTTCAAACAATCTATAATATTAAACCATGTATTTTTGCTCATGCAAACGTTTTTTAAGCACTTATCTTCATCAAAATTTGTTTTAAAAACTTGGAAAACCAAGTGGTGCTTATGGGCTTAACCTAATGACCTAAATCCAATGATAATAAACTCAAAGATGTTAAGATTTGAAATTGATACAAAGAAAAATGAAAGTTTCAAATAATTTAAATAAAACCACATGTAATATGTGTTCAATTCATTTTTCAAAGAACAAATTTTGAATATTATGGACATGCATTATTAATGTGAATATTGGAGGTAGACAATTTTAAACCTTAAACCATTAGAAATTTCCAACTTCGTGTTTACACTAAAACGGTTTATTAGGTTTTTCAAAATGCACATAATATTTGAAAACAACATATCACGCATTTCCAATTGCAGTTACAAGTGAAAGACTTAGGGATTAACACTAATGTTGGTTTTGTACTGAATTTTAAATATTCAAAAACCAATATTTTGGTACATACAAAAATTTTAAGACAAATTTGTAAGTAATAAATGTGATCCAAATAGAACCCCCAACATACAATTTGAAATGTCTTGAAAATAGATATTGAAAGTTAGTTCTTATTATCCATTTGAATTTGTTGTGAACTAAACATTATGGTCTAAACAATGGTTGGGAATCAAATTGACAATTTGACTCGCAACCTAGGAAACATGGGTTAAATGACCTTCAAATTGACCGTGTGATACAGAGTTGGAAAATTACTTTTGAAGGTTACAACTTTGACCTTTGAAAAGATTCAATTGAAACTAAGATGTGGGAATTATGAGCTTACAAAATTGCAAGATTCACAATTTATTAATTTTTAGGACTCTCATTTGGTAGTCTTGGGAATTATACCCATTTTGATGTAACCTGTTGGCAATCATAGAGTATATTACAAAGAGGAAAATGGTGCCTCCTCCCAAAGGTTCAAATCGTGTGAGTCAAATGAATTTAAGTTGCCCAAGATTAAATCTTAACAATACTTGGTTCCAACTTGTGGGAGCCAACTTTTTATTTAATTTTGTACAAGTTTGACTTGTTGATGAGCTTGCATTTCTAATGCTAGTTTGGAGCTTTTGCATGCCCTTTTAATCCCAAAATGTGTAGAACTGGAGAACCTACTTTAGGATGCATTCCATTGCAATTGTGGGAATTGGCAAGGTACTTACACCTTAGTCACAAATAGTCATAAATAATCTTTAATATATTAAAAATAAAAAATTAATTTATTCAATGATTAACATGAGGATAATATTTAACTTTGGTACAATTATGTTGAAAACATGTTTAATATGTATTTACTAGTTCTTCAAAATTACAAATATTAATTGTTTTTCTACTTTTTAAGTTGTCTAAATTCGTATAAGTAGGTGAAAGTAGATGAATTGTTTTATTTTTTCCATCTTTAGTTCATGATGTACGCATAACATGTATTTGTATGTTTTTAACTTTTACATACTAAAATCATAATATATCAAACTTCTAATGGAAATATAAGTATGAACACAATTTTATCAACCAATTTAAAACATACTTGTCACCTATGTTTATTATATTAAATTTTATTTTATTTAATCAATTTATTACGGACTCAAAGAAAATCACTATGCTTTCATAATGCAATTTTGAATTATTTTCAATCCATTTTTTTTACTTGTGTAAAAACTTGGACCATTTAATTTTTAAAACCATTTTTTTTGGTCCATTACCATGCTTTCACTCACTATTTGGTATATGCAATGACCAATGGTACAAATTAACACACCCTTGAGCTTGTTAAAATATTTTTTCACTCACAAGATTCAGTAAATGCCATGTCAACCATGGTCAACAACCAACATCCCTATTTGTTAGGACATCCCAAGACTTGCCATCAACCTTTAGGATGTGCCAAATTTGGGCATTCTTGATAAAACTTATGTTTAGATAGAAATTTTTGGGTTTGAAAGATGTCTCATCTAGGTTCAAAATTGATTATTGTTGAAAATGAATCAATAATCATGTTAGAAAACAATTGGGGGGGGCGGGGGGGGGATGGAAAGTATGCGTAAGGATGCTAGACGTGTTGAGAAGGAAGGATGCCAAAAAAACAATTAAAGTTTTTTTTTGAGTGTTTGGAAGGATATGAGGGGCACTAAGATGCATGGAAAGATGTTGTGCACACTAAGAAAAAAGGTCAAACCTATGCCCATACTTAAATAATGATTATGGGTGAAGAAGAGGTGCATAAAAAAATTGCTCTAATTAGAGATGCCAACATGCTTTAAAGACATTTGGGGAAGACGTCCCTAACTAAAGGACATCCATTTTGACAACCCTAGTGTCAACATTAAATTTTTTGTTAATGCACGATGGGGTAATAGGCCATCAACCTAGTTTCACACTTCACCTAGGTAGGTAACCAAACTCAAGGTAATAAACACCTAGTCCATAATAGGTCATAACTACCAAGATCTAAAAGGGTCCATGTCAAGTTTTCCCATGAAACTACCAAGGTGTGAATGGATGTGAATGGTTTGTGTGAGGTTTTCACATCAAAATTTGATTTTATCTTATGCATAAAAAAACCTTTTTTTTTTCCTAAACCTTTCCTAAAATGATAATACTTTCCATTCAACCTACATAATTTCATGATGGGTATCTTATACGTGTAAAAGCTTGAGGACTAAGGAATTATTGAAATAAGGGACATGTTCGAAGTGGGAGCCAAGAGTGGGTTCCACATTTTGACAATGCCCAAGTCAAAGAGTTTTACTTGTTGTAAAGCCATTTACAAAATTTCTTTCAATTTTTACCTAGGTAAAAAAATGATGCATTTTATCAAAAAGGTACTAAATCAAACAATGATAACTAGGAAAAACTATAATAATCTTTACATGACTTAGATGAATATAAAAAACGACTTATTTTAAGTGAAGCTTGGATGGATACAATTCATTGGATTCTCATGGCCATTTATTGAATGGACAATTCATTTGATGGCAATGCAAAGGGGCCACTAAGATTAAATAACATCAACATTGATGATATGTACAAAGATTGATATCACACTTTAGGGTGCATCAAACGGGTTGGATTACATAACTTTTTGTGCAATTTTAAAACATTGAAGTTCTAATTAAATAAACTTAGTTTCCAATGGGCCATCAAATGGCTATTATTCATTGTATGTTATGATCCCATCTAACGATAGATATGTATGGATGTTTTTGAAGATGATTGTAAAAATGGTCCCATTGATGACTCATATTGTTGTTGACCTATTGATGCCATTATTTCAAAAAAAATTTCTCCCCATGGCTCCACTTAGCTCAAGTAGATTTTTTCTTTACTTTCTTTTGGTGGTTCATTGTACACAAATGAAGGTGATGATTTTTTGTGTTGCTCTTCAATCATCTTTATTTTTGGAATATTTTATTTGAATTTTTTTGTTTGAATGTAGGTATCTGCAAGTGAGTTTTTCCATTCTTGATTCATCATAATGGCCTACTTACAAGCTAAACTTCTTTGAGTGACATCCTTATTGCATTTTGAGTTATCAATGTCTTTTTATTTTAACATCTTGTATTTATGATATTATCTTGTATACCTTTATTGAACATTTTTTTATGACATTCGTATATTCCTCTTTGTTGTTTTGATTGTTTTAAAAATTTTGTTTGTTCAATGCCTTGTAGGTTTTTCAAATATGAATTGATGTTTGTCCAACTAATCATATTAATATTGTCGCAACCCTAGCATTCGGCTTGCGACCAAGGCAAGGAGGTTGCGAGGTTGCGGGCCTAGAAGTAGACCCGGGAGTCACATCACACGCTCCCGGGAGTGCAAAGAGTCCAGAGAGTGTGAGGGAATGAACCCTCACACTCCCAAGTGAACTCCCATGTTGGGAGTTGGTG
>Ga0209208_10012385_pt1 | contig 10807 bp, 13 predicted proteins | sample S1TSphfallax_3_FD_187694 | JGI IMG/M metagenome (GOLD analysis project Ga0209208, IMG submission 187694) | Host-associated microbial communities from peat moss isolated from Minnesota, USA - S1T2_Fd - Sphagnum fallax MG (SPAdes) (version 2) | ecosystem: Host-associated > Plants > Peat moss >... | reverse complement strand
AATGACAGAGGTTCCCCATGATGTTGGACTTCTTTCTTCAAAAGTTCCTGTTAACAGAGACACAGTGATCTCAAAGTCTCAAAAGAGTTTTTTGTGATGGAAGGTCCTCAATTCACAGCCAATTGGACTTGACTATGATGCAAAGAAAAGCACTCTTGGATGAGGAGCATTGCCTATTTAAGGATCATACGGAAGTGATCAAACAGGACGTTTTGAAGGCAGTTTCCACTGTGAGAAGAGGAGGGACAGTATGAAAACTGTCATGGCAGGTGAAAATGCAAAGCCTTTTAACAATTGATTTTACATTGTTCATATGCACATTGGATGTACTTCTCAAGCATAGTTGGATGCTTTTGTTTTAGTCCTAGATTCTAGAGCTGAAACTTCTGACCTTGGAGCACAAATTGTGAAGGTTGAAAATGCTGGTCTCTAGTTGCAAGAACTGAACCATGGGTATCAAACATCCATCCAACCCATGTACAATATAGATCCTTTGTTTTGGTCCTTATGACCTAAGCTGTCTTGCCTTACATAGCTTCAATGTCTGCAAACTACAGTGTACATGGACTGCAGCAATGAGGTGTTTATGCAGCTTTTGTACTAAGAATTGTCTGTTGCACAGATTTTTCATGGGTTGCATAGTTTCCCTTCTGCCTCTTGTTTGACAAATTGCATCATGTATGTAAATGTTCAAAACTATGGCTGGCAGGATAGTCATCAGCTGTCATATCATTTGAACTAGATGGCAACCTAGGTCATTTAGGTTGAATTGAAGTTTCTGTTTTCGGAACTTATAAGTGACACTTTTCACATATCTGATGGTAAGGTCTACCTTATTCCATGGACCTGTTTGTTGTGCCAATGATAGGAGATCTATTTCTTAAGTCAGACTTGCTCAAACTGTGTACACAGTTCATGGAGGAAGCCTGCTTGTGTCCTTTATTGAGCAAGTCCATAGTTTTGCATCAACAAAGTTGAGTTTGATAGCATTACCTCACTATAACTAAGTTCTACGAACTCTTGCTATTGAGCAATTTCAAAATGCACAGAAAGATTTTGCAGACATTTGAATTGAATACTCCTTTTTGGCAGTGAGATCACCAGAAATATCATAGGCCTGATATTTAAGGACTGCATGAATACAATTTTAGCTCTAACTTGACAAGTAATTGAATGTGGATCCATCCACCAGTTTCCTATTATGAGTAGCATACACTTTGTCCTCTTGAACAAGTTATGTGTCAGGACCCTGTCTATTGTATGAGAATGAAGTTGCAAGGCTGAAGATGTATAGAGAAATGTTCTTGTGCACCCTGTAGCATGTGTATGATAGAAGCATGTGTTAAAAGCTCCAAATTCCTGTTAAAAACTTCTTGCACTCTGCATGTCTTTTGCATAGGCAACATTTAAGAACAACTTCTTTAACAGGATTCCAAATTCCTCCTCATCATTGCACTCACCATCTCTAAATTCCTCCTCATTGCTGCACTCTCCATCCCCAAGTTCCTCCTCATCGGTGCACATCCCCAGTGGAACCTGGAAATCTGGGACTCATCAGGTTTACACACGGTCCACCGTATTTCATTGATCCAAGCGATGACTATGACGTGCCTAGTAACCCACAATCCCTTTAAAAGACCACGAGCTCCTCCACATTGACGCTACCTATAAATGGAGGCCATTTAGATGAAGCGTCGAATTCGAACGTAAGACGTGGAAGGTGCATTATCCAGATCTATCCCCCACCTCTACTCACATATCCACATCTCCGTTGGTCTATAATATAAAGATCCCTCCCTTTCGCAAATTCCGTCATCCATTCCACCACTGCCTTGTTTTCACGTGTTATCTTTCCTGCTCCTCGCGAAGCTCATGGCAACCGTCGAATTCGAAAGATTAAGCAAATACTTACTTTTCCGCTCCATAAATCCATAGATGCAAGTAACTCAAGCTTACGAAAAATACTTACCTTGTCCTTTACGATTATGAATTCTTGCAGTTATCCCTTCTAATCTCGGGTTTCTTATCCATGCTCTTGTTTTTACCACTCGCTTTGAAGCTGTTGGAAATCTGGGTTGGTCATATCATCATCCAAAGTTTTTGTTTCTGCGTCTTGAGGTTTTGAAGCCTCCTAGTTTTTCCATTTTTAAGTAGGAACACCAGCCTTGACAGAATTCCTGACCAGGTTTCGAAAATATTGTCATCTCTCAACGGAAAAAGGGCTAGGAAGATAGTACTATGGTAGTACTGATCCTGGAAGCGTCCTTCATTTGAGAAACATTCGGTGCTATCATGGGGGACAGCAAACTCAACTCCGCCCCATCATTGCAGGCAACTCATTCCCATCTGTCGTTTTGCTTACGATCGTTGTCTGGTGCGAGTAGCTCTGCAGAAGCCGCGGCTCAAGCCATGGACCAGGGTGCCAGAGATAATTCTGGGTGAGATTTAAGTCTCCTTCGTTTTGGGGCATCCTAGAACTTTATATGTGTATGCGACACGATTCACGCATAAGCAAGTCTTCAGTGATGCAACTTTAGCTCTAGGGGTTCGGTAACGAGTCCTTGAACTGCTGAATATGAGCTTCGCTGAACATCGATTTGACAGTAGACGCACTACCCTAGAGTAGTTCTTCTCATAAGTGACCATGGGTACAGGGCCCAAGATGGTATGGAGGGTAGTAATGGGAGCACTCACGAAGCAGACTCGAAGGAGAATGCAAGATTGGTGGGTATCCCCTAATTTCCACCCTCTGCTTAAGCCAGTATCCACTCATTTGCAAGAGTTTGTCAACTCCCGTCTGACGTACTCCTAACGATACTGAAACACACGTCTTTTTTTCCATCCTTGCATAGAAAGTTTTTTTACGATCTTTGATTTGCAGCAGAATCATGCAGAGGAATCCGGAAAACGTGAAGGGGGAGATGCAGCTCACTTGTTTCTGGCTTCATCTCTCCCAACAAACATTGCAAACGCTGCCAATTATGATGAGCATTCAAATTTCCAGATACCTAGCGAAGTTGATGAACCCAATCAGATTGAGAGTACTCCTGGAGTATCGGACCTTGACAGGTCTGCAGGGTCAGGGTTCACGGAGACAGAAACTGACGGGGTTGGAATTGTGGAAAAATGCAACAAAGAGGATTTGGATCTTGTTGAAGGAGCTCTGCTCCACATGATTGGAGGTAAGGTCAAGCCAAGGGAATCAAATGATGGGAAACCATCAAGGGCAGACCAACAGTCCCTAGTCTTGCTTGAAGATCAGGACATACCACATGCTGAGATGGAAATGGTGTTGCTTGCGAAGCTGCTTGATCAGGTATGTTCATTCAGTTCCTGGGACAATCGACAAGTGCTTGTTTGATTTCTGTTGCAGAGGTTACATGTGCTAGTGTGCCAGAATCAACTCTTTCCTTCACTGATATTTTTGCTTCAGTCTAACACCATGAGGGTTTACTGGACTGGTGTACACACAAGTGGCCCTCAAAAACTGAAGGTTAGAGATGAATGGGATTCTGACAAGACTTTTGGAACTGAGAGCTTGTAGAGACAAACAAGAAGTACTTATCTTCATGTTGTCAGGAATGGCACACATTTGCACACATCAACCCTGTCCTCAGGATCTTCAACCTAGGATTCAATAGTGACTCTGAGGACACGACATGGGGAGGACTATATTTTTACTTATTTCCAGGTCTTGGTTTTTATGTATAAGAAGCTGGTAGATCCAAACCATTGTGTATTGATAATGGGTTAGTCACTTGGAAGCATCCTTTTCTTTTCTGCAGGTTCATTCTCTGAGGATGGATAAAAAGCGAAGAAAAGGAAGGTTGGGAGAGATTCAAACTGGTGCAACAATCCAAGGGGGCAGCAGAGACAGGAAACCAGTAAAGAATGAACTGAGTAAGATGGTGGAAGCTGCAACACAAGCAGCCTTGTCAGCAGCTGATGCATCTAAAGCAGCAGCTGCCTCAGTGGCTAAAAACTCAGAGGCAATTGAGCTTCTTCTCCAAAAACTTTCTCCATCACTATCATCTTCAACTACTGAGAATTTGCAGTACAAAGGACTGCCTGGTAGGCAGAGAAACAAGCATAATGTTAATAAGGATGATGATAAGAACAATGTTGATGAAGACGAAGGTTCATCGGAGAAGAAGATTGTGAAGCAGAATAGAACTACACACTGGATTTTGGGATTCATGCTTGTTGTGACACTAGTATGGAGGTATGGAGTTGTGAAGGTTGGGAGAAGGTTCACAGACACTGTGAGCAATCCTTTGGGGAGTTTGGGGGAGATGGTGAGTGATGGATTTAATAGTGGGAAAGACAATGAGGAAGATGAAAGCAATGATGAGATTTCGAAAGGGAATATGCTGCCACAATTGAAGCTTCCTTCTGTTTTTCAAGACAATACAGATGAAGAGAGGAAAGTGCCTGCTGCAGAAACTAGAGAGGGGAATGTATTCAATTTTGGTAACTTCTGGCAGGTAAAGCCGAATGCTAGATAGTTTCAGATTCAACCTCACTTCTTAATTTGGAGCTTTTTTTCAGGTGGTGGACCTCAAGGTTAATGCTGGTTCCATTGTTACAGACTATCAAAGTGCAGAAATATGACCAGTAATTTTTAGTATAATACTTATGATGACTTGGAACCTTTTTTCCATGGTAGTGCATTGTCTACTAGTTTGAAAGAAGGCTAAAGTGATTGGAATTGGTTTCAGAGATATCAAAATGAGGAGCAGATTAGCCAGCAGTGAGGTATTGCAGCTTTTCTCTAATGTCTTGTGAAATTCAACATTGGTCACTTGAAAGTTACCAATGGATTATGCTCCATAATGGCCATAGTTTCTCTTTGAAGGGAAGTTGAAATTTAGAAAGAAAAGCAAGGTTAGCAAGAAGGTAACCATTCTCAGCAGAAAGAAGTGGTTGCTTGCCTTGAAGTGTATGTGAATGGGATCTTTTTGCAACTAGCAGATCAACAATTTCCTCTGCTTGTATAATTCTTCAAATGATGTATCTGCAATTCTCTCCGGGTTTGTATAGCTGGTATTGCATGCCAACTACACCCTCAAGAAATTGTCCATATTCATTTCTTCAGATTGAAGCACCAGCAGCACCAATATTTTCCTTATTATGTACCCTGAGAATATAACAGATTTCTAGAAGAAATACATCTTCATCTGAAGAATCTAATTTGTTTTCTTCCACCAGATATTCATTGTTTATTCCTTCACTATACAGGCAGCAAACATGGTGATACATTAGCTCATCTACATCTGCTAGAATTCACGACATTCATCCTCTCTCAGTAATTGTGGATTTAGTTGATACAACTCATTTTTAGCCATTGTTCCAAGAATTTTTTCACATTGTTCAAAAAATATTCCAAATACAAGAGTGGAGATGTTTCATGGTATAAGAAAAGATGGGAAGTGAGGTCAAGTTTGGACATGAGGAATGGAAATGGAATCAAGAAGAGTCTTCTTGGCAGACTCTTCAGATGTTTGCATAATCATGCCAAGTATTTCTCCAGCTTCTCTACCTCTTCAGTGCTGCCCACATACAATGGCACTCGTTGATGCACCTGGAAAAGATCACCCATGCAATGTCCATGAATCTTTAGTTGTAGTTGCATACCCAAAACCCAATCAGGTGATTCAAAGATCAATGTCCATCATCATGTTGCATGTGCATAGATTTGGTTGAGGTTTTGACAACACCACAGCCTGCATGCTAATGCTTCCTGATGGACTTAGAAAAAGCAGATCACAAAGTAGAGGGTGATCAGAATTACAAACCTGCTCAGGCTGGATGTCAAGAATCCTTTTGTGACCATCAGAGCCCTTGCCACCTGCCTGTTCAGCTAAGTAGCTCATGGGGGCACATTCATAAAGCAATCGCAGCTTTCCTGTTTTACTCTTCAAGTCTGCAGGGTAACCATAAATGCCTCCATACAACATAGTTCGGTGGAAGTCTCCAACAAGGCTTCCAATATATCGAGCCGAATAGGGTTTGTTGCTGGGGCCTGGCTCCTTCAGACTATCGACATACTTTTTGAGTTTGTCATCCCAGAGAGCATAGTTACCTTCATTGAAAGAGTAGATTTTGCCTTTCTTGGGAATTTGAATGTCCTTGTGTGTGAGCACAAATTCTCCATATAGAGGATCAAGTGTGAAGCCATACACTCCCTTCCCAACCGATAGAACCAAAATGACAGAGCTGGAGTACATGCAGTAGCCAGCAGTCAACAAATTGCTTCCTGGTTGGCAGACATTTACCACACAGTTCTCTGCAACTTCATCAATCTGCAAAACCAATAACCATGAAGTAGAAACACAATTGGTCAAATTCTTTGAGCATCACTAAGTTTGCAAGCTTGCTGTCTGTTCATCTCTAAAAATATATTCAAAGATTGGCAAAAAGATGTAGGTTTGGATACTTCAGTTTCTTCATCAACTACCAGTGGACTGAAATCAAAGCAGAATTAAACCTTATGTCTGCTTTTATTAGATTGGTCGGTGCCAGCCTTAAAGCAATGTGGGAAGCAGAGGAGTTTGAGGGTTGAATCCCCAGTAATCACAACCAAATCTCCCTTTCAATTTTGGATGGATCTACATCAGGATTTTACAAGGCAATTTTGTAATTGCCACACAAAAAAGAATTGCACACTGTGTGTGTACAGGGGAAGGTTTCAAAAGGCAGTTTCTCCTGTCAGCAGTTTCCAGACAAGCAGGACAGAGAGGAGATGGCCCCCTAATGAGATAGATGCTCACAGTGGGAGAGTCGCCAAGGTTTGTCAGACACTCTTCATTTGGTTTGTAAATACCAAAGATTGATCCTGTTGACACAGCAGCATCGATATTTGATGAACCATCCAAGGGGTCAAACACCACAATGTAATTGCCTGAGTAGCTTTCCTCAACAGCAACAGGAATGTCTTCCTCCTCAGAAGCAATGATGCCTGTCCTCCCACTGGTTCGAAGGCAGCTAGAGAATACCTGTGCCAAAAAGTAGATATGAAATATGTTCCTCATTTACTTAATGGCATATCTACAGTCTAAAACAGAGATGGCTTATAGCTTCATACATGCCAGGAAATTATAATCATTTTCAGGTCCATAAGAATCTTTTGTTGTTTCCTAGTCTGATCACATGAGTAGCCTCCATTATATTCCAGTCTCAATTCTGGTCTCAAGATTCAAGCTTGCAACAAGACTCATAACAACCAATTATTAATCTGAGCAGCTATCGAGAAATTGTGTCCTGGCTCAATTCGCACATCCAGGAGGATTGCTGAATTTCCGACCTTCAAATCAAATTGCAACCAACTCTTCTTTCCTATGGAGTATTTTCAGACGTACTACTGGCACAGGATCGAGAAGCGATGGAAAATTGGACGCAAATTGGACTCTGCTTTTGTCCAAAGCGAGAGAAAGAGAGAAAGCACCTCGTTAGATATTACATCCAGCTTCTTTTGATCTTCTCCCTGTATATTTGCAGCTCCCTGCAAGCCTGTGAGGTTAGAGATACCAGCTCTTTGCACCAGAGACGCAATTTGCTTGCAAGCAAGCGAAATGCTAGACAACACGATGGTCAATTCAGCATCGATGATCCCTTTCTGTTCCTGCTGCAAAAGCCAGCCGGTGAAAGTCTCGATCTCATACTGGCTCCTCCTTTGCTTGGGAGCTGGAGGCTCTACGCTCACCGCAGCTCTAGCGACGCCAGCTGCATTGCCCGACTGCCTACTCCAATTATACTCTTGCCCTCTCGCCTTCAAACCCACAATAGAGCCCCGGAAGCAGGATCCGGTCCAGAAGAGTGGGTGCAAGTATGAGGTGCCACCACCGCCATTACTACTGGGCATGGAGCTGAGCTTGCTACTACATCCTGAACTGCTGGAGCTCACTACGGTTGGCGATGCAGCTAACGCTGCTGCAGTGGTGGACGCCATGATCTCTCCCTGTCACACGACGCGGGCGCGCGCACACACACTACAAATTCACACACACAACAACACAATTTCCTCACCTCGCACACGAGGCACACATTCCTACTTACGAGTTTCTCCACGAGTTTGCAATTCTTGCAAAGGGAGCAGATTTTGAATATGCTTATCCACACGGCTAGTTACGAGTTTCTCCACGACTTTGCAATTCTTGCAAAGGGAGAAGATTTTGAATATGCTTATCCACACGGACAAATGCACTTGAAATTGCTAGAATTGGAACAAAATCCTCGACATCCTTGTCTCGAGTTTGTGGCCCTGGTGCTTTCTCACATCTGTGAGGCTCACCATTCATCTAGCAATCCACCGCTGGATCAACAGCACTTTACACTCTCTCGTTTCCCTTTGATGTCTTTTTAATCGTGTCTGCATATAGACAAGGGTTATAGGATTGTAGTAGAGACTAAACGAAAATATACCGGGCCTAAGGAATAGGCTTGTGCTTAAGGATGAAAAAAAGCTCATATGGTCAGTCAGATTATTAGAATGGGAGCTTTGAATTGTTTTGAGGTGTTAACTTCCATAAACTGGCACTTAAATGTTGTAATAGCATTGTTGGCTTGCCCCCAAGTGCAAAGGAAAAATCTATGGCCAATGAGATTGTTCAAATAGGTGCTTTGAATTGTTTTGAGGTGTTAACCTCGTAAACTGACACTTCAATGTTGTAATAGGTTTGTCCGTAGGCTTGCCCCCAAGTGCAAAGGCAAAATCTATGGCCACCGAGAGAATTGTTTTAAAGAGTTGTCTTAATGGACTAGTACTAACATGTTGCACACAAACAACATGCAAAGAGCTTCCAACAAGAATTTGGAGTTTTTTTCACATCTTTCTCTGACTATACTTTAAAGTTTTACTCATCGTGCTCCTCACATTACCAAACTGGTCCTGAGGTTCAGGCATATTACTTGTGGAGTTTGTTTTGTGTAGGGTAAAGCCTAAAAGTTGAGGCATTCCCAAAATAAGGGGCCTAGCATGAGGCGGTAGCTGAGTCAGCTCTGCAAATTCTGAATGCATCCGGGGACTTTACCTATTGTAAAGCGTGAGGCAAGGGCTATCATGAGCCTAAAACATGTGTGGATCATGTGGCAGAGGAGGGGGAGGGTTTTTATATGTAGAGTTTAGATACGTTTAAGACCCCTAGTAGTTATTTCAGGATCATACTTCCCTATATTAACAAATACAAAAGCAAGGCTTTTAGACAAAAGAGGGTTTTGTTTCTAGGAACTTCTCAAGAAATATCTTGAGTACATAGTATTGAAGTTTTTCAGCATTTTAGATGTCTTGGTGTGTGTCCATTGAGAGCTTGGGAATATCTTTAAAACCAAAGGAGATGTGTAATGCGGAGGAACCTTCTTCTTGTTGTATTGGATAGTCAATTGTAAAACTCATGGCAATTAAGGGCTCAAATTGATTCTTCTTCCATCTTGCAACAATGATGAATGAAAGTCACCTTCAGTTTTGTGTACGGTAAAGCCCTGGGATCAGTGCATTTACCTAATGTAAAGCAAGAATGGACCTTCCCCTAAGTAGGGAGGGAAATTTCACAAGCCTTTTGACATGCCCTTCTACGTGGACCTTCAAGTGTGCGGATTCGCCTAGTTGGGGCCCAAGTCTGGACCACTGTGGGGCAACCCTTGTGACAGGTTGGGTTACAAGTCTAAGTGTTGGGCTGGGTTCAACTCTCAGTTTGACAAGCTCACAAAATCACATAGACATTAATGAGTGAAGGTTTGAGGAAGGGGGCCGTGATGATGTCCTCGTGCACTAAGTTTTCAAACTAGACAAGTTTGCAATTAGGCTAAAAGACGAGAGATGGTAATCCTGAACAACAAGGCCTTGGACCACTTGAAAAGTCCCACCCATCTAAAGGTTGACATTAGCCCTGGGTTACAAGACAAATCTAAATGTCATAAATTCACTAAATGCGCGGTTTTCCATGTGCAAGTGGCATAAGTGTTTAAGGAGGCATTTGGACATAACAAAGGTGGCAAGGAGTAGCGTTAAGGCGAATTTGGGTGCAAGCTTTGGTATTAAAGCAAATTGGATGAATTTGTAATCATCTACATTGATGATATCTTGGTGTATTCCAAGACAACGAAAAAGCATGCAAAACACTTGGAATATGTTTTGACCAAGTTCTGTGAAAACAAACTCTTTGCCAAGAAGGCAAAAAATGAGTTTGCCCAGGAGGAAATACACCTCCGAGGGCACATGTTGTCACAGGAAGGGGTGATGCTTGACCCTAAAAAGTTGCAAGGCATAAGAGATTGGAAAAGGCTAATCATGGTCAAAGGAATACAATCCTTCCTAGGTCTAGTTAACTTTTATCGAAAGTTCATAAAAGGTTTTTGGGTGTTGGCGAAGTTACTTTCAGATGTCCTTAAAAAAAAGTTTTCTTTTGAATGGAAGGCGGAGTAAGAAAGAGCATTTGAAGACTTGAAAGAAAAGCTTTCATATACCCATGTATTGATGTTGCAACCCTAGTTTTGGGCTTGTGACCAAAGCAAAGGCTTACAAGGTTGTGGGCCAAGAGGGAAGCCCAAGAATGAAGGAAAGTGTGAAGGAATGAACCCTCACACTCCCAAGGGAGCTTCCACTTTGGGAGTTGGAGTCCCGTTGGAATCCCGAATATTCAAAGAGCGATTGCAGGGGTCAAAACCCAATGGATTGAAAAAACATTTATACCATTGAAAAGCTCTTGGAACTTAGATGTTTAAAATGAGCTTTCATAACCCATTTGGACATTTGAAACACAAGTTAGGGCCAAAAGACGAACCGAGAGTCAAATTGGCAATTTGACTCCCG
>Ga0209208_10012384_pt1 | contig 10807 bp, 8 predicted proteins | sample S1TSphfallax_3_FD_187694 | JGI IMG/M metagenome (GOLD analysis project Ga0209208, IMG submission 187694) | Host-associated microbial communities from peat moss isolated from Minnesota, USA - S1T2_Fd - Sphagnum fallax MG (SPAdes) (version 2) | ecosystem: Host-associated > Plants > Peat moss >... | reverse complement strand
TCGCTGGTTCCTCGGCCGCGCCACCACCTTGCGCGATGCCGCCGGCGCCGTCACCGCTTGGATCGGCACCAATACCGACATCCATGAGCGCCGCGAGGCCGCAAGCGCGATGGCGGATGCCAACGCCGAGCTGGAGCGCCGCGTCGCCGCCCGCTCGGAGGAGCTGGACCTGATCTTCCGCGTCTCCACCGATATCCTGACCATCAGCAATTTCGACCGCAAATTCATCTCTGTCAGCCCGGCCTGGGAGCGCATCACCGGCCATCCGCGCGAAATCGCCTATACCAGCACCTTCATCGACATGGTCCACCCGGACGACCGCGCCGTGACCGTCGCCGCGCGGGAGCGGCTGGAGGCCGGCCTGCCGAGCGCGCATGTCAACCGCTTCCGCCGCGCCGATGGCGGCTGGGTCTTGCTCTCCTGGCGCGCCGTGCCGGTGATGGAGCAGCGCCGCATTTTTGCGGTCGCGCGCGACATCACCGCCGAGCGCGAGCGTGAGGAGCAGCTGCGCCAGAGCCAGAAAATGGAGGTGGTCGGCCAGCTCACCGGCGGCGTCGCGCATGATTTTAATAACCTGCTCACCATCATCATGGGCAGCCTGGAGCTGCTGCAGCGCGGGCTGGAGGGGGCGCCCGCCAAGCTCAGACGCCGGGTTGAGGCCGCGACCGACGCCGCGCACCGCGCCGCCAATCTTACCCACCGGCTGCTCGCCTTTTCGCGCCGGCAGCCGCTGGAGCCCCGGCCGCTCGATGCCGGGCGCCTGCTGGCCGGCATGTCGGACATGCTGCACCGCATTTTGGGCGAGGATATCGCGGTCGAGATCGTCAGCGCCGCCGGGCTATGGACCACGCTGGCGGACGCCAACCAGTTGGAAAACGCCATCCTCAACCTCGCGGTAAACGCGCGGGACGCGATGGAGGGCGGCGGCAAGCTCTCGATCGAAACCCAGAACATCTATCTGGACGAGCATTACGCCGCCGCGGTCCTGGATGTGCAGGCCGGGCAATATGTGATGATCGCGGTCACCGATACCGGCTGCGGCATGACGCCGGAGATCATCGCCAAAGTGTTCGAGCCGTTTTTCACCACCAAGCCGGCCGGCCAGGGCACCGGGCTTGGCCTGGCGCAGGTCTATGGCTTCATCAAGCAATCCGGCGGGCATGTGAATATTTATAGCGAGCCAGGCCATGGCAGCACGGTGAAGCTGTATCTGCCGCGGCTCAAAAACGCCGCCGCCGAGCTCCCCGCACAAGGTGCCGCAATACCCCTGCCGGAACCGCAGCCTGGCCGTGGCGCGCTTGTGCTGATCGTGGAGGATGAGCCCGGCGTACGCCAATTCGCCGCCGAGGTGCTCACCGAACAGGGCTACCATGTGCTCACGGCCGGCACCGCCGCCGAGGCCCTGGATGTCTCCAGCACCACCAAGGAGATCCGCCTGTTATTCACCGATATCGTGCTCGCCGGCGGCACCAATGGCCGCGAGCTCGCCGGCGAAATCCAGCGCCGCCACCCGGAGACCACGGTGCTGTTCACCACCGGCTATACCCGCAACGCCATCATCCACCAGGGCCGGCTGGATGACGGCATCCATTTTCTCGGCAAGCCCTTCACCGCGACGGCGCTGGCGGCCAAGGTGGGCACGCTGCTGGCGGCACAAGCGGCCCTCACCCCCGGCAGCGCTCACTCGCGGTAAAAACAGCGTCCAAATTGGGGCGTCTCTGGGCATATTTTTGATGTGAAACAACGATTTAGCCAAAAATGTTTCACGTGAAACATACGTCTAACATTATGACGTATATTTTAGAGCGCGCGGTCGCGCCGGGTTGTGATCACCACGCACGCCGCCATGAACAGCGCGATCGCGGCGGAGGCCATCGGCCGGCTGACCGCGAACCCGCCCATCGCGTGCGGCTTGGTCAGCAAATCCCCGGCCGTCGCGCCGAATGGCCGGGTCAACACAAAGGCAGCCCAGAACAGCAAAATGCGGGAGAGCGGGGTGGCCAGATGGAGCAGCCCGATCACGAGAATAAGCCCGGAGAACAGCAGCACGCCGCCGGCAAAGCCCAGGCCCAGCGTGTTGGAGGCGAGGTCTCCCAGAGCGGTGCCGAGCGTGTTGGAGGTGAGGATGGTGAGCCAATAGAACGCCTCGGCTTTCGCGGAGCTGATATGATCCACCGCGACCGAGCCCGCCGCCAGCCGCCAGGCCAGCAGGCTCAGCACCAATAGCCCAAACAGCAATGACGAGCCGCCGATATAGCCGATGCCGAGCGAGCGGTCGCAGAAATCCGCGATGGTTGTGCCGGTGAGCGTGGTTGCCACGATGGTCGCCCAGTACAGGGCCGGGTGAAATGCCTGGGCCCGGATTTGCGCCGCCACCGCGACCACGAAAATCACGAAAAATATCCCGGTGCTGAGCGCGTAGCCGAGGTTGAAGCTCATCGAGAGCGTATCACCCCCGGTTTCCCCCAAGGTTGTCGCGGCGATTTTAATGACCCAGAATGCCAGGGTCACCCGCGCCACCTTGCTCCCCGTACTGGGCATCAAAAACTCCCTGCAATCCGTTGCGCTGCAATCGGTTATACCCGAACCGCTTGCATAGATTGAGACGTGATGAACCGTTGATAACCTGCGGGGCCGCGCTTGTGCCACCGCGGCAACCCCAGAAACCAAAAAAATTTGCGGCGCGCGGCGACCCGATGACTGAGCGGCGGAGCTACGCAGTCTGAATCGGGCCGCCTCGCATGGTTAAAAAGCGAAAGCTTGCTGCCTTACACTTGCCTCGATGCCCTCCCGCTCCGTCACCGGCAGGCCGCAAACGCCGCCGCGGCAGATGAAGGCCGCCGGCGCATTGCCCTTGCCGTAAGCCGGGTGCGCGGCGGGCAGGCCCGCGGTATCCAAGATTTGCAGCACCACCAAGGCCGGGTCCGGTGCCGCCAGGGCGGCCCGTGCCAGCGTCGTGGCGCCGCCGGTGACGACCACGCAGCTCGCATTCTCCAGCGTATCGGCGGCGGCGAGCAGCACGGGAGAGGCCGCCAGCGCCTCCGGCCGGCCGCCATAGGCGGCAAGCACGGCTTGCGCCTTGGCCCGGTGGGACGGATCCCCGGTGAGGTGGTAGAGCCGGGCGTAGTTTTCCGCCATCAGCCCGATGCCAGACGGGGTTGGCCCGTCCGTCACGGCGCGGGCGCGGGGGCCGGGGACGTCCTGCGCGTCGGACGCGGCCATGTAGAACGCGCCGGCGCCGTCGCTGAAAAATGCTTCGGCGGCTTCGAGGATACGCAAGCCCTGGTCCAGCCGCGCGGCATCCCCGGTCGCCTCATACAACGCCAGCGCCGCGCGGATCATGCCGGCCTGGTCCTCGAGCAACCCGGCCGCCGAAATCTCGCCGGCGCGGTAGGCGTGCGCCACCCGGCCATCCGGCCGGCCGAGCCGGCGCAGCAGGAAGGTAAACGCGCTTTGCGCCTCGGCAAGCCAGGAGGGCTCATCGAACACGGCACTCGCACGCGAGAGTGCCGCGATCATCATCGCGTTCCAATCGGTCAGTATCTTGTCGTCCCGGCCGGGGCGGACACGCCGGCTGCGCACCGCCAGCAAGGTGGCGCGGCAGGCCGCCAGCCGCGCCTCGGTGGCGGCGTCAGCCAGCGCGCTGCGGCGTTCCAGGATGATCCGCTCCTCCCAGTTGCCGTGTTCGGGCAGATCATAATGAGTGCCGAAAAACGCCGTCTCGTCGCCCAGCACGGCGGTGATCTCCGCCCGCTCCCAGACGTAGAATTTGCCCTCCACCCCCTCGCTATCGGCGTCCTCGGAGGCGGCAAACGCACCCTCCTCGCGCATGTCGCGCAGCAGCCAAGCCACGGTTTCCCGCGCCCGCGCGGCGTAGAGCGGATTGCCGGTTTTGGCATAGACCAAGGCCAGCAAATCCAGGATCAGCGCGTTATCATAGAGCATTTTCTCGAAATGCGGGATCAGCCAATCGGCGTCGGTGGCGTAGCGCGCATAGCCGCCGCCGAGATGGTCGTAGATCCCGCCTTGCGACATGCGAGTGAGCAGAAGATCGACCGCGCGGGCGGCTTGCGCGTCACCGCTGCGGAAAAACTCCTGCCACAAAAACCGGAAGCTCGGCGCGTTGGGGAATTTGGGCGCGCCGCCCATGCCGCCGCGCCGCCAATCCATCCCCCGCAGCAGCCTGGCGCGCACATCATCCAGCAGCGCCGGGCCCGGCGCGTCCCCCGGCCGGGCAGCCGCATTGGCGGCCAGCGCCCGGTTCATCGCCGCAATCGTCTCGCCGATCCGCGCCTTGTCCGTGGCCCAGGCCTGGGCGAGCGCTTGCAGCACCTGGGTAAAGCTCGGCCGGCCAAAGCGCGGCTCCGGCGGGAAATAGGTGCCGCCCCAGAACGGCGAGCCATCCGGGGTCAGAAACATGGTGAGCGGCCAGCCGCCCTGCTCGCCCATCGCCTGCAAGGCGGTCATGTAGATCTGGTCGATCTCCGGCCGCTCCTCCCGGTCCACCTTGATGTTGATGAAATGCGTGTTCATCAGCGCCGCCACACGCTCATCCTCGAAACTCTCATGCGCCATGACATGGCACCAATGGCAGGCGGCATAGCCGATCGAGAGCAGGATGGGCTTGTCCGCGGCGGCCGCCAGCGCCAGCGCCTCCGGCCCCCAGACCTGCCAATGCACCGGGTTGTCCTTGTGCTGCTGGAGATAGGGCGAGGACGCCTCGGCCAGCATGTTACGCATGGGGCAGCGCGGATAAGCAAGTGGCGCTTTTTTGACGATTCTGGGCAGCCGGCTTCAGACCACGCTTAGCGCGGTTATCCTGACGCCAGGCGCAGGAAAAATTTTTGCATCTTCGGGGGCAATGCTGGCTGCATTGCCGCCGCAATTCCACCACACCAGGTGACTCTAAAACCAGCATCTCTTCCTCGCTTCCCCTGCTTGTCCTAGATACGCGCGAACCATCCGGAGTAACAGCTTTGGGCCAAAGCCTCCCCGACGACCCTGCCCCGTTTTTCGAGACGCATATTTTTGTCTGCGGCAACCGCCGGCCGGATGGGCATGAGCGCGGCTGCTGCGCCTCCAAAGGCTCGGAGAAACTGCGCGACTACATGAAGGCGCGGGTGAAGGAGCTGAAAATCCCCGGCGTGCGGGTGAACCAGGCCGGCTGCCTGGACCGCTGCGAGCACGGCCCCTGCGCGGTGCTCTACCCCGAGGGCGTGTGGTACCAGCTCAACACCCCGGCGGACGTGGACGAGGTTCTGGCAGCCCATGTGCAAGGCGGCGGCCGGGTCGCGCGGTTGCAACTGCCAGAGCGCGGCTGAACATGATCAGCCCAGTTTCTTGATCTTTTTGCGCCAGGTTTTGGTTGGCGGCGCGGCATCATACGCTAGGTTAAGCCCATGACAGAGTTCCCCTTTACCCAGGTTGACGTCTTCACCCACACGCCGCTGATGGGCAATCCGCTCGCCGTGGTCCGCAACGCGGACGCCATGAGCGAGGCCGATATGACCGCCTTCGCCAACTGGACGAATTTGAGCGAAACCGCCTTCCTGCTGCAACCCACCACGCCGCAGGCCGATTACCGGGTGCGTATTTTCACGCCCAAGCGCGAAATGCCGTTCGCCGGCCACCCCACGCTCGGCAGTTGCCATGTCTGGCTCGCCGGCGGCGGCAAAATGCGCGGCCAGGAGATTGTGCAGGAATGCGGACTTGGGCTGATCCGCCTGCGCCGCGCCGGCGGGCGCCTCGCCTTCGCCGCCCCCGCCGCCAAGCAGCGCGCCGTGCCGCCGCAATTCATCACCCAAATCGCCGCCTCGCTGCGTATCCTGCCCGCCGCCATCAAGGCCGCACGCTGGGTGAGCGAGGCGCCATCCTGGGTCGCCGTGCTGCTGGAAAGCGGTGCCGCCGTGCGCGCGTTGAAACCCGACTTCATCGCCATGGGCAATCTCGAAATCGGCGTGATCGGCCCGGGTGCCGAGGGTGCGGATTTCGAGGTGCGCGCCTTTGCGCCCGTGGACGGCATCCCGGAAGACCCGGTGACCGGCAGCCTCAACGCGGCCCTCGCGCAATGGCTGATCGGCGAGGGCAAAGCGCCCGCAAGCTATATCGCGGCACAAGGCGGCAATGTCGGCCGCGCCGGGCGGATTTATATCGAGCAGGAGGGCGACGATATCTGGGTCGGCGGGGACGTGGTGAGCTGCATCTCCGGCACGCTCAGCCTTTGACGGCCGAGCTGTTCGCGGAAAACCTGCCCGGCCTGACCCATCTGCACGGCTTTGCCCTGCCTTGCATGGAGGCGCTGCACGCCGGCATCGCCACCATCACCGCCGCGGCACCATTCCGGCATATGGAAACCGGCCGGGGCCAAAAAATCTCCGCCGCCATGAGCAATTGCGGGGCGTGGGGATGGACCTCCAGCCGCCAGGGCTATCGCTACACCGCGGCGGACCCGCTCTCCGGCGCGCCATGGCCGGCGATGCCGCCGGAATTTTCCAGCCTCGCCATAAGCGCCGCCGCGGCCGCCGGCTTCCCCGGCTTCGCCCCGGATGCCTGCCTGATCAACCGCTATACCCCAGGCGCGCAAATGACCCTGCACCAGGACCGCGACGAAGCGGATCTCACCGCCCCCATCGTCTCCGTCTCACTCGGGCTGCCGGCGGTCTTTTTGTGGGGCGGGGCAACGCGGCAGAACAAAGCCGCAAGGCTGGCGCTGGCGCATGGCGATGTGCTGGTGTGGGGCGGCCCGTCGCGGTTGAATTATCATGGCATTGCGAAGCTGAAGCCGGGTGCGGAGCCGGAGCGGATCAATTTGACATTCAGGAAGGCTAAGTGAGCGTTCGCTTTGTCTCGAAGAAAAGCGCCGCCAAAAGACTTTTGATTCCTCTGGGGCGAAGCCGGTGACACGGCTGCAGCCCATAAGGATTAAAAGTTTTTTGCTGCTTTTTTTCAAAAAAGCAGCGCTTTCTTTTTTCCTTTTCTATGTTGATAACGCTGTATGACTCCAGAATTGCACACGGCGCGGCTGGTGTTACGGCCGCCGGTTGAGGCGGATGCGCCCGCGATCCAGCTTTATTTCAATGATTATGAGATCATCAGCCAGCTCGCCGCGCGGGTGCCGTGGCCGTACCCGGATGACGGGGCGTTGACGTTTTTGCGCGAGCAGGTGTTTCCCAAGCAGGGCAAGGACCATTGGATTTGGGGGTTGTTTTTAAGATCCGCGCCGGGGGAGTTGGTTGGGGTGATTGATTTATGGCGGGAGGGGCGGCCGGAGCATCGCGGGTTTTGGCTGGCGCGGCATTTATGGGGCCGGGGGCTGATGAGCGAGGCGGCGGATGCGGTGAGTGAGTATGCTTTTACGGTGCTTGGGTTTGAGCGGCTGGTACTTTCCAACGCGGTTGGGAATTTGCGGTCGCGTGCGGTGAAGGAGCGGGCGGGTGCGGTGTTGCTGCGCAGGGAGCCAGCGAAATTCGTGAACCCCGCATATACCGAGCGCGAGTTGTGGGAGCTCACGAAGGAGCGCTGGGAGAGTCTACAGGCCTGAAAAATTTGTCGCTTAGACGACGCGTTTGTAGCAGCGGCGCCTAAAAACTTTCAAAAAAGTTTTTGCGGAGCTTTTTTCAAAAAGCGACCGCTTATACCACGGTCATAAAGCATGATCCTTGGTATAAGCTCGATTTTTGGCGCGTGGCCGCCCCACCGGCCCCAACCGCCCCTGAAGGTGACCCATCTTCAAGGGCGGTTGGCATGACTATTCCGCTGGCGCGATCAGCGCTTTGCCGTAGCCGTTCGGGCGGAAGAACACGATGCCGATCAGCAGACCGCCGATGCCGACGATTTTTGTCGTCATGTTGAAGGTTGAGATCGCGTAGAGTCCGAGCACGATAAGTGTGATCGCGCTCAACCCCGGAAACACCACGTAGCCGATGAAGGTGGCAACGGAGTGCTTCAAACTATCGCGGTACACCCAGGCGCAGACCAGCCCGGCGAGTCCGTAATAATAGCACACTTGCACCGCGATCGCGCTCACCGAATCCGTAAGGATCGAAGCGATGGAGGGCATGAAGCTGGAGGCGAAGATCATCACCACGCCGACGCCGAGCAGCAGGTACATGGTGCGCACCGGTGTGACGGTTTTCGCACTTACCTCGCCAAAATAGCGCGGCAGCGCGCGGTCCCGCCCCATCGCGAACAGGGTGCGGGAGAATTGCAGCATGGTGGTCTCCAGCGTCGCCACGCTGGAAAGGATCAGCGCCAGGGATGCCGCGTAGCCGCCCACCGGGCCGAGCCCCGCGGCGATGGCGACGTGGTAGATCAGATTGTCAGAGAAGCCGGACGCGGTGGAGAGCGTGAACATCATCAAGGCTGCCACGGTGAAGGCAACGAATGAGGCGATGGTGATGAAAATGCTCAAAAACCCGCCATTGCCGGCCGCGTTGGGCGGGTGGCCCTTGGTCTCCTCGGAGAGGTTGCTGGTTACGTCCCAGCCCCAATAGAGAAACACCACAACCAGAGAGGACGCGGCGAAGGTGCCGGTTGGATAGTTGAAGCCGAACCAGGACCAGGAAAACGGCGTGACAGCACCTGCCGAGCCAGTGTGGAAGAACGCGGCGATGGAGATGCCGAACAGGATCAGCAATTCGATCGAGCTCATCACCACCTGAATTTTGCTGGTGAGCTCGATACCGGTGATCAGCACCGCGCCGATGGCGAGGAACCAGACAGCGCCGATGAAGGTGGTCAGCAGCACGTTACTGGCGAGTGCGGGGTCGAACAGATCAATCGTTGCGGTACCGAGCGGCACGCTGCCGGTGACCATGAAGACCATCGCCGCGATCAGCAGCGCCCAGCCCGAAAAATAGCCAAAAAACTTGCCGAACACGACCTTTGTCCACTCATAGGCCGCACCCGCATTCGGTATGCGCTTGTTCAAACCTTTATAGGCGACGGAAATCCCCAGCATCGGCACCGCGAAAATCAGCAGCGCGTTGGGTGAGACCGCACCGGCCGCGGCCAGCAGGCCCGAGATCGCGACCGCGATCGAGAAACCCGGCGCGGAGCCTGCAACACCCATGATAATCGATTCAAAAAACGATAGCGAATTCGCCTTCAATTCGGTACCCATCGAAGCCCCCTTTTGTTTTACGCGTTCGTCCTTGGCTGCTGCTGGGTGATGCAATGGATATTGCCGCCCCCCAACAAAATCTCGCGTGCCGGCAGCATCACAATCTCCCGCTCCGGAAACAGCCGCGCCAGCACGTCACGCGCCGGCGCATCTGTCGGCACCCCGAACGATGGTGCAATAATCGCGCCATTGGCAATATAAAAATTCACGTAAGACGCCGCCATGCGCTCCCCGGCCGCGCGGTTCATGCCGTTTGCGGCTTGATCGATGCCAGCGGATTCCTCTTGTGTAATAAACATCGGTGAGGGCATCGGAATATGCTCCACCGAAATCTCACGCCCTTGCGCATCCATCGCAGCTTGCAGCCGCATCTGCGCATCCCGCGAGACCGCGTAATGCGGATCATCCGGATCATCGCACCAGGTCAGCAACACCACGCCCGGCCGCACGAAGCAGGCGAGGTTATCGATATGCCCGCCGGTCTCATCCCCCGGCACGCCCGCACCCAGCCAGATCACATGGCTGACGCCAAGATAGTCCCGCAACACGCGCTCCATTTCCTGGCGCGTCGCCCCCGGGTTACGGTCCTCCGCCAGCAGACAAGCCTCGGTCACCAATACCGTGCCCTCGCCATCGACGTGAATCGCACCACCCTCGATGATCTTCGGCGCGCGGAAGCGCCGGGCGCGCTCGATCTCCAGCATCTTCGCGGCCACCGCGTCATCCAAATCCCATGGAAAATACAAACCTTTTTGCAAGCCGCCCCAGGCGTTGAACGGCCAGTCCACCCCCGCTAACGCGCCGCTCGGCCCCAGCAGAAAACTCGCCCCCACATCGCGCGCCCAGGAATCGTTCGTGCTCACCTCAACCACCCGCACATCCGCCGGCAGCATTGCCCGCGCCTGCGCGAATTGCCTGGCACTCACCAGCATCGTCACCGGCTCAAACCGGGCTATCGCCACCGCCACCGCGGCAAACGCCGCCTGCGCGGGCTTGGCCCCCAACCGCCAATTATCCGTCCGCTCCGGCCAGATCATCCAACATCCGGCATGCGGCGCCCACTCCGCCGGCATGGCAAAACCAAGGTCGCGCGGGGTGGTCATGGGCGTGAGGTGAGGGCTTCGCCCTCACGCTCCCAGCAGGGGCTCCGCCCCTGCACCCGGCTGGGGCCGTAAGGCCCCAGACCCCTCGAATTAAGGAAAGGCTTGCCGGAGGGTGGGGTCATTCGCCGCTTCGAGTCACGCTGAAATCCCAAGGCAATGCCGGCGAATGACCCCACCCTCCGGCAAGCCTTATTAACTGGGGTTTGGGGCCTCCCGGCCCCAATGGGGATGCAAGGGGCAAAGCCCCTTGCTGGGGGCGTGGGGGCAAAGCCCCCACCGCGCAACCATCACCGCCCCGTGCGGCCATGTTTGCCATCCAGCGTGAGCAGGGGGGTGTAGAGCTCCGGCCGGCGGTCGCGGAAGACGCCCCAGCTGGCGCGGATATGGGCGATGGCGTCGAGGTCGAAGGTGGCGGTGAGGATGGTTTCGGTGCTGCGGTCGGCCTCGGCGATTTTGGCCCCGGTCTCATCGGCGATGAAGGAGGAGCCGTAGAACGTGATCTGCGTGCCGTTGGCGCCTGCCTCCACGCCGATCCGGTTGGAGGCGATCAGCGGGGTGAGGTTGGCGGCGGCGTGGCCGTGCA
>Ga0209208_10012383_pt1 | contig 10807 bp, 16 predicted proteins | sample S1TSphfallax_3_FD_187694 | JGI IMG/M metagenome (GOLD analysis project Ga0209208, IMG submission 187694) | Host-associated microbial communities from peat moss isolated from Minnesota, USA - S1T2_Fd - Sphagnum fallax MG (SPAdes) (version 2) | ecosystem: Host-associated > Plants > Peat moss >... | reverse complement strand
CCCCGCCCTAGAAACTATTTAGGAGAAGCCATATGAGGTGGAAATCTCACGTACGGTTTTGAAAATAGAAGTATCTTTCTGATAAATCCATTTCACATCAATGACTCGGCCTTTTCCACCCGGAGGTACTTTGAGACAAGTTTCTCTTGCAGTAACTACTTGAATACCAAATATAGCTTGTAATAATTTACCCTCTGGGGCATGTAAAGATTCCTCTACTTCTTGAGGTGTCAGTTTTCCCACCAAAACATCTCCAGTTTCTACCCAAGATCCTGATAATACGAGTCCACTCTTATCTAAATGACGAAGTATATTACTTTTATATACTAATTTTAAGGCTAATTGTTCACTTCCTAATTTAGAAAATCTCAGCTTTCAAGAGTTAAATGGGCCATGCATCAACCACCACAGGTTAATTGTCAAGCCTCTGAGCGAATCCATTGGAGCTTGTCCTTGAAAATGGGCAGACTACCAAGCAGGTGTAGGTGTGAGTTCCCTCCACTCTATGCTCTTTTATTCTCTTCCCATTTAGCACAATATATTGTGAGTGAGGCCACTGTTATAGATCTAGTTATCGGATGTGGCAGTTGCAAATTCTAGATTGAATCCACCTTGATTGGTTATATTTCACCAAGATTTTTAGTTTTGTGTACAGCTGACTGGTTTTGAGCTTGCAAAGGACACATCTATTGCACTTGAAATACTACATACACTATCTTGCCTCACCTTTTCTTTTGAAAGTCCACATAAAATGTTCAAACTATGTGGCCTCATTTGTGCGATGGATCATTTCACAAATGATGCACAAATTAATATATTCTCAATGCTTTCTAGTTTGCATGGTTTTGAACCATTATTCAAATTCAACTTCTGTAGAAGGTGAAACGCAGACAAATCTAAGGTGTTTTGGAAACTGTTGTAGTAGTGTGACAAGTTCAGGGGTATCAACTCCAATTGCATATTGTACAGATCCTCAACAGCAGCTGTTATTTTAAGATATCCACTTGGCTTCTCCCTATTCCCATCAGGAGCAGCATTCCAGAGCAGTGTTGGTAGCTGGAATATCCATGCTAATTTTTTTTTGGGAACATTCTTCAATTGTGACTTATCTCATGGGAGGAAATGATCATTCTATGGCTGGTTTTCAATTCTTTTTCTTGTTATCACACATTAGCTAACATCAAAACAGCACCAGATTGTTGTGAATTTCCAGGCTACCCATCCTTCCATGAACTGTTACAAAAGAATGGAATTATCAACCACACTTCACAATCCCAAGAGCTTCAAGTTCTCTCGATCAACAACCAAAATCCTGACCTAACATCTCAGATTCAAACGCTAGCTGTCCTTCAGTAGCCATATTCCTTATTGGTCCATTCTACTTTAAAGGGAACATATTCCCCAACAATTCTGCAAACTGTACAAGTGGGACCATCTATTCTTCTGGTCACTACTGATGGCTAATCTCTCACTCCACCAGCAGAATCTCAGTTACTAAGCTGCTCAAGAACTAAGTGCACTCACCAAGCTCAAGAACAAAGGCCACTCACCAGGCTGTGCTTTCAAAAAGCTCCAGACCAAGTTCCACTTACTAGGCCTAATATTCTTAATGGAGCTGACTTGTCAACTCCTCCAATCATATCAACTGATTAGTAAACCTGAATATTTGCAGCAAAACCCAATTATTTAAATATGGTTTCAGCATAAATCACTGCTATTACCAGGTATGCTACATAATAAGTTGCATCCAGGAAAAATACCCCTGCATTTTAAAATGTGTACTTTGTTGTTAAGAGTACCTATAAGGACATTCCTTTTCCAGATTTCTCTATCTAGAACATACCATTAGAAACTTAAACCAGAAACCCAAAATACATATCAAAAAAACTGTATATCTTCTGTGTATTATGGAACTGGTATACTAGAGACTTGTTTGAGATAGTATATATAGATTGCTGTAAATACAGATATTATTTGCATAAGCAACTATTTTTCGGTAGATAAAATAGAAACCAAAACTAGAATATGAGAAGAAAAGTCAGTTAGTCTCTATGTACATGTTCATTTTTTCACTCAGCGGGTTTCCAGATCATACACAAATATATATATTTCTCTATATTTGGACAATAGTGGTATGGGAAAGAAAGGTTAGCTTTTTTCAGTCCCTATAAGGAAAAACCCCACATAACAAAAACTCAGAAAACCCCAACAAGATGAAATGAAACAAAAAAAGAAAAACAACAAAGAGGTTGACATCACTGTTTCAAGAGAAAATTCCCAGGAAATCAGGCAGCTTTGCAGAACTTTTGTGGCTGCTGCTGGTGTAAGCGGATTCTGAGCTTCCTGGTGTAGAAGGTATGGAGTAGGAAGGCTCTGACCTCCAGTCTGGCTGCCCATACTCAGAATCACTGTATGAAGAACAGTGGTACGAAGGTGGTGGTGGCATGTAGCATGTACTGATTGAAGACTCGTAAGCAGGTTGCTCATATGCACAAGCTCTGACTGAGGTTTTGTAACTGGGTTGTGAGTATGAAGAAGATTTGTTGAAGGCAGATTCATGGACAGTTTCTTCATATGGGGAATTAGAAGACTCATACAAAGGTCTTGCATATGAGGAATAGGATTCATATGCAGGACCTGCATCTGAAGAATATGAGGCATTGTACTCTTGGTGGCAGGGTTTAGTATAGGAAGAAGAATAGGAGGAATCAAAGGTAGAGGATTCGTCTGCAGGTTTTGAGTATGAGTCAGACTCAAATGGATATTCATGTGAAGAATAACCTCTGTAGCTTGTCTCATATGTAGAAGTGGAATAAGAACTGGGATTGTAAAAGGATGTCTGTGAAGCATGAGGAAAGGCAACATATGCTGATGCTGTTGCTTCAGTTGGGGCTTCTTCAGGGGCAGGTTCCTCAGCAGGTAGTGCAGCAGCTGCAGCTGCTAACCTCTCTTTGCGTTCCTCTGAGAGCCACTCTGCAAACCTGTCAAATGATACAAGTTAGTGCTGACATTGTTGCCATCTTTTGAAATCTTCTCAACAGGACTGAGACTCCTGTGACCCAACAGTGGATCAATTCTCTTCAAGTCATACTAATAGTAAACAAGTGCTGCTTGATACCATGAAACTGACAGGTGCCATCCTTGACATACTGACCAACAGTGCTTGATTTTGACACCAACCTAAAAAACAATGGTCTTAGAAGCAGGACATGACACAAATGACAGGGTCAATAGTTGACAGACCCTTCAATTGTCTGCAGGGCAGCATACCTGTAGAGAGCTTCTCGATTTGTTCCAGCATTCTGTACAGTTGTGAGCCTTCCAGTTTGGAAGTCACGTTCTGTGACAGGCTCATCCAATAGATATTTTGCAAAGTTAATAAGCCTGTATAAGCTAGCTTGGCTGGTTTCATCCACCCCGGATACGCGCCCCTTCAGATTTTCTGACTGCATATGAAACACAACACATCAAACATCACTAGCGATACCACTGCAAGCCCACACGCTCCACTTAACATTCCTCAACCAAGGAAAGTAATCAGTGTGGGTTTTTAGCTTGCCAACTTCTCAACCAGAATCTAGTCACAAATCTCTTAAAAGAGTTGAAAGGAGCACACCAGCATCATTTAAAGACAATAGAAAACACTGGAAAATGGAAGTTTTGGTGTTTTGTCTACTAACACTGGTGTTCTTATAATATGCACCTGGATACGGAGGTAATTTGTGCCACAATTCTGGGACTGGAAAATGGTGGCAAGGTTATAATCCACCATATCTGCACTTCCATTGTATACCATGTCCACTAGAGGTGCATCGCCCTTGTGGATGAGCCAGTCACGTGCACCCCATCTGGATATTTCCTTTGCAGTGTATCCTACAGTTTGCTGTCCTGTGCCCAATGACAGAACTAACAGATCGTTGTAATTCTGCACATTTTCCATCAGAACAAGTCATTAGGCTAAAACCATCAGGATGCTCGCTCAATGACATTGTGAGCATTCAACGTCACTGTAACCTGACGTCAGAGGGTTAGAATCCAAATCACTAACCGCATACTCCACTCTTCCAGCAGATGTACCACCAGAGTGCAGCTCCTTAATCGCCTGTGTGATAGCTACATATGTCTGCCATTTCCACACAAAACCATGCCTCTCAGCCAAAAAAAATGAAATTCCATAGATATTGAGAGACTCCCTACCAAGATTATGATCAGAAAACAAGCAAAGATATGGAGCACAATTCAGAGGGGAAAAGGTGGTCTCATCCAAAATTGCAAAAACTTTCTAGGTTAGGGATCCAACAAGGTGCATCTTTTGGTGAGGTTAAGTGAAAGCAAGACGAACCGGATTGTTCACAGCAACACCTCCATCAATCAAATTGAACTCCCGAACTACACTTGTGTTGGCGTCTGTCAGCGTGAAATGTACTGGTGGCAGATATGTTGGAGCTGCCGCTGTAGCCTGGCATACAAGCTTCACCTGTGCATTTTCTAGAGGATCAAGCCTTGCCTGCAAAACAGTTTTCAAACCTTGAGTGCAAAGGAGACAGGATCACACCAATCTCTGAGCATTCACTTGTTATAGATGTTGTCATGGATCACATTCTGCTCAAAAGCACATGATTTGTTAACGATAAAGCAGAAGAATATGTATCTAAGGTTCAAAGAAATAAACAGGGCTGGAGAAAAGTTCACACCCTCCATGATGAGAAAAACACAGGCTGCTGCAGTTTGGTGTCAAAAGCAGGAATGATGACTGATGTGAGAGATGTGCTCAAATGTGGTTCGCCCTTGATGTATTTGTCTAGAATTTTCTCCAGACCACTTGATCTGTATTTTGGGCCATTGAGAGCCTTAAAATTCAACCGAGTTTCACTGAATAGTCCTCTGTCAAACAATCAAAAGCCCAACAGCACCTGAATCAGCTCTTGGATAGCAGAGCTCTATGACACTTGGTTTCTTCACACCATCTCTAAGGACTGAATTTTCAGTTGATAATTGCCAGTAGATTTAATTGCCACTAATTGGAAGCACCCTTCTTGGTCCTACTAATCCTGTGAGTGACACCAACTATTTGCACCAAGTTGACACAATACCCACTAAACTACAGGAGGATAGAAGCAGGCCTGGGAGATGATGATGATCCCCCCCACCCACATATAGACCTTGTTGGTCTGAAAACTCCACAAAATTGGGTTCAATAAACAAACAACTACAAAACAGGGTTGAATGGAAAACCCACAAAACTCCACAAAATCAGGTTTAGACTGCCTGAAGAAGTTCAAGTGCAAGGTGACAAGGCCCAACCAGGTACCCCATTCAGATTTCTAGTGTGATAACAATGGGAGCATCTAGAGCACTTTCTGCTGCACCCATGTACTTGCTCATGAGCACTGCTAGAAAGAATACTGCTGCTGCTGCTGCTGTCGCATCCTCTACATTCCAGTTGTGCCATCATCTGCTGTAGAAATTCCTCTTGTAAGGAACAAATCACCTGTGAGGGTTTAAGGTACTTGAGATGAGAGGCAAAGGAATGAAAGAAAAGTGAGTGAGTGCAATCTGGACAAGATTGTGAACTAGAATTAGAGGAAAGAAGGGAGAGTGACACAACAGGGAGGGAGGGAGGAGGGAGGGAGGGAGAGTACCCAGTATGGGGGAAGATTTGTGCAGAATACCAAAGGTAGAATTGGATGACATCCTTGGCAGTGCAGATGGGTTTCTTGCCGTTGTCCTCACTCGGTGTAGTTAGAAAAGCTGTGATCAAACCGCCTGTGCTGGTGCCTGCGATGAGATCGAAGTAGTCCACCAATCTTGCCTCTGCCCCATCCAATCTCTGCATCACCCCACCAGAAACAGAATTTTTTTTTCCCACCTAAAATGTTAACAAAGCGAATTCCAACCCATTTTCCAGATGCTTTACACTGACACACATGCACTTCACTGCTGCTCTCATGTGCAATGTAGACAGGCACACAAGGATGATCTCAACCAACCCCCAAAACCCAGGGAGCTTCTTCATCTCTAGAAAGCTGATTGACATCTTGAAATTGCTGCCACAAAGACTTGTTTAGAAAAACAAAGAGAGTTATTTATCTCCTGTGTTTGTGTTCCCTTGCAAGATTCTAAAGCTTTTGAATCTTGGTTTTGTTTTGATTTTGGTTTTGTAGTGTTTTGTTTACCTGTAATTTGCCCTCGAGGTCTGCCAGAATTGTAGCAGGGATGAGGCCGCGCACTCCACCCCCATCGATGCTAAGTATGGTAAGCCTCTTCCCTCTGCTCCCCTTTGCTTGCTCTCCCATGAAAGCGGTCGGCATTTCGTCTGTTTGTTGCTCCCGATCGATCCTTTCCTTTCCCCACAGAACACAAGTGCAACGTCAACTGGGGAAAAACCTACGTCGACCGCGAGGAAGAACAAGAACAAGAGCAAAGAAAGAAAGTCGAGGCTGACGAACGCAGATCAACTGCTGAAGGTGAGAGTGTAGAATGTGATGCCCGGAGAGAGGGATTATGGGTGCCTGCTCAAGAGGCTCTCATGGAGTATAATAATATAGCAAAGCGCCAGATGCTTGCGTGCTCTTCTGCCTCGGGGGAGAGAGAGAGAGAGAGAGAGAAGATGCATGCAAGTTTCGTTCCGCACACAAGCATGGACCCCACCAAATGGTCAGAACCGCGCTCCATTGCCACAAAATCATTTGCAGTGGCAGCAGGAGCAGCAGCAGTGCCCACAAAGATTCTCAAACTTTTGCCCCCCTTTTCTCTCTCTCTCTCTCTTTCTCTCTCTCTTACTGTTTGTCTGTCTGTGTGTTTCTCTCTCTGTATCTCTGTCTGTCTCTCTCTGTGTCTCTAGAGTATGCGTGTGCCCCTCTCTTCCCCTGACAATCATCATCATCATCCCCATGCAACGTGACACAAAATCTTTTACTTCATCATTCTCCTTTTCTTCCCCCCATCATCATCTTTCTTCTCTTCAACACTGCACATTTCATCTGGCTCATTTCTCACTTCATCATTCACCTTTTGGTGTGGACAATACACACTACTAGGTACTAATACTTTTTTCATCAGTTTCTTTTTCATTTTTTTCAAAAATCACCGTCATCAATCAATTCTTCACTTCAAAAGTACATATTTGTTTCTTCATTTGCTCCTTGCACACACTTCTTTCATCATCCTCATATTCTTCTTCACCCATCATCAATTCTTCACTTAAAAAGTACATTTCTTAATTTTTCATTCACTCCTTGCGCACAAGTTCTTTCATCATCATAATCTTCTTGCTCTTCATCATCATCACTCATCATCAATTCTTCAATTCAAGGGTTCACATCTATTTCTTCGTTTGCTCCCTTGCACACTATTATATCATCATCATCACCCATCATCAATTTCTTCACTTTAAGAGTCCACATTGACTTGTTCATCTATTGCTTTCATCGCCATCTTCTTCTTCTTCTTCTTCTTCTTCATCCAGCATCCTCAATTTCTTCACTTCATGAGTCCACACTAACTTCTTCATCTATTCCTTTGCACACAACTCTTTCATCATCATTATCTTCATCACCCCTCCTCAACTGCACCTCAAGTTTCCACATCGACTTCTTTCATCATCATCTTCTTCTTTATCACCCATTCTCACAATTTTCAGTTCAAGAATCCACATTGGTTTCTTCATCTCTCTTTGCACACAATTCTTTCATCATCATCATCATCATCATAGGGTCCACATTGATTTCTTCATATACTCTTTATACACAATTCTATTTTCATTCAAATTTTGTCCATACCTTTTGCCTGTTCTTCTTACCTTATCGATGAGCTAATGTGTATAATACAAGTTCCTTACCATGGTGTGTCATTTGGATGCCCAGATTTTGTTGTGCTTTTGGAAATTGGGAAGAAAGATTTTGAGGATCAGAAAGATAACTTCCAAAAACGCTCAATTGCCCAAAGATGTCAACTCATCGAGCAATTGCTGGGGTTCTCAATTAGGTGGGAAGAAGAAGCAACTTAGATCATAAATGATGGTGCACCTACAGATAATGAAATTTTGCAATCAGCATGAAACATGGATCCAGAAGAAGTTGATATTGTTTCTTTCAAAAGTTGGGCCATCCTATATCAACAAGGGGTTTGTCACACTGTGGCCCTGCCATTTACATTAAAAAGTATCTTAAGGCAAAAGAAGAAGAATAATGGAAACTCAAATATTTCACCATGCAAAAATATAATCTTCCAAAAATCTTCTAAAAGAAATCAAAATCCTTCAAGATATTACAACTCTATAACAAATCTCAAGTTTGAACACAAGCCAAAATATCATCTTTAAATAATCCTCATATCAAAATAGACCTATTACCTAGGGGCCAAAATCCCTTAAGCTACTGTACTCTATAATGAATCTAAACACAATATCCTTGCTTTGGTAGGCAAGGTAAACAAAGCATAAGATGAAAATTGATAATATAGTAGTGGAGGGGAGTTTGAGATCTTACACAGGGGATCTGTGCAAAATCTAACCCAACTCAAGCAAATAGTAGAAAACAATACCAAGATCAGGTAGTGTACCCAAACTTATGAGATTGGATTTAGGGTTTAGGGCTGTTGGAAAAGTGATGAAAAGTTTGGAAAATTCCAAAGTGGCCTGCTGGGTTGGGGCCAAAGGGGTTGTGATGTTGGTGTTTCTGGATGAGGACCTACACAACCATCAATGTTATTACTGGAAATGGGTTGATGAAGAAAGGATTCCCACCCATGACGGTAGCAAACAACAGGACTCTTGTTCTCTTTTGGGTTTCCCCAGATTTACAGTTCAAGCTTTCTTGCTTTCTGATAATCAGCCATTCTGTATGGACAAAAATAATCTTTTATGTGGTGACTACTATCCAGCAGTGCAAACCTTGGTATGTCACCATGATGCCCTCAAAAGGAAGACTTTGCAAATTGGCAAGCTTAATTGAAGGATTCATAATTTTCTCCTACATTAATATCACACTCCACGAGTGTGCCTACTTATTCATAACCAATCATAGGAAGCATCTCACTAACGTGGCAGCACACCATTAGACAAGAGCTCCCCAGTCATATTACATATTTTTCTGCCTTCTTTTGACATTTGCATACCTCTCTAATACTGTTTTGCACATGTTCTCTGGTTGGCTGAACCTCATAACTCACTCTCTTCTGCATCCCAAAATATTCACAGTAACCTGCATGCTGTTGCTGGTTACCAAGTCCATAGTTAATTTATTACTATTGTTTCTGTGCCACATTCATATGTTGCAGTACTAGGAGTAGTAGCATTTTGTCACCACGATCAATGCAACACTTTCTTTTTGTTACCACCTTTAGCCACATATTGCAAGCACCCCTTGTTCAACAAACATGAGTGAGTGCCATAATCATTGGATGCTTTCAAGTGAAGGTTTGAGAATGATGGATAGTGGTCATGGTGGGGGCCAGTTGAGGGCGAACCGTGCATTATGGGATCCAAGAAGAAAAGGTTTGCAATTATTATCAGACAGAATCCACTGGCAGAGGTGGCCCATTAGTTTTGCCTTCCAAATAAGCCAATTTTGGAATGAAAGGTCTAAGCTCTTGGCAGCTTTTTTTATACAATTTTCAACGACAACCCATCTCTTCCTATACCAAGAAATTATCAGCTCTGCACCAAACTTTATGTAGAAAATTTCTCAATCTCATCAGCCCTACACCAAAGTTTTTTATATACGAATTCTCTGGAAGAACCGGTCCCCTTCCCTTGGCTTTTACACTGAGTGGCTCATCTCTGGGCAACTTTATACAATTTTCAACGACAAGATTTCTTCCCTTCCTGCACTCATAGCTGTCAGTTGCAAGAAGGAAGGTTGAATCCTTCAGCTTTCGGGTACTTTATATGGAATTGATCAAATCCAACAACAAGTTGTTAAGCCAGTAGTTAATTGGAAGAGAAGATTTCAGCCTCATAATCAAAATACTCTCTACAAGTTGATGATCAAAGCAATTTGCAACTCAAAAATGCTCAAAGTTGGCCCCCAAGATTTTTTGGCCCTGAATCCTGGTGTAAAGTGGGCCTAACTGTGGTTCCCATATATTGGAAATATCCAGTCTTTGATATATAAAATAACCATGGTTTTCAAGCCATTTGAAAAAGCTCATTAATGACCCAGAAAACAGCTGTTTTTTCTAATTTCTATAACCTTAGAGAGTTTAAGTTCTCAGTAATGCCATGGCAGTTCAGAGGTAGAAGTTGCTTTGGGGATATCCTCAATTTAAATTCTTACATGAACAACTCCCTTTTTATTGGCTTTGCCTACCAAGGCAAGGATATTGTGTTTAGATTCATCATAGAGTATAGTAGCTTAAGGGATTTTAGCCCCTAGGTAATAGATATATTTTGATATGAGGATTTTTGAAAAAATGATATTTTGGGCTTGTGTTGAAACTGGAGATTAGTGACAGAGTTATAATATCCTGAAGGATTTTGGTTTGTTTTAGAGGATTTTTTGAAGATTATAATTTTTGTATGGTGAAATATTTGAGTTTCCAGAATTCTTCTTTTGGCTTAAGATACTTTTTAATGTAAATGGAAAGGCCACAGTGTGACACACCCTTTGTTTCTGTATGTATTTTGAGGGATCTCCCATAGCAGAAGAACTCAAGGGCATTATGTTCGGGGAGTTCCCCCAATTTTATATGTTCCCACGTTCCCACGTTCCCATGGAATTATTTTTTTCCTACAAAATCAGAAAGAAGGGGGGAAATAAAAAGAGAGTTGTTCACATAAGGGGATGTTCCTGTACTCATGAGATTT
>Ga0209208_10012382_pt1 | contig 10808 bp, 10 predicted proteins | sample S1TSphfallax_3_FD_187694 | JGI IMG/M metagenome (GOLD analysis project Ga0209208, IMG submission 187694) | Host-associated microbial communities from peat moss isolated from Minnesota, USA - S1T2_Fd - Sphagnum fallax MG (SPAdes) (version 2) | ecosystem: Host-associated > Plants > Peat moss >... | reverse complement strand
GGAATCAAGCTCCTTTATGGCGCACCGTCGTCAGCAGCTGGACACCAACAAGAAATTCAAGAGCTTTTCCCTTCAGTATATGGTCAACCTTCGGTGCAACTGGTAGCACATGAAGAGTCTTCCCCGTCCACTACAACTGCACACAGTTATGTCGTCGTCGAGGAGCACCGGTCACAGAAGCAACAGCCGCAAAAGCTTATAGTCGGAGTGGTGTTGTCGGGTGGCCAAGCTCCCGGTGGTCACAACGTCATTGCAGGAATCTTCGACTACTTGCAACAATATGATTGCGAGAATAGCATTCTGTATGGATTCAAGGGCGGCCCCGCCGGCATCATGCGCTTTAAGTTCGTGGAGATCACGGAAGAGTTTCTTCACCCCTTCCGAAACCAGGTACAGAAGAAAAAACCTTAAGAAACCCATCTCGTCCATGAGCTTCGAGCCTGGTTTCTCGTCTTGTAGCTTGCGATTCCTGCAGCAGCGATGATGCTGTTGTTTTCTGAAGAAAGATAGAAGGTGATGATGATGATGATCCTGTCGTTCTCTTTCTCTCTAGGGTGGGTTCGACATCATCGGGAGTGGAAGGGACAAGGTTGAGTCGCCGGCGCAGTTCAAGCAAGCGGAAGATACAGTGGTGAAGCTGGATCTAGACGGGTTGATCGTCATCGGCGGAGACGATTCCAACACAAATGCGGCGCTCATGGGGGAGTATTTCCGATCCAAGAATCTGAAGACGCGAGTGATCGGGTGTCCGAAGACAATCGATGGAGATCTGAAGTCGAAGCAAGTGCCCACGAGCTTCGGCTTCGACACGGCGTGCAAGATCTACTCGGAGCTCATCGGGAACATCATGGTAGACGCGAGGTCCACAGGGAAGTACTACCATTTTGTGCGCTTGATGGGTCGAGCTGCTTCTCACATCACTCTCGAGTGCGCATTGCAGACGCATCCCAATGTTGCCATCATCGGGGAGGAGATTTACGCGCAGAACAAGACCTTGCGGCAAGTGACGAACAGCATCGCGGACGTCGTTTGCAAAAGAGCACACCTCGGGAAACATCACGGCGTGATTCTTATTCCTGAGGGTTTGATCGATTTTATTCCTGAGATTCAGCATCTGATCGCGGAGCTCAACGAGATCCTTGCTCATAGCAGCACTGCTTGCGACAAAACGGTAGGAGCTGCTTCCTGGAAGAGCAAGCTTTCTTCTTCCTGTCTTTCTCTCTTCGACTCCTTGCCTGACAACATCCAGGAGCAGCTTCTGCTGGAACGTGATCCGCATGGGAATGTCCAAGTTGCCAAGATCGAGACCGAGAAGATGCTCATATCGATGACAGAAAGGGAGCTTCACGCTCGGAAATGTGAGGAGAGTTTCAAAGGTCATTTCATGGGACAAGCGCATTTCCTCGGCTACGAAGGTCGTTGCGGCATGCCGTCCAACTTCGATGCTAACTATTGCTATGCGCTGGGATTCACGGCAGCGGCACTCTTGCACGCGGGTCAGACAGGTCTGATTGCCTCCGTCGGGAACTTGACGGCGCCTGCCGCGGACTGGACCGTGGGTGGTACTCCTCTCACGGCGCTCATGGACGTGGAGCGACGTCAAGGGAAGAACAAACCCGTGATCAAAAAGGCCATGGTGGAGCTCGATGGTGCTCCGTTCAAGAAATTCGCAGACAACAGGAATGCTTGGGCTGTTGAAGATTGCTATGTGAATCCTGGCCCTATCCAATTCTCTGGTCCTACTGCTGATGCCACTAACCATACCTTGATTCTCGAGCTGCAGCAGCAAGTGCTCACACAACCCATAGCTGTAGCATGATGATGATGATGATGATGATGATGTAGAGGTAGGTAGTTAGTCCTTTGTGCTGCAGCAAGCAGAAGATCACAGACAACACAAACTGCAACAAAATCCATGCACAAAGAAAGCTCATCACCAGTAGCATCAAGATCCATACACAACAAAAAGAAAGCTTGTCTGGTCTTTCCTGATTCTCAAGCAGCAAGAGTAGAGAAGATCACAGACAAGACAAAACTGTAACAAAATCCATGTATGTAACAAAGCTCAAAGCCTTAAAGCCAAAGCTTGACATCGTCTTTCTTCATCACCAGTAGTTTCGAAATCCATGCACAACAAAAATAAAGCTCATCTGGTCTTTCCTGATTCTCAAAGCAGCAAGAGTAGAGAAGATCACACACAACACAAAACTGTAACAAACTCCATGCATGCAACAAACTCAAACCCTAAAGCCAAAGCTTGGCATCATCTTTCTTCATCTTCAGTAGCATCAAAATCCATGCATAACAAAAAGAAAGTTCATCTGGTCTTTTCTGATTCTCAATCACAGAACCCATAGGTAGCTAGATGCATGATGAATGGATTGTAGAGGAGTCTCAGTAATGAAATCCTTGAAGATCACAGACAACATAAAAACTGCAAAAAAATCCAGCAATGCAACAAAGCTCAAAACCAAAGCTCAATCATCTTTCTTCGTTACCAGCAGCAGAAGATCATAGACAACACCAAACTGGAATAAAATCAATGCAACAAGGCTCAAACCCTAAACCCAAAGCTCAATCATCTATCTTTTCTTCAAGCTTGTCAACATCTTTCTTCTTTCAGCATCTTATTTCTTCGTTGCATGAGAGTAGATCTCTGGCTTTGGAATTTTTTCCTTTCAATTTGTGTAAAGGGTTTTTTGTACAGAAGTTTTTGGTGACTCAGTTTTGTGGGTGCTTTGTTATTGTTGAGGAATTCTGCGCCCCAGGAATTGAGAGGAAAAAAATGTATGTCCCAGCAAGAGCTTCATGTGTTTCACAACATTTTTGGAGTGAAAAATTTTCTTGGGTACTTTGTGCAGCAGCAACATGCAAATTTGTTCCATTGATTCCATTGAGGAACAATCAAGGTTTCTGCAATTCAGAATTCCATTTGCTGCACCATTTGCTTTTAGTCACAGGATGAATTGGCTGAATTGTTTTAAACTTCATTGAAAAAGAAACATCACATTGAGCTGTACTGTGGTCTTTTCAGACATAGCATTGCAGGCTGAATTCTTGTTCAGATTTCATTGAGGAACTTTGGATTTGCTGCACTCTTTGGATCCAATTATAGGTTGAATTTATTGTTCAGCCTAAACCCTAAACCCTAAACGCATTCATGAACATCACAAATTGCTGCACTCTTCGATTCAGTTACATTCTGAATTGTTCAAACTCCATTGAGGAACTTCATTTTGCTGCACTTTTTCTACAAGCTGCTTTGCATTTCAGCTGTTTAAGCTGTCAGATGGACAATGAAACAAAAATGGTGTTGCAGCTTATGATCCAGACTTCCAGCAGGTGTGAACATTGAACAATAAACAAACTTGAGCAATGACCCAAATACAGGATTTTTGGCAATCATTGTAGTTCTGGAGCATACAATCTTGGAGCATCCAACACAACTATTGCATGCACCTCAATTGTGTTGCTACAATTTTATGAGTTCTACTGCATACACAAAATGTACATTATGTGATAAAAGCTTGACACCCAAAAACAACATCAAATTGTTAAGTTGAACAAGAAGAAAACAAACAAATATCAAATCATTAAGTTGAACAAGAAGAAAACAAACAAATATCAAATCATTAAGTTGAACAAGAAGAAAACAAACAAATATCAAATCATTAAGTTGAACCATCTTCTCAGCTCTCAATTTTAATTCAAACAACATATATGGGGTTACAAACCATTTCAATTCTCACAAGTTATTTCATGCTGAAAAATAGACCTCTTGAAAATCATAAAGAGAACACCACGGTGATCTGATACCATTGTCATTCCATAAGAGCAAAACAAACACAAACCATCAAGAAAAAACAATAAGAGGCCATAACATTTCAATTCTATAAGAGAAAAACAAACACAATATTAGATAATCAAGAAAAACAACCAGAGCCAATATACCATTGTGATTCTATAAGAGCAAAGCAAACACAAACAATAAGAGCCGATACCATTGCAATTCGATAACAGCAGAACAGACACAAAAGTAAAATTATAAAGAAAAGCGATAAAAACCAAGATACCATTGTGACTCTGTAGGAGCAAAGCAAACACAGAAATTAAATCATCAAGAAAACAAAAAGTCAATTCCATTGTGATTCTATAACAGACAAACACAAAAGTTAAATCATAAAGAATTAAACTCTCAAGAAAAAACATTAAAAGCCAATACCATTGTGACTCTATAAAAACAAAATAAACCCAAAAATTGATTCATCAAGAAAAGAAATAAGAGCCAGTGGTACCATTGTGATTGAACACAAAAACTAAACATGCTTCCCAGGATCATGCAAGTCTGCAACACAAAATGCATCCAAAAACAATGCATCCTAATTCCATTCAACACATTCACCAACTACTGTAGAAATGCTAACAAATTGCAGACACATTAACAGCAAAAGTGAACAGATGTCATGGACTTCTAGGGTTGAGGATCAGATTCAGAGTATATCTCAGAGAAGGTTTCACCACGAAAATAAAATAGTGGGTATATCCTTTCTAGTGTACAGTTTGAGTCTGTAACTAGTAATTTTGAAAAACTGCTTTGTCTATCAGCTTCACATTGCTACGCTGTAACTGTGCAAATACTTCCAAAATGGATTTCTCTCTCCTGCTGACTACAGTGAGCATTTGAAACTGGAACATGATGCACACACATCAACAGCCACAAGCAGCTACTGAGATCACCATTTAGCTTTGTGTCTCCAATAGAGTGCAACCCATTGGTTGACTGAGTGACAGATCTCTTCAGCAACTATGTGCAGACCAGGAGATGTGAAACTATGGAACCAATGGGCATGTTGGCATAATCTATGCAAGAATTTGCTCCCAGGAACAGAATCACAACAATGTCCTAAGACAGCACCCCCAAAATAAGCCTTCCACCTCTCCTGATCTAATTTCTACTGGTAAAACTTTGCTATGAAAAGTTTGCGTTAGCTTGCACATACCATGCGGTCAAAGTGCTCTAGTGTTGCTTGAGGTGGCCCCATGACCCCACTGCATCCAACAACTTTTCTTCTTCGCAACCAACGCATGTTGGCCAAACTTTTAGCAAGCTCCTCCTGCATGGTCCATTCTTTCTTCATTCCATTTTCCCGTGCACCAGTTGATTTTGGAGCACCGACATCCACAGAATCCAATGAATTTGTTCTTATACAATTTGCACATAATCGGGTTTCTTCCAACTTGAGTCCCTCTGGAGAGTGCTCAGGCTTAACTTGGGAAGTCAATCCTTCAGAATTTTCTGCTGTGGCACCAGTGTTAGTGCTATCTGTCAGAGGATGATTGCTTCCATTTCCTGTTGGAGCAAACTTTCTCTTCTTTTTTGCATCCATCTTTCGAGGCATGACATCAAAGAAGAAATTTCCTCCATTCCACACAGCAGCAGATACTTTGAAGCACTCAAAGAAGATATGAAGATGGTATGACTTGAACATTGGAACAGTGAGGGCCATAGTCAACACTGTGAAAATAGCTTGCAACACTACATACATGAGCACACGTCTCTTATCTCCCAAAAGACCACATAAACGCCACCATATATTGTTAGCTCGTGAAGCTTTTCGAGACAGTTCCCTGTTGGTAACACAATGCCAGCTAAACATCAGCCACAGACTGAAGACCTTTCTTGAAGCCTTGCATATTTCCTGAGAGAGCTTCACCCCGATACACTTTTGCAAATGTCCTTTGGCCTATTGATGAACAGTAGACAGGAAAAACAAAATGGACACATCTAGAAGGGCAAGGCCAGTGAACAAGACCTGTAGGAGGTCATAACTTCAGGATCCCTCAGTAATCGCTGGTGTCGCAGTACATTCACAACAAGAAAGTAGAGCATCTGCCATACACAATATACAAATAGTGGCACAAGGAATAACCATGTCCAAAGTGATTGGTTACTCTCGAGTAAAGGCCATGCAGGCCAGGGTCCTGTCTCATCAGGTGAATGGTGGGAGAATGTCCGTGGGTCCCACCACCTAATGATAAAGAAGACAATCCCTGCAGACAATTCAACACATTCTCTCTGTATCAACCAAAAGCCCAATGTAAAGCAAGCAATTGATCTCACATTGGTATCTTTTTGGCTACTTACCTGGAAGTAAATGTATAAGGACACCAATGATTTTGTCAATGGAGCTGAAGACAAGGCTACACCGCCACACAATCAGTGCCCATGCCAACGGTCCCTGCACAGTTATTGGAGGTAGACTTCTTTAAGTTCAACTTAAAGTTCACAATAATACTAAACAATTGGTAACTAAACACCTGTGACATAGCAAGTGATAGTAAAACACATCAGCTACAGGTGGTAAAAGTTGCACCAACCTCAGCAAAAGAAAAGCAAACAAGAAATAGTTTGTCATTATTTGGAAAGAATAGGAGGCTGGTCACAAATATTGCATTGGCATAGTAGCAGAAATCCTGCATACCAACAAACTCCAATTAATCCTCAAGATGATAGATCATTACGTTAAGTAATGGAGAAATGCAGCGTTTTCACCTGTACACTGAGGTGAGTTTTTGAAATTCAACAAGTTGAGATTCCTAGCTCCCAAATTGCAGACCTCATCTTAAAACTGGAATAATATTGGACATTCACTTTATGGCACATGCGTTTCATTTGGTGTTAACTATTCATTAAATTGGAACTCATGTGTCAACTTCATGTGACCCCAAGTCTCTCTTCATGTCACCTGTGAACCACAAATTGAACTGGTTGTGTTGTGTGTAAAATTACTAGACCCTATGTATGAATAAAGAGCTGAAAAATGTGCATTTTGATGCTCAGACAATAAGCAAATCACAAAAAAATCAATAATTATGAGCCCACTTTAGATTTGAGTACCCCTTATAATTGCCAGTCAGCTCTTGCCAATTTTACTGACCACTGGCTAGTCACCTATTGGGCCTAAATCTGCATTAGAAAGGAATGCCAGATTTCCCCAAAATAAGAAGAACTAGCAATCACCAATGATCAGTCATCAATTTACTTAAAGGGTCAAGGATGATGAGCGGTGAAAGTATAAGGGCCACAGATGCCAAGCTTATTGTACCAGAAGGTAATAATGCCACTTCTTGATACGGTAGTAGATCCATCTGAGAGGGGCAACAGTGATGAAGAATAGGCAGTACAAGTAAGGGATATCATCAGGCCCTGCAACAACCAAACACAGAACACAGTCCAATTCATTGAAATGAGGTTTGCTTGAAGATAACTGCAGTCATGTCATAGGAGGGAAACAACCACCGATTAGCATATATATCCTCTCCAAGAGATAAAACTGCTTTCATGATGTCAAACTCTACAGCCACAGAAAGGGCTTTGATGTTTTCATCTGAAGTTTGCTGCACGTCATGTCATACAAGTCTAGCTAGATGTGTGATGCAGAAAAAAAATCTCTGAATTTCAAAACATCAAATTTCGGTGATGATGCCCAAAGTTCACACACAGTAACATGAATTTTGACTGGGTTTAGGGTTGAAAAATGACACCATGAACTTGATGATGGGGTCATAGGCTGCTGACTAGAGGGTTCCACATACATTGGCAGAGAGCTCAAATACACAGCAGGTTTTTCACAAAGTCAGCTACAGTTGCACATGTGTAAACAGAAGACATTGAATGAAAAGTGTTGTGGTTTCTCAGACTTACTTGATCCTAGCAAGAAGCAAAAGGTCCCAAAAGCGGCAACTCCCATGCTGTAAGTCACCTGCAGGGGAGGGTTTTGACTGATGAGCAACACTTCCAATTGTGTACAACAGAACCAAGCCTGTGAAGAAGGAATGATAACCTAAAATTGGCAATGCAGGAACTTGAATCTCAGGTGAAGAAGGGGAGCTTGCAAGAAGATTTAGTGATAAAAACCTTAGTAATAAAAGCCTCATGCTCATCAGCACGCTTGGCAATTTTCCCAGCTTGTTTTGTAATCAGTTCCTTTGTCTGAAGAACCACCTGCACACCTCATACAATGCCAAGAAAAAATTGAAACATTCTGCTCTTGAACAGGTTGCTTACCATGTGTACAACCAAATCAGCAACTGGCAAAAATGGCATGTTCTTTGAGGTCTTATCCAGCTTAGGAGCAGCAAGTACACACCTTTCGGGGAGTTCGGCTTCCTTTCCGTCCTATCCGTTGCCCAAGTCCCTTGGGCCACTGTCCTCCTACTTCGCCATTCCGATCTATACCATCGGGAGCCATTGTGACCTAAATCCTAAAGTCTTGGAGACCTGATGCGTCCTTCAGAATAATGCGTTGCTTTCCAGAACGAGAGCAGTAATAATGCAACTTTCCTTGTAGGATCCGCTCTCCTGGAGTCTCCTTCGAGCACTAGGAAGACAAAAATGACGCGAACGATGAGTGCCACAAACTTGTTCCTCCAGGGCGATAGTATCTTCCTTCCAAATATATCATCACCGCCTTCTGTTATCTGATCCTCGACTTATTGGATTAGTGCCTTCACGCAGACAATGTAGGAAACTAGACGATCGCACTATCCTTGTGACAAGAATCAAGCAAAAATGGATACATGAGCTTTACATAAAAGGTTTCCAGATGAGGGAACAGAAAGAGCAATGACGATGTACAGAGTATATCTCGTGGAAAGGAAACCGAGATTCACACAGATTCACGTGACGGGAAAACACAGCGGCAGTCCGGGACGCGAGACAAGAACCGCATGGAAGCAGTGGATCATTGAAGAGACAAGAAAGTAGGTAGTACCGTAACAACAAGAGACCGACAAGACGATGAAACCTTCTTCACGAAGAAGTTCCTCACAGATATGAGTTTTGTCGCGGCGGGAGAACTAAAAAAAACTCTGAGAAACAGTACAATACGAGTTTTCTTCATGTCAAGCAATCACGAAACATGTACACGACACGAGAAAATATGAAACAAGGAGTTCAACGGGCACAACAACAGAAGCAAGCTCGGAGCATCGAAGAAGGACTTAATTTACAAGTAAAGGAAGCTTACAGCAATGCCAAACTTTTTCTCTCCTATGGCCGGGTGAAGAGGTTGCCGATGCGAGAAAAGATGAGATTGAGTCGTCAAAGCCGTGGGAAAGAGTACAGTACTGGAAAAGCTCAGCCCTCAAAGTGCATTAGAGTGTATTTGACTCACCCACCCAAACACGGCTTGCGAAACCGGAAAAAATTGGGGGAAAAAAAAATTGTTAGATGCGAGATGAAATAATTTTCCTTGCGAAAACAGGAAACGAAAGCGAGATCTTGGAGCAAGAAATCGAAGACGTACGCAAAAGGAGCTCACTAGAAAACCAGCAACGAACATACAAAGGCACCAGTAGCGGTAGTAGAGCTCTTCCGTCCCGGGCACGACGACGACAAGGGCGTAGTTAACCCCACCTTGTTTAACTACGGTTACTGTAACCCGACCATCGGTGAGAGAATTACACGCAGAAATTGTTGACTGGCGAGTGACGAGATGGGGCGGCAAAACCAGGATCTCGAGTGATCGAGGGCGGATAGCGTGCCATGGCGAGCGTGTTTTTCTATTTAGGGTTTAAACCCAGTTTGTGAACATATCGAGATGCCGGCGAAAATTACTGGCTGGAATCCAGGTGCTGAACCGCTATCGACCAATGCGGAGATCTTGCCACGTCCTTGGTCTCTCGATTTTGATTCCCCAGGCATCTTCCCTGATGCTCTTCTTTGTTTTTGAAAAACGGTCGGCAACCCACCCCCGCCCGCCCCTTTGCTCAAAAGAGGTTTTGGCAATTAATTAGCCAAATTTGCAAGCCATTTGTAGGAGGGGGAATGGTGTTATTATAGAGCTAGTACAAATGCCTCCCTTTAAAATCCAAGTAGAAATATGGTGGAAAATTTTCCAAATAAAAAATATTTCTTGAAATTAAGTAGCTTCCCCCTCCCCAAAGGGGATACAAAAAAAATATTACTCTTATTTATTTATTTATTTATTTCCCCACATTTGCATGAAAATTTACACAAAAATATAGGCTGGAACTTGGACTTGTGGAAAATAAGGAAAATAACCTTATTTGCCACTGGTAATCGGCCCCTAACCAAGGGACTATATGAATATCTTTAATATGTTGCGAAGAAAAAGTTTAAAGGTTGAAGAAACAAAACCCCAACTCTAAGGACTAGGTAGGACGAGGAACACTACCTTAAAGGAAGGGAGGAAGACTAGCTCGGAATATGCATAGAATATGCAATGGCATGGGTGAAAGATATATGGACCACGCATGGAATATGCACGGAACATTGGGATATTTGACGACCGTGTGAAATTTGCATGGTTTGGAGGAGTCGGTTAGATGGACCGAACAAATGAAACATAACAAACCCAAGATACAAAGGAGCCCATCACACATGAAATTGTTGTTTCTTTGCTCTGACAAGCCAACCGATCAACCATTATGGAGTTAATTTGGATTCACCAAAAAACAAAAAAGGCTTAGACCATCTCCACTGGTGCTCAGTATGTCACTTTGGATAATAAGATTAAATGTATAAGCTTAGCTGTTTTATTTTGGCAACCCCACCATTAAAACTGTAACTGGAACTGCATATACGTGGGATCATTTCTGATCGACCATTTCAGAAATACTGAACCGCAGTCAGGTCCAATTTATTACACTCTTCTTTTGGAGGTGCACAACTGTGTTACGCCTTTTACCAGCCCCACGGGCAAGTTGCACGAATTTGGTGCAGAAAAAACCAATTTCCTGAGCTAAACCGGCACATTTTGACTTTTTTAACAATAAATTTTACT
>Ga0209208_10012381_pt1 | contig 10810 bp, 7 predicted proteins | sample S1TSphfallax_3_FD_187694 | JGI IMG/M metagenome (GOLD analysis project Ga0209208, IMG submission 187694) | Host-associated microbial communities from peat moss isolated from Minnesota, USA - S1T2_Fd - Sphagnum fallax MG (SPAdes) (version 2) | ecosystem: Host-associated > Plants > Peat moss >... | reverse complement strand
AATTTTCCACAACAGAGTAAAGTAAGAAATAGAAGGGACGAACCTAGTAGTAGTTACTACTTCCTGCTGCTCTCCTCTCGCGGCTGCATCAAGCCCCAAAAACACAACCGAAACTGCGAAGAGAGAAAAAACACAAACGGCAAGGAACAAAAAAGCATAGAAACTCTCGTGAATCCGGACCCTGAGAACCAACGGGTCATACCCACGGAGCCCCCCGGGGAAACAGTGGAGATTGACCTTCTACTGACGCGGGCAACTCCAGACCGTTAGATATGAGATTTCCACTCAGGCTGATCTGATCTTATCCAACGGTCTGATGTCTCCACGCGTCGGATAAGAGAACATTCGGACTAGCAAAGCACGACGTCCGTGGTTTGCTACGTGTCAGTCTGGGACGAGAGGCAATGACACTTGTCAATTCCTAGCCTCAGAAAATCAGCCAGGTGTCGAATCACTTTTGAGCCTTTTGTCGATACTTCCCAAGCGGCGACGCATGCAGAGGATCTAAGCCTAGGAAACGTAAGCTGAAAATGGATGAAACTTTCTGTAAATGAATGAAAAGAAATCAGATGACAATCGAGGTCCTGGCGTCAAAATCGAGGAACGGTGGTTAGATCCGAGGGCCCGCCTTCACCGACTGAGGGGTTCTAACCCCCGGCAGGCAAATCATCTCTTTACAATTTTTTTTCCTGTTCACACTTGTCCACATTCTGTCGGATGGAAAACATTTCTCATCCACGCGCCGCTGTAGCCTGTCGTAGGTACAACCCGGGGGGGAGGAGGGCGAGGGGAAAAGAATTACGTTACACGTAGATGCTACGTCTTTACAAGGTAGGGTAAAAAGTAAAAATCACTAGGGACACGTGGCTGTGGGAAGATGGGTATATTAACCCGCACCATCTGTACCAAAGAACTCATCTTTTTCCTTACCAACCTTTGCCTCCAACACGCTTCTCTTACCTTTGTTACCGAACCGTTTCGCTTCTCTTTTGTTTTGCTTGTGCGTTCTTTTACGTAGCCCTTTTGTTGTCGTCTCTCGCTCGCTTCTCGAGAGAAGGGGGAGTTCCTGTTCCTTGTGTGTAGCGAACCAACAACGTCAAGATGTCGAGCAACACCGTCGGACAGAAGGCCGAGGATGCCAAGGTGACCGGAGCACAGAAGGCTGGCGAGGCAAAGCAGGCCACCAAGGTACATAGTACATACAAAACATATGTCTTTATTGGATTCTTAACTCATGTACCCGCGTCCTTGTTTGCTTTGGTTGGATGGTCATTAATTTAGTTTTTCAAAGTTATATTTGGTTTAGTGTGGTGTACTGTAGCCAGCTGCTTGTAGGGTCTTTTTTGGTACTTGTGGCATGTCAATGTTTAGTGAACGGAGTGAAAGACTGTGAGCAAGTGAGGATTTTAATGTTTTTTGACATGAAAATCATCTTCGTTTGACTACGCAATTTCAGGTTGGCGGGAGTGAATATAATATAGTTAATTCGAGGTGTTTTTTTAGTTTTTCTCGATATGTTGAAGTGTGTTCTGAGAAAGCTTTGATAACTTGGGATGGGAATTCGCTTATGATTACAGGATACCGCTGGAACCGTCCAGGACAAAGCTCAAGGTGCTGCTGGAGCCACCCAAGACAAGACTAATCAAGCTGGAGGCGTTGCAGGGGAGAAGTGGGAGCAGACAAAACAGGCGGCTTCCGATACTACTCAAGCTGCACAGGACAAAGCGCAGGATGCGAAGAAAGCTACCGGCGGCTTTGTGCAGCAGGTACAGTATTAGTATACGGATATGTACACTATATTTTGTTTATCGAGTTCTCAATGTCATTTGGACATGGCTGAATATAATTTTTTAAAAAAAACAATTTGGTTTGTAATTTGGGTTCTGACAGTCTTAGCTTGTGTAAATGTGGTGGTGGGTTACAGACGGGTGATGCTGTCAGCGGTGCATTCCAGAATCTAAAGGATGCAGTTACTCCCAACAAGTGATGAAATAGGCATTTGGGACAGAGAAATATGTGCAGTTTAGATTTGGTTTTGATTTTGCAAACATGTGCCAAAAGAAGGAAATTTTTACGTGTATGAAAAGCGGAAAGATGGCTCTTTTCGTGATTTAAAAAAGTCTTTGTTTGTTGGGCAGTGTGCATCAGAGGATATTTTGATGAAAAGGAAATTTGTGCACGAAGTATAATAAAAAGCAACACCTTAGATGTGAGGTGGGATTATTATGTATTTTCCTTGTGTGTGTACGCGTTGGAAGAGTATTTGGCAGTACGTATGTATAAAACCTGTGTACGGATTTGTTCGGGCGTTGTATTAGAGGGATGAATAGTACTGGAGGATCGTGTACGGATTTGTTCGGGCGTTGTATTAGATGGATGAATAGTACTGGAGGATGGTGTTGGACGACTGTGTGTCATAGAAGGAATTGGCATTATACAGATTCTTATACAGATTTTTATACCCTAAATACGCAAAAATTGCAATATTACTTTAGATACTCTAGACCTCAATTGGGAAAGATGCATTATTCTAGGTTTTATATACTACTAGCTGAATATTAACAAGATGTAAGTGTTGTATACTGTACATTTTAGATTATGATAATATATTTTAACTAGCATATAAACAAGATGGAAATGAAACGGAGTAAAGAATATTAACACAAACAAAATTGAACTTGGTTATTTGGATTTTTTTCATTTAATAGGTGTGTGTTGCAATAGGAAAGAGGTTAATGACACTTACTATGTGCAGAACTGTGTCCAATTTTGTTTTCCTGGGCAAGTTTCCTTATTTGGAGTGTTATATTTCAGCAAATTGGTGGAAATAATTACCAATGAAGGAAAGAGAAAAAAATTGGATAATTTTCTTGAATTGCTCTTTATTTATTAAAAAGTTCGTGAATAAAATTTATCATAACAGAAATTTCGATTGAATGGATTATTTGTTGCAAACAACTATATAAAACTATTTAAAATCAATTACATCCTTAGAAGGGAAATTCAATGGTAAAAAACTGAAAGAAAATAAGATGCCAGAAAAATAGTTAAATTATTCTTTTTTATAAGTTGACAGAAATGTTAAAATGGCTGCTTTTTATACTTTTTTGTAAGTTTTTTTTGTGTTGAATAGTGACGAAGCTTCCTATCTGTGGGGAAAATGGTTGGTTGGATGAATGCAATAATGTCAATTGATTTTAGTACAGAGTGTTGTGATTTCTGACCATAAGCGATGACATTGTAGACATATGATGAATTGAAAGGAAATGGCTTCAAAAAGCAATTCAATTACAATGGGTATTGAAATTTTGTTTATGATTATATTATTGTAAAACAAAATCTTCAAAAGAATACCAGATATACACCTTTTCATTCCTCTTTATTTGGAAATGAATGAACCATATGTGAATTTAGAATAAGCATCCAAAAGGAAAATTATGTAACCTAAATAAACTGTGACATAACATTGTGCAAAAATAATATATCAATTTTAAACTCTATTTTTGGTTCGTGAAACCTATCCATCTCACCACTTACATCACTGACAATATCTCTAAAAGTAAATGAAGAACATATTTTCTACTACATACATGCATCTTTTGAATCTATCAATTTGTTTTGATATAGGCAGTTGGTAATTGTAGTTTTGCATATGTATCGAGAAAATGTCTTTGTTTTCGAAAACAAAATTCTCGAAAGGATATTATGAATAGGGATGTTACAAAAAAGATGGCATATTGTGTTGTATTCAATTCAATCCTACACATTCTAGAGCAATCTTGCAAGTTTTTATAAAGAAAATATAAGTAGGTAAAATCAAAGCCAAACTATTTATAACTAAGATTTAAACTTCTTTGTAATAGCATGCAATCATTTTTTAAAAATTGAAGTTTCTAAGGGGATACATGGATAAACAAATAACATTCACTAAATAGCTTATAATATCAAAAGTCTCTAACACGAGGTTATGAATGGGTGAAGTGTACAAGGGCATTCATAGATAATCGTCACAGCTTATGCTTTTGCATTACTTCTTCTTGGATCAAAACATATTTCCAACACAAGTTTATAAATGCATCAGATTTTGGGTGAAGCTTGCAAGAGTAAATTCATGTACAAATAAAACTCAAATCAGACTAGCTTAGACTTCTGTAAATTACTTGTTAAATCATCTCTAATATAAGGTTACAAATGCATGAGGATTTATGTGAAGTTTTCAACGGCATTCATGGATAAAAAAATACACATCCCACTAGCTTAGTCTTTTGCACTAGTCTGATGAATATATCTCTCTAATAGAAGGTCATGAATGGGTGAAACTTGCAAGTGGAAAGATGAAACACTCATCACTCAACTTACGCTAATCTACATTACATATAAGATCACAAGATAATATCTCATCACATGGTTATAAGCATGAGGTAAAGTTGGGTGAAGCTTGCAAGTGGATAAATCATACACTCATCACTCAACTTATGCTAATCAACATTACTTATAACATCAAAATATAGTATCTTTAACACAAAATCATGATTAAGGCAGGACATAAATTGGGGAGAAGCTTGCAAGGGGATTTATGGACAAATTATACTCATCACACTGCTTAGCCATCTCCATAATTAGTTGGACGATATCTTTTTAAACAAAAATCATGAAATTTTTGCTATCACAATCTGTTTGGTGAGAAAAAGATTAAATCCACAGTTCCTTCCATCTGGAGTGCTAATTGCTGCATGCAGGAGATGGCATTTGGCTATGGTATTTGGCATTGGCAATGAGTCCATAAAATTTGTGAGCAAGATACATACCTAAAGAAAATGTAGACAGAAGAAGAAAAATATCTGTGATGGCCCACTTTGACACAAAGATCATAAAAAATTGAAACAGTTTCTGCTCCTTTTTCGCGATCTTGATGGAGATGAGATACAAGCATTGATGGTGGGAAGTTCTTATTATAGTTCACCAGAGCCTTTTTTTTTGTAAAAAAATTCCATTTGTTTGTTATGTTTATGCTTTTCAAATATGCATTCTTAGAAGTTGCCTGAGAATCCAGCTTAGAAAAACAATCGCAGAGAACAAGTTCTCAAGGAAAAATCCCACAGAAACACACACTAGGAAAGAATTCTACAGACCCTACTCTTTCATCCAACTGTTAGTTTCAGCTAGAACCCAAACTGTGGATTTGTAACTGCCATCAAGGGAAAAGAAAAAGTCTAAGAGAAGAAGAAGAAGAAGAAGAAGAAGAGAAAGTGGGTTAGTAACGGTCAGAACTTTTCCCCTTCCCGGATTCTGCTCCTCAATTGACAAAAGCTAACTTACTGCCAAGTGTGTTTAGCAACAAAAACAAACTGAGCTCTGTCAAAAGGAGAAGGGAAGTAGCAGCAGCAGTAGCAACAGCACTAGTAGATGAAGAAGACTTGAAGAAGAAGTATGGAAGAAGATAGGGATACTGAACATGGGACTTTGGAGACCATAATGTCACCACCACCTGAGAGTTTTCACAGCAATGGCAGCTATGAGCTATTCTCACCCTCATCAGAAGCTTCTTTCTCGACAACGCAAACACTCTTTCATGATGGGCTCTCCAATCTCCATCACCATGCTGCCAATTTCCAGCAGCCAGCAGCAGCAGTAGCAGCAATCCTCATGGCCAGCCCTGGCACCCCCTTCCACATGATGAACACCACCATGAATCCCAGTTATGGAATCCAGGCTCTCATCAGTGGGATACATACAGGTTCTGGTGGTTGTGGTGCCAGTGGTGGACTTGTGGTGGATCATCGTGATCAGCAAAGTGGTAGCAATTTCTATGACATGAGACTTCCGAATCTTGCCTCTGAGTTAGAGATTCGAAGGTAAAAGAAAATTGGACATGACACTCTTTCAAGTCCATGTGCCACCACCACCCACAGCAAACTTTTTTTTTGTCTCCTTGCCAGCCAGATCTGTTGATTCTGTGTGGTGATGGAAAAGCTTGGGAGTCTATCTATCTGTTGATTCCGGATGGTGATGGAAAGCTGGAGATGTGGTGTTCATGTGTAATTTCAGGAGAGGAACTCAATAGATCATTATCTGCGATGCAACAATTCTTTGTGTAATTCTGTGGTGTCATTTGGGATGCAGAGAATGGAACAGGAAGAACATCTTGGAAATCAAAGAAAGACAAATCAGATCAAAAGCTCAGCAAGAGCTTGTAAATTTTTCACCATCCACTGGCAAAGCAACCCCAGATTCTGAATCTTTCGAGTGCATTTAAATCATCATCATCTAAATTATGGATCTCATAACACTCCTTTTGCACAGATCTTGGAGCAAGCTGCAAAGGAGCGTGAATATTTTTATACAGAAAGAGCAGCACAATTGCAGGCTATGAAAATCATCAACAGGTACAAGTAATTCTAGACTCTTGTTTTCCAGTTCCAGAATTCACCACCTTGATCATCAGAGGAAATGACACACAATCTCTTCCTACAAAAAAATGTGCACAGAACTTCAATGCAAGAAAATCTTGATACACGAAAATCTTTCTCTTGCAAGAAAGTTGTTCATACAAGAAATTTATCTCTCATGCAAAACTTCCATCAGAACTTCATGACATTCTTCGAGTTTGAATCCCTTTTACATTCAAAATCACTCAAACCACTTGATGCAAAATTCGCGATCATTTGTCTCAGATCTTTAAAACCTAAACCTCTGGAAAAATTGATGTGGGATTCTGTTCTTATTTTTAAAACCCTTGGGAAGAATGAGTCAGGTTCCCAATGAGTCAGGGATGTGAGGATGATGACCATCATGACTCCTAAGTGTTGATGGTCTGTTCATTTCAGGGAGAAAGAGAGGTTGTTTCGTGCACATATGCAATCCGCACAGAACTGTAACTCAGATGAGGGAAATAATACATGGGAAGCAGTGGCAGCACTCATTGGGTTGGATCTCGAAGATCAGGTTGTAGTTTCCAACAGCAGCAGCAGCAAGAAGCTTCAAGATATGAAGATTGCAGAGCTATTGAATTCCAAATTGGGCACTGACCCAAATTCACCAATTGGAATCATAATGGCTGCTCGGGACTTAGATGGCAGGAGACTCAAAGATCCTCCCCCAACACCCTCAAAAGCAACAGACTTGTCACGTTTCAAAGAGGTAAACAGCCGGTTTTCTTTCTTTTTTCCCCTATAGTTAATACTACTGCTATTTCTCTCTCCTATCTTGTTCACAATTTTTCATGCATTTGGTGCAATTTCTACATTGAAGATTTAATATACCTCGCTCATGCATCTGGTCAAACATGCAATTTTTACATTGAAGATTTGATACCCTTCACTTGGTGACATTTCAAAGAGCATTGCAATCAAGAATTCTTAGCTTGCTAATTCAGCCAGGATCAAGTACTTTAGTCAACAACCCTGCATAATTATACTTTCCATATCCGTAAGTTGAATGTTCATGGTTGTTTTCTTTTCTGACTCAGTTAAGAAAAAAAATTCTAATGCAGATATTGATGAAGCTAAGGCATCAGCCTTTGGTGCGGTAAGCAGGATTGAGTACAGGTTGCAGACATACTCTATGCGGTGTCTGTTGTTTTCACAAGGTTGCACTAATCAGGCATATCTTCTTGATGAGAATGAGTATAGTTGTGCTCAGTTTTTTCTCCAATTTGCAGACTATTTGCTATTTTATCATAATGGTATAGGAGCAAGATCATTTATTGTAGAGCTTGCAAAAGCAGAACAGGTCAGATGTTGGAAAATCAGCATCATCCATATGTACAATGAGCACTGCATATGGACACAATGGCATAAAAGAATTTTACCACTCTGCAAATATTGAATTTGTCTCTCTGCAGAAAAAAATTGTGATGAATTTCTATCACAAATTTATGTGATAGAGAGTCACAGTGTTTTCAATTGTTCCAATTTACATCACTCATATCTACAATTTTTGCATTTCATTGTGGCTTCCTTTCTCAGATGCTATAGTCTTTCCCAGTTGCAGCAATTGTAAATTACCCAAGGTTTGGAGTCAAATATCACCCATATGGAAACAGGAGCCAATTTCAGCAACCACCCGAGTCTCAATTTAATGGCCAAGTATAGAGGAGACAGACCCTAACATATTCTCTGCCAGTGAAAATATCACATGCCCTGTTAGCTTTGATATTCAGAATCCACTTTCAGATATCAATTAGCAAGTCTTCTGAATCTCTTCCTTCAGACCCCAGTCATAGAAGTGGTTGTAGAACTGCACATATCAGAGAACATCACATTTTTGCACATATCAGAGAACATCACATTTGAGGAGGACTAACCTTATAAGGTGCACCAACAATAATTACCCTTGTCATGTTTCTACATTGGCAATACTTAATCATTGTATGTGCTACCTTTGTTGTGACTCTGATTTGTACATTCTATGTGTAACCTCTTAACAGTTGAACAAACTTGGATATTTGGAGTTCCTGATGACCTGCTTGCTGTAATAATTGTCATGAATTTTGCACTCAGATTCTCCAATAACCCAATGCACTAAATCAGTGCACTGGATTGGAATATTCAGACCTGAAGAACAGTCATTGTGCATCTTGCCATGAAGATTGATCAGACTCCACAAATATCTTTTCTTCCAAAGGAAAATTTGTGCGAGAAGTTGCAATATTACACTTTTCTGCAAAATCATCAAGCTCGAAAAATGTATGAAGCTCTGCAGATCAAAACCCATAGAAAAATGTGAAGTCCTGCACAAGGCTTTAAACTTTTGAACAAACCAGCATGGGCAGCTACCAAAAGCCTGGCAGTAAAACAGTGAAAAAGATGAACCAAGATTATGAACAAGTAGGTAACCCACAAAAAACTGATCAAGAAATCAGTACTATGGAAAGAAGTGGAAGCAATTTAAGAAAGGGAACACATGTTTGCAGCAGCAGGAGGCATGAAGAATTCAAGCAAGCCAGATTGCAACAAACAATGAGTGATGTCAAAGTTCAAACCAAATAATCTAATGCACCAAGCTGTCAACTAACCCTAAAGAAAATTTCTATTATGGTGGGACATGTGCAACTACATTCATCAAACCCAGTTACAAATCTCAGCAAAACACAGAAGGCATTCAAATCCCATCAAAACCATGACAAACCAACAGTCACCACGAAAACACAGATTTTATGCAGTACTTAGCTGCAAAGAATGTGAAACTCAAAAACTCACCAAAATTCTACATCCAAGAAACTGAGAATGTGAGCAAGAAAAAAAGGTTGATGATTTATTAGCAAGGATGAGGAGGAATGAAAGTACCATCACATGGAAGACAATCTTGGCACCAACAAGGGAGTTCTTAAACTTGATCTCAGGTTATGGTTTCCAGGCATGTTATTCACATCCAAATCCCAGGAATTGGCTATTGATTACTTTGATTGAGGTCTGTCCAACTCTAGGATCCACTTGGGCTTCACCATACCAGTTCCAGTTTTTTAATGATTTTCAAGAATCGTGCTGGATCTTAAATTTATTTTTAAAAATTCTCAATTATAATATCCATCACTGACATCAAATTTCTTTTTTAACATAAGAATCCAGATTTCAAAATTTCAAATATCCTAGAAAATAATATCCGTTAGATATTCAGGACAGTTATCACAACTTGAATAACAATGTTCAAAGTTTTTATTACATAACCTATATACAAAGGGATGAAATTATAAATTATAATTTACATGTTCTAAGGCCCGTCTTGCTCAAACTCACCTTCATACGCTTCTAGCTTTTCTTCAAAAGAAGGATAAGCTTCAATAAACTCTATCAAGTTAAAAAGTGAAAAACAACTAACCTTTGGATTACAATACACAATAAAAAAACCAATTTTTTAAAAAAGATCAACGTATACACATATACAAATGTATTTGGCATACATGTTGATTGACCAATGATTAATGAATCAGAATAGGACACATGTAATTGAAAAAACAAATCAAATGTGTTCTATTTGACTAGTGGTAAAAAATATTGCTAATCAAATTTACTTGTCAAAAGTACAACCCTAGGGTTGATAAAAAAAAACCTTGATCTTAATCAAAAGGAGATTGTTAAAATTGACTTGGTCTAGATGGTTGGAAGGTTTTTTTGACCCTTGTCATTTTGGGGTTTTCTTTTACTAGAAATTTTAATTTGAAAAACCTCAAATTTTAATAGTGATATAAAATTATTTATATCATTACAAGATCATTTCAATTTATAGAGACATGTCAACAATAAGATAGAGCATTTGTATTATTATCACAGAACATACATTACTACAAAAGTGGGGTGCAATTTACTAGCCTAAATTGCTATGGGATGTTAAAAGTGAAATAAATTCATTGCATTTTACTGATTTCACCCTGGTGAAAGTTACTTCATTGTAATATCACTATGTAGACATCATGTTTCATCACTAGTTAACATAATTCATTATTATAATTTACAATAATAAATAGGTTTATTTCTATCTTTTTAAAAATATTCTATTTATGTTATTTTATGATATAACTTATATTATTTTAAGTTATTTTAGTTATTCTAACTTATATTTTATGTTATTATAGGCTATTATATATTATTGTACCCTAAAGTATTATATGTTATTTTACCTTAAGGTATCTTAATTAGTTTATTATAAGCTTTTAAGTTATTCTAAATTAAATTATTCAACTAACTTTAAGTTATACTTTAGGTTATTTTATTTTAAATTAATATATGTTATTTCAAGTTATACTTTAAATTATTCAAGGTCATTCTACTTTATGTTATTATAAATTATTTTATCCTAAGTATAATAACTT
>Ga0209208_10012380_pt1 | contig 10813 bp, 5 predicted proteins | sample S1TSphfallax_3_FD_187694 | JGI IMG/M metagenome (GOLD analysis project Ga0209208, IMG submission 187694) | Host-associated microbial communities from peat moss isolated from Minnesota, USA - S1T2_Fd - Sphagnum fallax MG (SPAdes) (version 2) | ecosystem: Host-associated > Plants > Peat moss >... | reverse complement strand
TTTTTAACTTTTTCCCCACATTGCACCTTAATTAAGTGATTAGCATCAATATTGGATGGTGAAGAAAAGATGTTCCTTCTTTTGTGTAGGGTAAGGCCCCAGGTTGGCGCAGTCTCAAAATAAGAGTCCTGGAACTAGGTGGTAGGCAATTCATGAAGTGGATTTTGGGAATTTCCCCCACCTGTGGGTGTTACCCTTGGCAAAGCATGAAGCAAAGGTTATCATGAACCTCAACATAAGTATGTAGATCACAAGGCATAGGAAGGGGAGGTTTCTATAAGTAGGAGTGAGATCCTTGCCAGTCTTAAAAGAGGGGGCATGATATCCTTCCATTTCTAGGAGGACATATCATGTATATAAGGTGCCCTTCAAATGCATTTAAGAAATTTCCCCCTGTGCTTTAAGAATGTGACCCAGCCCAAAATGCAGAGGCTATTAATGGGTTTAGGCCCAAATTCCAGTGGACAAAGTGCCCTCCACTAACACTGCCCACTAATCAGGGAGTGTTTTTTTTGAAAAACAAATTGGAAAATCCATTGCAAAGAAAGACACCATACAGAAAGGGCAGAGGGACCGGGGGAAGACAAACCCAAGTCAACCAAAGCCCCAAAGTTTACTAACAGATATTACCACTCAAAGGTGGTTGGGAACACCATCTAATCTTCTGGCCATCATGTGAACAGGTAGCATGATGCAGACCCCAAACCTTATTAAAGGCTTCTAAGATTTTATTCTCATTGTTTGCATTGCATGAACACACTCCGCACACACAACTTTGAATTGACAAAATCTCACCACAACTTGTAAACCATGATCTGCTTGAACAAACACAATTTACATTTCTCCCCTCAAAAAATTTCTATGTCCCATTTCCATAATTGAGTTTCTCAATAGTCTACCTGCTGAATCAACATTTCAAGGCAGATACACACCCCAGGTACACTCCAACAAATCCCACGAGGTAATAAAAATAACTCAATAAAAATAATTAAAGAAAGAATAGATAGATGAAATTCAATTTGCATTATGTAAATTGTGTACAATAAAAGGTACTTCATTAGGTTGATTGATTGTAAAATTCTTTGATGGCAATTTTTATTTTACGTATTGAATTTTTGGTCCCAATTTCACATGGCACCCTAATTTTGGTCCCATAGAACAATTAAAACTGAATATCTGGTCACATAGAACATTAAATATAGGGATTGAAAATTCAATCCCAACTCCCAATTGTATATGGGACCAGGATATTGGTCACATGTAGTATTACATCCAACTAGTGGGTACCTGTGACCTTCGGACACTGTGAAATCCCCCGTTTTCTTTAAACCCGGTTCATGTTTTAGTTTTTTTTTAAAACTTTTATCTTTTTTATTTATTTTTATTTTAATGTGTTTTTTTAATTATTATTATACATATATTATTTTATATAATTTTTTTTTTCATTTTTTTCATTTTTTAAGTGTTTAAAAAAAGTTTCTAATTGTTAAAGTGTTTTTCTGTTTTTTTTTTCTAGTTTTTCCCCTTTTAAAAATATATATTTGTTTTTTTTTCTTTTTTGTTACAACTTTGTTTCATTTTATTTATTTATTAATAACGCAATCGATGGTTGGTGCGGGGAGACGGAGCATCCAACGAGTGTGTGTCTCTCCGCCACCATGACCCGCACCTAGCGCTGGAACATTTTAGGCCAGGTGTGGCTCATTTCGAGACCTCGTTTCTGTCATCTGGGGGTTGCAGAATCGGCTTCACAAAGACTTTTAACGAGTCGGAATGGACAGGTTCAGACAGACACACTAACAAACAAGTGAATTAATATATAAGATAGGAGATTGCAACTACTATTTTTTATGAAGAGTAAAGATTCAAATGCAGAATTCTTGAAAAAATAAATTGTTGAATCTTGTTTCAAATTTGTAAATTGTAATATTAAAAGGTCTAGCTTCTTTATGCTTGATTCACACCAAGGGATAATTAGTAGGAATATCCCTCTCTTGGTTGGGGGGGGGGGGTAATATAATTAAAGTTTAAAGAGTAAATTAACCCATGCAGCCTTCACACTAGGTGGTAGGTAGCTAAAACTAATTTAACCTCACATTAGGTGATTCAAACCTAGGGTGGCAATTTTTAGATAACAAATTGGATGAAACCAAAATTGTAGGTGGCGAGGAATTACTTGGTCAAAATTATTTTTTACTTTTCACTTACATGTGCCTATCCATGCAATCTTAAGTTTCTTAGTTTTGTCATATTTGGAGAATATTTGTGTATAGAAGTTGTTTTGTGTTAAGATTTTGTTAATTTATAATTTAATCTATATGGGGGGTCAATTTTCATTTCTAACTACTAAGAAAAGCTTGTTGAATAACAAAGTAATATTGCACTGCTTTTGTAACAGAACATATAGGTTCAAAGAAAAAAATGTCAAGGGTGCTTATGAAACGTGTTAAAAGGCAATTAAAACTAACTACCCAACAACATGTAGTAGAAAATGTACCAACACAAGAAGAATAAATAAATCAACTCGAAGAAGCACAACTTATGGGTGTTCCAAACACGAATGCACTATAGTAGTAGGAAGTCACGAATCAACAACAAATAATAATGAAACAAATAGTTAATAGGGAATCACAAGTACTTATCAACCACCAACTTACACCACAAGTTTCAAACCAACAATGAGAAATCAATTTGCAACCTAATGGAAAAAAATTGAACCTATACATAATGTTGAGGAAGTTAGATCTACCCAATGGCACTAGTGATTTTTAACTTCTAACTATTATATTCCTAGAATGAATGAATTGTCATTATTAGTAGAACCATTCGAAGATGTTCAAAACAATGAACATGTCCCAAATAATGAACATGTTATTGGTGATACGAAATAGGAGCATATTCAATTTTTGAATCGGGTGAAATAACTTCAACATCTAAATAGAGAATCACAAACCAACCAGTTGTTTTACCTCATCTTAAACTGATTAAAACACATATAATACTTCTTGTTGTTTCTCAAAGTTAGTTGCCTAACAATGTTTGGTCATCCAAACCAAACAGAACCATGCCATGTACTTCAAAACATACTAATTCAGATGAGAATATCAATCTTGAAATCATAACTTGTAGTTATTGTCAACAAAGTGGTCATGATTTCAAATTTTGTCCTTTTGTGGATTAAAAACTACGTTGATTATTCAAAGAAAATTAAGATGACCACTTCATGATGGATTGTTTTTAGCATTTTAACAAGGTTCTCTGTTGCACATGCACAAAATAATTTCACACGACTTATTATGAGGAATGAAGCAATACCAATTACCCAACCAACAAGTTGGCAACAAACTATTACACCAATAGTACCAGGTCATACAAATAATGTATCTTTTCCTTCTTATCCAAATGTGGTACAATGTTATATCACCTTATTTATTTCTAGATTCAAATTTGTATCCAAGATATTTTAATGGGATGAAGATGTTAGAACTTGTTAATCCTAGAACCACTATAATTTCTATGGCATGGTACCTTTATCCAAGGCCAGATCAACTTGTAATGACAACAAACAACACCCCCTAATCAACCAATGTTCATGTTATTATACCAATTCAACCTATTTTATATCGACCTAAACCATTATTATTATTATTCAAAATAGAGTACATGTTCCACAAAATGTGCCTATCACATTGAATGCAACTATGTTAGGAAATAATACTAAAATGGAATTGGTTGGTGGAGTCCACTAAATGGATACCTAGGGGCTTGTTTGAATTATAGGATATTTAAAGACTATTTTAGGGGCTACATAATGCCTACATATAGGGTTACATAAAGCTTGCCTAGATGGCTTCCTATGGACTACCTTGAGAAGCCACCTTAGGGTTAGTTAGGGTCTATTTAAGGAGACACCTAGGGGCTTACATAGGTTATGAAATACCTAAAATCTATTTAAAGGTTACCTACTGGCTATTAAAATCCTAGAGAGGGGAGCTATATAAAGCTTACTTGGAAGGCTTCCTAAAACCTACCTTAGGAAGCCACTATAGGGTCTAGCCAGGTTAATGGATATTTAAAGTTTATTTAAAGGTTACATAAGGCCTACCTAAGGGCTATCCAAGGATTACCTAAGGAGATACTTAAACAAGGTTATGGGATAACTAAAGGTTACTTGGTGGGTTACATAAAGTTTACCGTTGGGGTTAGCTACCTAGATTTTTTAGGTTAAGGGATACCTAAGAGTTATTTGAGGTGCTACTTAAGGTTGACTCATAGTTTAAAAGGGGGGCTACATAAACGGCTATTTAAAGGGATGCAATTGTGAACATGTTCACAAACTACATTTCCAATTGCAAAAGAACTAATGAGATCAAAATAACATGCTCACAAATATGGAACATAGTTTCAAAAACACACCAAGGTTTTTGTCGCACCGAAAACACAAACTTGTAATAATCAAAACATAAACATTAAAAAATTCAACCAAAAAGACAATTTTAAAAAATAAATCAAATGAAATAAGGAAATAATGGTTAAACTAACTAATATAATAATAATAATAATAATAATGAAGATTAATTAATTGAGCTTGGATTTTCAACATTCCCCCTTAAGTTCAAGTTCACATCTAGTACACTGAACATCCTTTTGGATTTTTTCAACTTTTATGTACTTAAAACCTTTGTAAAAATGTTAGCAATTTGATTTTTATTGCTGACATGAACAAGGTCAATTTCCCTTGTTAGAACCTTCTTTTTCACAAAGTGATAATGCACCTTAATGTATTTTGTCTTTAATGATTTTTTGAATTGTTAACAAGTAATATGCTACTAATGTTATCATAATGGATGATAATTATAGCATCCACTGGTTATTCCAAGTTTTAAAATAATTTTTGTAACCAAATTATTTCACATGTAGCCATAATTGAATTTATGATTAGTATTGGACAATCATAAAGGACAAAAATGATTAATAACTCTAAAGTCATTATAGACAAGTTGTTTAAGACAATAATCATTTAGGACATGATGTGGCATAACAATGTGGTAATTTCATCCATTAATCATAAAGGGCATATGGGAAATCATTAATGATAATTTGGCTATAGTTTAGTTATTGTTTTATTTAAATTATTATTACAAATTAAACCCAAAAATTGGGGAATTTTTTTTTAATAATACTTATTTTAAAAAATATATGTATAATATAATGAATAAGATACTTATATTTCAATTTTTTATTATTATTGTTTATATTATCAATTATTAACACATGTCACCACCTAATCTAGGTTATAAACCTTATTTAAATGGTTTAAGTAGACCACTCAATCTACTTATTAAACTCTTAAATAACCATTTAACCTAGGTAATTTATGTAGGGATGAAATATTCAATCAATATTCAAATTTTGATTACAGTGAAATGTCATTTGTGAAATTTGATCGTTGGACTTTAATGATGAAATTCAATTCCCTTACCATTAAGCCACCCCGCTTATTGTGTAAATAATTTAAGGTTTATTCTATTACATCATATTTGAACATTATAAAAAACCTCAAATTTGATCATTCATATCTTATTGATAATTTGTCCAAATGAAAAAACTGAAAATAGTTTCATAAAGTTCTTTCAATAATATGCACAATTATATAATTTTAAAAAAAAATCACTTCAAAAGAATATTTGAATTTTGTTATTGAATAGCATTCCAATGACCATTCATTGAAATAATAAATCCAAACACATGATTTGTAAATGTAAAAATATTTCTTACCTATACAAAAAACAATAAAAATATATCTTTCATATCTTAAACCTTCATTTGATTTAGGAATTTATATTACAAATTTTTTTTCCAATATATCATAATTATACAAATACTTTTATTTTAAAAAAATGAGTCCATGTATTTATCCACATACAATATTTACAAATGGATCATAAATCAATTAAATCAATATATATATATATATTCAGATTTTATTCAGACCATTAAATTTGAACCCAATATATTAACTAATTTTGGGAGATTATAAAATTCACTCATTTTACACATTATAATTTAATAATATTTTTAAATAATATTATGTTACACATATAAGATTTATTTATTTATTTAATTTTCAGATAAATTTTAATGTACAAATCAATTATATATTTTGCACATCTTACATTTTTATTTTATTTTAAAATTAAAATATAAAAATTTACTTATAATATATCATAGTTTTACCAATCAAATTATTTCAATGTATAATATCTAATTTATTCACATTGAATATCTAAAAATGGATCATATATCAAGTTTTTTTTTTAAATTTAAAAAAGGTTTTTATATTACTTATGTGTATAAGATTAATCAAAGTCAATTCCATACATGTCATAGTTTCTTATGTTAGATTATACTCATATTAAATTACTAATAACCATTTTTGAATCATTGTAAAATAAATTTATGATCACATTGTTTATGCAATGACACACCATTTTGTCCAAGTCATTTGCATAGTCATTATTTAGTAATATTTGAAAAAAATTATTCTAATCACACTTTCAAATGATATTTTTAACATCCATGTACTTTGTTATCGATCATTGATGCCATATGGATAAAAAAATTATAATAAATAAAAGTCATCTTTCTTGTTATCACATCATCATCTACTAGTCAAATGCAGCACTAATATATAACTACAACTTTTTTCACATAGGACTTGAAAAAGTATTTTATGATTATAGTCAATTATGTAATTGCTTAGAACATTTATTCATTGATTTCTTAGTTGCAAAAGAAAGAATTCCTCGTAATGATATATCTTATAAAACAAATCCATTGTTTTTGAAATTTTGAGAATAAAAAGGCCTCATAGTTTTTTAATAATCTTTCCAAGTTTCACTTCAACATTCTTTGACAATTAGTCAAATCTATTTAAATTTAAACAATTTAACTTGCATAACCTTTGTTCTTCTTTTCCTTTTCTTTCCCTTCACATTATTTCCTTTCTTCTTTTTTCTTTTACATTTGAAAAATTCTTATGAAATAATGAAATACTTTCAAATAAGTTATAGAGACTTTTTAACTCTAGATTTTTTTCAACCATTCCACCAAACAACTTAAAAGAATTTGTACAACATTAACAAATAAGAAATCGACTACAAAATATAAATGATTTTTTTGCAAGAAAACTACAGACATCAAAATAACATGTTCACAAACATGGAACATAAATTCAAGAACACACCAAGGTTTTTGGCACACCCAAAACAAACAAATTTGTGACAATGAAAAAAGTGATACAAACAAAAAACTTAACCAAAAAACCAATGCCAAAATAATTAATTAAATAAATTAAGGAAATAATCACCAAATTAACCAATCTATGTTTTTTTAATCCAATAACTAATTAAGATTAACTAAATGAACTTGGAATCTCAACACTTAAGGGCTACTTAAGAATTATTTAACATGATCTACCTAGGGTTGATTCATAGGCCCCTAGATGTAAACCTTATTGAGTTCTTTAAATAGTCTTTAAAAATCCCCAAACCTAAATCTAAGGTTTACAAGCAAAAACAAAAAAAATGTCAAAAGGGGTTTTTAGAATCAATTAAACATGTTTTTTTGCATGATTATTTTTTGCACATGCAATCTAAATCTAAAGTTAGAGATTCTAAACCTAATGAATATAAAACAATTGGTCAAATTATTTAATAACACAATAATTTCCCTTAAAACCCTTTCTTCAAAATTTCAAAGCTTTGAAATTTTCATATGATTTATTTCTTCATCAAATTGACCTAATGAACATGTAGTTGCATAAAAGGACACATAGTTTTCCTATAGAAAAAGTTTGAAATCAATCGCATCATCATATAAATTCCTTTATAAAAAAATCTATAATATGGACAATCATTTGACTATAAATTGATCAAAGGCCCATAAAAACTTTATATAACATCCAATAATTATGGCCCTTTTTAAAAAGTTTTTTCTCAATATTTTAATGCTAAGAATAAAATATTTTCTCAATATATCATAGTTGCAATATCTTGAACAATGTGAAAATCTGGAATTATCCTTTCCAATTCTTTTTCAATTAGACACTCTTTTTTGAAACCTCGACCATGAATGAACTTTTTAAGCAATCTCTATGTAACCTTAAATTTATTGTTCTTTTAGATAGTGTTTAAGTATGCCTTACGTAGCTTTTAAATGTGCCCTAGGTAATTTGGCCTTACATAAATCCTAACCTAGTTAACCCCCTACTCTAGGCAGCCCATAATCTAAGGATGGAAACCTAAGTAGGTTGTACTGTGTGATTAGAATAAAAACTATGATGACCACTTGAGGATGTTTATCCTTACTTTCAAGGAGTGATTCTCACTTTCCCAAACCTTATGGATAACTCGAAAAGGAAGAGTGATTGAGTACAATGAATCCCAATGTGAGGATTACTCTATTGATATAAGTTTAATAGGCAATGTGCTTTTTAAAATTATTTTCAGATATTTAAGGACTAGTAGGTGAACTAGGTATGGACCAGTATAGACCATGGATGGCTAAGTTGCTGGTTGTATAATGTGTAATTCCTGCTTATGGTGTATGTTAGTGGAGGAATGCATCATCAAATAATGTAACTCTTTGTGGACCTTAGTAATGCCACTTACTGGTTTAGTTCATCTTTGTATTATTAATGTGTAGCCAGTTTGAGTATCTTATTTAGGTGGGGCAAGAAGCCATACGCTAGTGCCACTTGGTACTGCCACTTTGTAGCTTCAATTGAATTAGAGATCGAACATGCTTGGAATGTGAATTAAGGGTTGGGAAAACCAGTTCCACTCTGGAAAATCCCTTCACCACTAAAGAAAAGGCAATAGTTACTGGTGCCACTGTGTTCCTAGGTACAATGGGACGAATGAAGGCCTTGACATGGCCTAGCTGCCACATTCCAATGTGGAATGAGCCTCTAGTAGGCCCAAAGTGGTCTTGATCCCATTCCAACCAGGCCCGGTAGGCTTGGAATGGGTCCACCACTATCATAACATATTGCTGCAAGTAGACAATGGAATCTCAATAGTGAAATAATATTTGCAAGAGAGGACAAACTGAACCATGTTAGGTTACAACGAGCAGAACCATGGTTATCACCACATGTGGGTTTGGTTGTACAGGAGGTTCCCAGTACCAATGCGTTCTCCTGAGGGAGGGGCACCCAAGGTTGTGAGCCCAAAGGTGTTCCCAAACCTCAGGAGAATGCACAAGTACAGGAACCAGCCTTAAGTAAACAACTCTCTTTTGATTTCCTCAGGTCTTTCCCATGTTGTGGAAAAGAAATATTTCCATGGGAACGTGGGAACATAAAAATTGGGGAGCTCCCCAAACACAAATACATTATCAAGACCTGCATACAAAAGTTTGGTATGTAATCATGTACTAATACCATACAAAATATTATACGAGATACATACATATATGAAAACCTATGTATAATATAAAATTTTGTATAATATTCGAGACATACATACATATGCAAAGTCCATCTTGTTCAACCCTAACCCTAATCCTAATCTTAAAAACCTAAAGAAGGAAAACCCTAATCCTAATCCTAGAGACCCAAGGAATGAATTAAAATCATTTGTGAAACCCCAAGAAGACATTGGGTGTTGCCTTGAAAGATGGCGGATGGTCTTTTTCAAATTGCAATTGAAAAATTAGATAAGAACAATTTCCAAGTGTGGAAATCTAAGATTATGAATTTCCTGATGGGGAAAGGTTATTGGGAGTTCATAACTTGTGATGAGATAGAACTTCTTTTCTAAGAAAACCCCACACAACAACAAATTCAAACCAATAAAAATTGGCATGAAAAAACAAGGAAACTTTTATAGTGGTTTTTTGTGAATGTGTCTGATTCCATGATTGTGCATATTCAAGATGCAAAATCACGCGAGCAAGCTTGGGATACATTGGTGAAGATGTATAGCACCAATATACAAGCCTACAAAATGCAGTTCAAGCAAAAGTTGCATAATCTACAAAAAAAAATATGAACATTAATGACTATTCTACAAAGGTGAAAAACCTTACAGATGCTCTTGCATCTATAGGAGCCCTTGTAAATGATGAAAATTTAGTGGTTGTGACCTTCAATGGACTTGGAAAAGACTATAGCCAGTTTTGTACTTCAATTGCAGTTCAAGAAACATTTTCTGATTTCCAAGACTTAATAACCTTACTTATAAGTGAAGAGATGAGAATTGTTGGAACCTCATCCAATGGAGGATCACAAGAAAATGTTTTTTACTCAAATTATAATAGAGGTAGAACTAGAGGTGCTAAAATTTCATTTCGAGGTCAACACGGAAGTTCGCATGGTGGACATCATCAACATGAAGGTCAATTTCATTGAGGTGGATGGGGAATTTCAAAAGGAAAAGGAAGTTGTGGAGGTTGTGGTGGAAGTCATCCATGTCAACAACCAAATAACGACTCAAACTGTTACTACTGCAAGAAACTTAGGCACATGGCAAAAAACTATTATCAAAGGGAGCATGATGCATGAAATGGAAAGCTGCAACAAGGGAATTATGCATCAACTAGCAATCAAGGTGATGAATAATTTTTTGTGATGTAGCACATGGTAAATTCAATGATAGGAGGTGTATTAGATAACAATGTCTAGTATGTAGATTCTGGAGCTTCAAATCACATGACTAGTCATGGAGAATGGTTTAGAGACACAAAGGATTAGAAGACACTAAGGTTTGTGGAAATTGGTGATGACACAACACATCCCATCACATAAATT
>Ga0209208_10012379_pt1 | contig 10813 bp, 11 predicted proteins | sample S1TSphfallax_3_FD_187694 | JGI IMG/M metagenome (GOLD analysis project Ga0209208, IMG submission 187694) | Host-associated microbial communities from peat moss isolated from Minnesota, USA - S1T2_Fd - Sphagnum fallax MG (SPAdes) (version 2) | ecosystem: Host-associated > Plants > Peat moss >... | reverse complement strand
TGATCCCAATATTCAAGATCCAAAAAGACAAGGCTTACTTCTGCCTTTTGAGTGACTGCACACATAAGAAGTGATTGTGTGTGAGTAAGATTGAAACACAGTGATGGTGGCCTCCATTCATCCAGTCTCTTTTCAGGCCAGATAACCTGTTCACCACACACCAGCAATTGCTTTTTCAAGTGTTTTTCAGGGCTGGGAAGAGATTTAAGAAGCATGAGTCCAAAACCCCTTAGAGAATTTATATTAATTCAAGAGAAAATACGTTCAGACAGAGAGACTTCCAAGAAACCATGTATCTATGAAGGCGACATTGTCAAGGATCAGTCCATCAAGGATCACTTGTCTGTCTGGGTTCATCCTTGGAGAACCCATTTGCAGAAGGATCCTTCATTCACCAAAACTGTGATCCATATTCAGGAGTACAATCCACATTGAAGCTTAATGCAAAATAGAAAATCAAACAACTGGAGAGAGAGAGAGAGAAAGAGAGAGAGAGCTCTTACATTTGGTTTGCCAAACTCATTTTTCGTAAACCTGAGAGATGAAGGAGCCACAATCCCACTTGCATCTTCATCACAAAAAAACGGAGAATCACACTCGAGAATGGAAAAGCCCCAAAGAAATGGGACCAATAGACCTCCAAACTTAATTTGCCCTAAACATTCATAGAAGCTCTGAAACTGTAAAGCCCTGAGAATTTGCTTTGAGAATCTGGTTGTGAGAGTCTTGCTTCGAGAAATGACCCACAAGCAAAGCAAGCAAGCAAATTGAGCATTGCCTTAAACAAAACAATGGCATCAAAAAAAATTTAGGGTTACATCTGGCAAGAGTGGTGCGCACAAGGGTGCGGGCAAGGAGCTTCTCGGTTTGCAACTTCGGGTTGCTGCTGCACTGTGCGATATGAGTCTTTTCGCTGGGACTTAGAAGCTCCTTGTATGTTTTCCACAGTGCAGTGTCCTCCCCCGTTATGTCTTCAGGGAACAAGCACCACACATGCACTTCCCTGCATGAAAAACACAACAGGCCTCGATAACAGACACGAACAAGCAATCTGTTTTGTGGTTTCAGAAACAAAACACATGGCATTCGTAACTTTGATAGACAAGCACGCAATCAATCTTGGATTTCCAGAGAATTGAGAGGTACGAAGAGTATAGCGAGCTCGTAGCAGTGAGGACGGACAGACACTGTGAGCATGCGGAAAGTTTACCCGGGACCAGGTAGAGAACGCATGAGATGGGAAGCTGTCCACATGGCTAAACGACGACGCATTCACCTTCTTCTTATTCTTCTTCTTCCTGCCTGCCCTTGATTGCTGCTGCAACTCTTCCACGACGCATTCGCCTTCTCTTCTTCTTCCTGGCCGCCCTCAATTGCTGCTGCACTTGCGACAACAACACCTCACAGTTGATATCGTTCAGCAGACTCGGCTGCCCACATTGTTGCTTTGGAATAATGTCATCATCGGCCGTTGAGGGTGTGTTTACGCTTTGTATACACAGTGTTCAGAAGGATTTTTCGCCTGTGCACCCTCAACGATCCGTCGCCGCTCATCGTCGACAGGAGCCTGCAGAAGTCCTCTCCTTCTCAACAACAGAGTCTACACTGGCTCCCAAGGCCAGAGACTCAAGAGCTTGTGTGCAAGGCCAGAGAGCTCTCTGTTAATTTTGTCCACTTTTTAAAAACAATATTAATATTAATATTTTTCTGATTTCCATCTTTCAAAGGTGATTTTGTATAGTTGAATTTATTTTGAAAAAGAATAATGGTTTTATTTATTTATTGAAGGTTGGGTTTGTTTTGTTTTCTTTAAGTCTATGATTTTTAGGGTTTTGTTGAAGTTTGATAATTGTATACTTATCATGGATCACATGTGTGTGTTGGAAGGGTTATTTTAATTTGGATGCTCGTTTCAGTGACATTGGGTAAATTTTTTTGTTTTTCACATCATGATCTAGAGATTTATTGTTTCAAAATTTGTCACCTTCAATGTTTGGGGTTCAACCAACTTTGTGGACTTTGTTGAAAAAAAAGAAGAAACATTGTAGTCGATTGTTTTGGATATATACAAAACAAAGAACTCATTGGGAAATGGTGGAGGCCATTGTATGACATACAACACTTGATATGAGACAAAAAATATCTTATGTATTATCAAATGACATTTGATGCTTTCAATGTTTTGGTTGAAGAATTAACACCATTTTTGAAATCTGAATGTTTTAATCATGTGAGGCCACAATTAGAAGTTAGGAAAATTGTTGCGATTGTGTTGTACAAGTTGGCTCATGGGTTGAGCCCAAAACATATTTCAAATAGATTTGATGTGTGTGCATCTATTGTATGCAACTATGTGGACATTGTATGCGATGTGCTTTGTAATAAGGACAAGCTTTTTGACAAGTACATCAAGACCCCAACTAGAAATTGCTTGTTGCACATCGTACAACAATTTGAAAACCTTACAATTTTACCAAACATATGTGGTGCTATAGATGGCACACATATCCCACTAGTTGACAGGCCAAATAGAAAGTATATTATTGTAGTTGTAGATTATTACAATCGAAAAAGGTTTCATAACATTGTTTTTTAAACAATATGTGTGATACATAGAAATCGTTTTGGAATGTTTATGTTGGCTAGCTTAGACGAGTTCATGATGGGGGTCCAATTCAAAACCTCTAGTTTGTATCATGACTACCAAACAAATTATACAATAGCCAAAAGTGATCATTCAAGGTGTGAAGCTCACACCTTGTTTGATTGATGATTCTACATATCCTTTATGTACTTATTGACAAACAAAAATGGAAATCTCATAATTCAAATGTTGTAATTGAAAAGAGATATGATAATAACATGAATTCTCCAAGGGTTATTATAAAAAATGTTTATTGGGTCTTTAAAAAATAGATGGCGAATATTGAAAATTTTCAACTCTAGTGTTAACATGGCCTTGACAATTGCATAGCTGTGGAAAATCTTCGAGCCTGGTCATGTGAATAATGTAGCAAGAAGGGATAACCTTGCAGTGTTTAGGGTTGATAGGTTACCAACCTTGAGGGTGGGAAAACAAATAAAACAAGTAGGAGAATTATTTATAAGGGCTTTGTTTGAACAATGGTTAATAGAACATCCATAAGGGTTCTGATTCTATATATTGTACCTTGAACATGAATTGGAATATAATTTATTTCATCATCATACAATGACATTGCTTGACATTGATATGGTCATTACTCTCAAAAAACATGACGTCAAATGCTACCACATGTAGAAAAACTAGGCCCTATTGGATTCCTAGGCTTTAAAATTTCATTAAAAAAAAAACAACGATTTGTAATTGACCTTTTAATAACAATTTCCTCCCAATTTGTTCACTTTCTAAAATTTGTGTCATAATTTCCTTTGTCATTTGCATCTTTAAAAACTCTTATTCCTTTGTAGTCTATGAATATTCTTTGATAGCTTCTATAATGGAAGGAGACTCTTCAAACAGATGTTGTTTTTTGCTTGTAGCTTTCTTATTGAGTTTACCTTTAATGCTAAGTAAGTTACATGCCCTTGTTCTAGGTGAGATTATATCAAATGTTTGGTTAGATGTGTGATTTGGTGTGACATTATCATTACTATCAATAAAAACTAGGGTCTAACACTTAGGGCTTTCAAGTGGTTATATTTTTGGAATAAAATTAAGATGATCATCCAAGTTTACCACTTGAGGATGTGGTAAATGAGAAGTTTGATCAATGCCACCAATTGCACTTGTCATTTTTGGTGTTCTTCTTAAAATGTTATGAAACTTTTCATACCATGACCAAAAGGAAGGAGGATCATTTGTTGCATTGCATGTTTCATGTTCTTCACAATACTTCTATTTCATCTTAATGATTTTGTTTCAACATTGCTTCCAAGTGTTTGACACCTCATTAGGGAATGTTGCATTGATTTTGTCCGCAAGCTCCTTCCAATCCCTTACAATCATAGGTTGCCTTTGATATTCCCAATGCTTTTCCTCCCACAAATTAATCATCATTGGGAGTTTTCCATTAGTCCACAATCTCTTATCAATTTGAAACCTTACCTCAAGTTTAGGGGCATTCAAGTTAACATTCACATTTAGGCCCAACCCCAAACCCAAAGGTTAAGAAGGAGAACTCAAATAAACTATTTGAAAATACTTCAACTTTAACCTTTGAGAAGAGTTAATATTTGAACCTTTGAGAAGAAGGAGAAGAAGGTCCTTCCAAAAGATAATCCATGAAAAAGTTTGGCAATTTTTCCTCCATTTTTTTCCTCTAAAAATCACAAATAAAACTATACCAAAACACAATCAACTTGTATACTTCAAATTTTTCACTCTTGTTTTTGGACTTCACTATTTAAATTACTGTCGTTGTTTTTTGAACTATGTGGACTGATTATAGTTTCTTGGTTGCTTATGGAGTTTTGGGTTTTTGGGTGGATTGTTATTAAAAATTTACTAAAAGGCGTTGTTTTTTCATTTTACCAGTGGGAAGGGGATAGGGGAAAAAATTTCACTTTGTTCGTGGGCATATTGATGGTGCAGAATGTTTGCTTCCAACCATTGAGGTTACTAATACATTCGCCATTAACTTGTCAACATGGTGATTACAAAGAAATGTTTTTCATGATGGTTTCAACTTTGTTTCTCCCTTAACTTGGTGAATAGTTCCAAAAAAAAACCAACAATGTTTTTACCCCATTTTAAAAACAACATTTAATTGTGACCGAAAATGAATTGAGACATCATGAATGAAAACTTAAAGAAAATAAAATCTAGAGAGCAGAGTGCACTTACATTCTAACATTGCATTTTCACATCATGAGTACTTTGTGCAACACACCTATAGTAGTTTGCCCACTTGTAGTCACAAAATCCTCCTTTATGAAGATGAATGATCATTTGTTTAAAAGTTTTTTGGGGTTATTTGTTCAATGGGGGAAAGGGAAAAATCCTTCATCACATTTTGAAGAAACATGGGTTTGGAATTAAAGTTTTGCAAATAAGATATGGTAAGCAAAAAGGATAATATCAAGAGGTCATGGACAAGTGTTAGTTTTTTTTTGGTTTTTTTTAGACTTCATGGAAAACAAGGATTAAAAATACAAATGCAAGCCAATTGAAAGGAATTCACAAACGAATGCAAATTTTTATATATGTGTTCAACCAAGGACCATAAATAGTAATGATAGTAGTGATAATTAATTTGATAGTTAATTTTGATCCATCACATCAATAAATATTTTCATTTTACATTCCATTTGATTGTTTTCAAATTATACTTGCATTTATGTGATTTTTTTTGAATTTTAATAAAAGAATCATTTTGCATTATTTTGGATAATCAATCATCCATTGTTAAAAAAAGAAATCATTAATTTTTCATCTTCTACTTGGGTATAAACATAGTCAAAAAGTTATCCAAGTGAGTGAACATTTTTTTAAACTACATTTTTGTATGTTTGTAAGATCACAAGGGAAACATAATAGTTTAGATTGTCATAAAAGGTTTTGGAATATTTTTTTATAATTGCAAAGTTTGACAAAAGTATAAAAACAATTTGCATGTTCAAAACATTGAAACCTCCAATGTGGACAATTCTATTTTTTACAAACATCACATTTTTTACCAAATGTGCACCATTTATTATGAAAACTGGAGAGGATTTTAACATTGTTGATTAGAAGGGAAAAAAGACTTAAATTAATGATTTTTTTTTTTAATAACCGATTTGAACACATTTGGTTCAAACATGTTTTTGACCCTAAAAAATTATGGATTTTGAAAATGTATCTTTAACAAAAGTGGTTCATATTTATGTGATACAAGGTTTGAATGCATAATATACATGATATAAAATCAATTTGTAGTCAAAACATATTTTTATCTAACATGCAATGTTAAACTATATTTCCAAAATGTAAAACTTTAAGTTATAAACCAGCATAGAAATGATATGTGTTACGTGCAACCCTTGGAAAAGGACTTTTACTTTGGCACCTTTGACTATGTTTTCACCCACTTTCGCAATTTTTTCTTTTTAAATAATAAATAATATATTCACATTGACCTTGCTAGATTATCACTAGGTTATCATTTCTTACTTTTGTATTTGGCATTTCAAATTTTATTGCACCCCACATTTCACAATAATAATGAAGAACACAATAAACACCTATAACCCATGTTACTTTATCAACTTTAGAATTGAAATGTCCAAAAATCTACCATATGTTTTCCAAATAATCGAATGCATTTTCTATTGCTACCTACCTTAAATTAATGTTGGAATTGTCCACATTTGTGAGATTATGGGTCTTTCAATTCTTTTACAAATAGGTATGGATTAGATAAGTTGCATCATTAATTAAAAGTGGTGTGCATTTCATACTTCAAACAATAATCATGTTTGATTAATTTCATAAGACTTCAATTATGCATATGGGTTAAACCTCTTAAATTGTTCACCACAATGAACCCTCAAAGTTGACCAAAACAAACATTTCAAAATATTTTGTATACATTGCATTTTTAGGTGTAGTGTCCCACACATTGATTTCCTCAAGGTCCCAATGTGTGCATTGTTTAGGTTTTTTGCACCACAAACAAGGTGGATGCCTTTCTCTATTCATGCTAACCCTTAACATTGGAAGAAAATTAAACCTTATTAAATTGAACATTTAATTGAAAACACATGATGTATTTTAGATTTAAACAATGTACAATTCCCGAGCATTATGGAAACGAGTATCCCAAAAAAAAAAAAGGCTATCCAAGTGATGCCAAATCCATGAACACAAATCTTAAACAACAATACTAAACCCTAAACTTATGAAAGACATTAAAAAAGACCCAAAACAATGCAAATTTCCATAAGAATGTTTTTTGGAAAACCAAAGTAGGTTGTTCAAGGCATCCTCTACAAACTTGAAAAAAAATTGTGAAAAAAGAAAGAAAACTTGAGGCCAAGTAGAGCTTGAGAAAATAGGATCTCTAGGTTGTGGTTCTGATCATTGGCTCCAATTTTTGTCTAAGCCAAATTATTGCACTAAGATGATAGTGTTTTTACTTTGGAGTTCATCAATTGAAGCACAAGCTTTTGCAACTTTCTTCAAACATGTGAATGTTTTTTTATATTTAGGTTTTGGTAATTTCAGTGACATAAAAATTGGTTAATACGGGGTTCTTTGCAAAAAGTTTCATATGTTGCTTCTACATGACCATTCTAGCCATATGGTCATCCTTGGACCATTCCAAAGACAATTCAGAAATAATTACCTCATTTCCAAGTTTAATTATTTCACAATTATTTTATAACTTCTTTCTTTATAACTACTTCTTTTTCCTATTAACTTTTATAATAATGATTTCCCACCCTTTCTTAATAACTACCTCCATTTTATCCACCAACATGGATATAAAAAAAAAAATTAACATGTGTCTTTTCATGTCCATGAAATGTATATTAATTTAAACTAAATTGATATTGTCATTGCTAGCGTGTAGCAATGCGGAGCTCAAATTATTTTTAAAGTTTGCAATCATTAATGATATCATCAGAAATTTCTTGCATCACAATTTGACAATAATAATTGTGTGAAATTAAATTTTATTTTTTAATCATAAATATCATGTGCTTTAAACATGTATGAAACACATATAAATAGGACGCAAGATTTTATTATGAATGCAAAAATCTTTCATCTTTATTTACATGTGATTCATGCATCTTCTAGAAGCACATCATTCGTGTTTAAATAATGCAAACCTATGAAAAAGCAAATTACACACAATTATTATTGTCAAATCATGGCTAAGAAGTTTGTGATGATTTGCAGCCAAAATAAAAAAAGGAGGATGTGAAACTGAGACTTTTTGGATTGCATGAACACACCATGGAAGCCTCCTATAGAGATTTTTGCATATATGCTCATGCATCCAATATGAGCATGTGTGGAAACCTGATCTCTACATAGATAGTTGTTCATATCAAATATGAACATATCATGGAAGCACTTCTAAAGAGATTCTTACATACATGCTCACATACACCCAAAATATTGTAGTTCATGACAGCAGAAAGATGAAACAGTTGCTAAATCTAGCGTAATAGGGTTTTCGTGTGCAGGAGAGAGGTGATTTGCATTTAAGCAGCATTCTCCATGGATAGGGCATGCTTTCATTAGATCAAATACTTGACAATGCAGAGCCAAGCAAGGTTGCTGGTAAGTCTTACGTAGGAGAACATTTTAGTGGACTTGTTGACATCCATGCAAATTGCTCTGACATTTCCTGTCAAAGTGAAAGGTAACCATATGGCATCTTCCCTAGTATTTTGTCATCACACCTAATTTTAAACTTGTTTCTACAGCCATATAAATTGAAGACATTTGTAAATATCTCAGGTATTGCAAAAACATCAAAGCACAACTCTCAAATGGGAAACAAGCCCTTAATATGGGTGCAAAAAGGGTCAAAGAAAAACCTAAAAATTGCACTGTAAGAACTAAGAACACGGGACAATTTCAGAACTCAAATGAAAAACAGCAAGTTCCAACTTGGTTTGTGTGATCAAATTTATTGAAGCTTAAAAGAACAAGCCCCAGGTTTGTGCAATCAGGCCCTTAGAACATGACAAAGCCATATGAATTTAAAAGGTGGTTGAGGGCACACCCAAAGCGTACCATGCTTTGTAAACTATCAAAATGATCTAAAAACACATGTATCATGTGGAAAGAAATCTGTGGACTTTGCATGATTTGTCACAAATCATGATGGTTTCACATAAAACTGCAAAAACATCCTTTTTGTCCACAACCTGCAAATTCAATCATCCTCAAGTCAAGGAAGCATCTCTCAGCAACACTAAAAGAAACTTTAAGCTTTCAGAATCAACCTATATCAAATCATGATGTGCACATTTGCAACATGAATGCAGCAGAAATCACATCTGAGACTGCCGTTCTTCATCCAACACTAGCATACATCACCAACCAAAGACAATGATCAGCTTGTTTAAGCCTACCATTAGCAACACCAAAATCACTTTCACTAGCACATTATTGACTATGACTGTGATATCTGGCAAAAATGGATCCCGCTAGCAACAAAACCTCTTGAATCTCATCCATTATCACTGCAATCACAGAATAACTCCTATTCATAATATACCTGATACTGTGTGGAAAAATTGATTGACTTTTATTGGAAAACTTGTTATACAATGAGAGAGCCACTCCAAAGAGAAATCTGTTTAAGGGTTGCGATTGCTGTATGAACAATTCATGATCGAGAAAAAGAGAAGCATATCTGGAGTGAGTTTGTCTCAGAGAACGCTCACCTGGAAAATTTCTGATGTGGCAAAGACTCCATGAGCTCCAGAACTGGATAACAGCATCATTGCTGCAAACTTTGGAAACGTCGCAGAATGAGGCTACTGGTCTCAAGAAAGCGTTGAGCACAGTTAGTGAGACAGGATGATTCACCAGAACTGAACTTGCTGCCTGGAGTTCCAGTAATGCATTTGTCCCAGCAGACATCTGTGAGCTTGCCTACAAGCTCATTCAGCACTGCTTTCTGCTTTTCTTGCTGCACTCAACATATAAACAACATGCTACAATTCAATATGACAAGAACCTAAACCCATCTCCCTTTTCCAAAAAGATTCTCAGACAATAAATTGCATGTGCTGAAACCCTAAACCTTCTCAGATCTATAGCAAACATGCAATAGTTCCTATCAACAACAAAAGAGGTTAACCTGATCTCAAAAGTTCATGTTCTGACATGTGACGCATGTAAGACAGGACGCAAGGAATCCAGAGTACGAGCACATAGCCTTGCAATAAAAGAAGGGAGGTCTCATAAAGCATGTATATAACTTTGTATTAAGCAAAGTTCTTCCCAACAGCTCCCATCGCACAGATTTTCTAGCTCTGAGAACCACAAGAATAAAAAAGAATTGAAATCTAAAACCCATTTAAAAAATAAACCGAGAAAAAACAAAAGCGCCCAAAACCCTAAAATGCACCTTCGCAAGTTTTGCACTCTGCAAATGCTTGTAACAGACAAAGAAACTCACGCTTCCTAGATTCTCATCTATCTTCAGGCTGTTCCACAAAGAAGAACCACGATTTGAGAGAGATATTGGGTTAGGTATCCAGGTATTTTCCGGGGGAGGCCGGCGGGGGCCTGTGGTTTTCTTTGCTTGTTGTGAATTCTGACAGCAGCACCACTAGGGGGAGAGGAAGGAAAACGAACCTCAAGGAAATATTGAAGCTCTGAGGCATGCGACGCGTCCATTGCTATTGTCCAAGAAAGTGCTCGTTCTCAAATACGCTGCGAGAAACGATCGCCACAAGCAGAAGCAAAGAAGTTGAAGCAGCGAAACAGAAGCAGGACCAGAAAGAGAAAAGATAGAAGAAGGGCAAATGAGCGCCTCCAAGGCTTGAACGAGATCTCGAATGAGGTTCTCAACTGGATCAGGACCTAGTTATGAGATCTGATTTCATGAGCAAGCCAAACCGGATGATGACCTCGTCGTCAACTGGTCTGAGGTCCTGAATGAGGCTTCCAAATAGATTAGGACCTCTTTTTGGGATCTGAATTCCTGACAAGGAGTCAGAGGTTCCGCCCACTGGATGAGGACGTGGTTAAAGCTGAGATCCTGATTCAGATCCTCAAATGGATGAAGACCTGGTTATGGGATATGAGATGCTGAGGGAGGTTTCCAACTGGATGATGACTTGGCTATGCTATCTGAGATCTTGAATGAGGTTCTCAAAC
>Ga0209208_10012378_pt1 | contig 10813 bp, 11 predicted proteins | sample S1TSphfallax_3_FD_187694 | JGI IMG/M metagenome (GOLD analysis project Ga0209208, IMG submission 187694) | Host-associated microbial communities from peat moss isolated from Minnesota, USA - S1T2_Fd - Sphagnum fallax MG (SPAdes) (version 2) | ecosystem: Host-associated > Plants > Peat moss >... | reverse complement strand
TGTGTATAATCCACTAATCCAAACATTCCAAGGAACCTCACAATTCATTGTGCTACATATGTTTCAACACATTAGCAAGATTGGGTTCACGCAAATATTCTTATCCAAAGAGGCCATTAATAGCAGCTGTAAACTTGTGGAAACATTTCATTGTTGTTGAATCACCAATTTGATTGTATTCATCTACATAATCAATTGCCATAGCGTAAGCATAAATTCACAAAGTTGCTATGGTTTTTTGTAAACTAGAAATCCCAACTGCCCAATAGCATCATGCTTCTTTTAGAAATACACATCATAATTCACAATGGCCTTATGAATTCCCATAGACAACTCCTTGCACATACAAAATCTATGCATGAATGTCTTTATTAAATACATTGAATTTTCATTGAAATAGTTTCGCTAAATCTGATCATCAGCTTTTGAGAAATTGCAATCAATATTTAGTGCTTGTCTTCTTTGTGAACCCCCATGCACTAGCACCTTTGTTTGAATTGCAATGCACAATTGTAGGGTCGTGAGTAGCTCCCATGTTGTTTTTATTTCCTTGTTGTCATTAATAAGACATTCATCAAACCATGTTACATTTGCCATCGTTAATGCCACCATGTGCAAGAGGAAAAATCTAATGCTTTAATGGAACGTTTATACTGTAAACTAGAAATTCTAAATTGTCGCCTCTTAATTTCAATGCATTAAAATACCAATTAGGGTTCAATTTACACCTCCATAGTGGAAATGTTCTTACAAATCATGTCATTGTTCAATAAAATGCCCTATACAATATATTTTGGATGAAGTATTGCAATAAAATAATGAAAATGTCCTTTAGGTAGGCAGATATGTAGAGGTTAACAATGCTTGGGTATTAACAAAAGATTTTTTTTTTTTCAATTGGCCATCCATAATAATTGGGTTAGGTTGTGAGATTTACACAATCTTTCATTGTATGCAATTCATTTTTTTGTTGTTTTTGTGTGTGGGGATGGGGGAATATTTAAGATTGCATGTTGGATGTGGTAAACATTAATATCATAATACTTGGCCAATTTGACACTAAATTATAATATTTTCAGAAATGTTGAAATTTTCAAAAAATATTTTTTTAGTAAGAAAAAAAAACCAATGAAATATTTGAGAATATATCATTTGTTGAAATCACACGGCAGTGGCCTACGATTACGGGGGCCTCCACCTTGGCAGCACATGCACGCCTTGGCGCAGGGCTGCTCAAGTTTGCAACGAACAAGGATTGCTAAGCCACGCTTCAAGGGTGCAAGGGTTTGGCGAGGACAAAGTTGGGCCTGGACGAGGACTTCACGCTCGCGTAGCAAGCACGCAACTCAGAGTTGTGGCCGTTGTTCAAGGAGGCCAAGGTAGCAGGTAAATGTGCCTTTTGGAACGTAGCTGAGCTTTACATCAACGACATTCGAATTTGCCCGCCCTCCTCTATCTAGGGGCGTGGGGACCAAAAAGACCTATGTGTGGTATTATGGAACATGCACGAGGGTGGTGTAAATAAACTGGAAAAGGGGGTGCAAATATTAGAAATGTTTTAAGGTGTTAACCTTGTTTTATTAACCAAAACCTAGCACTTCCCGGGCCAACATTTGCCACATGTTGAAGGGTTTGACTCACTTGCGGTAACGCACACTGTGCAGCTGGGAAGAACAAAAGCAATAAAACATAAAGAAGGGTTGTTGCTTACTTTTGTAGCCACTTTAGCCCAAACCTGTCACAGTGGAAGGAAGGAAGTCACAATTCTTATTTATAGCTACGGGTTAACAAGGGTGTTGCCCCTGACTTGTTTGTTTGTGTGGTGTATGCTGCCCTTGTTGGTTCCAAACATGAGAATGAATCCTTGTTTCAAAACCTAGTAGTAAATATTGGTGAAGTTTAAACTTTAAGGGGCATAACACTATTGGGAGGGGACTTTAATGCGTGTACTACAACATTACTAGATACCATTGACATTAGCGACCTTTGTGAACTATTATAGGCGCATGAATTTGCAGAGATTGAACAACTAAGCGTTGTGGCTAAGCAACATAATCGTGACACCAGTGTTGGTAGCTAAGGTCGTGAGCTCTTGGACCTATGTTGTGATGTTGGGTTACTCATCCTCAATGGCCGAACACCCCATGACGAATCAAGGGAGTTCACTTGCCTGGCAAATGGGGGGCATGGCACTATTAATTATATTGTTGGCTCACCTACAATTTAGCAAATTGCTACACACCTTGAGGTGATAATAGATGACACTTGCTATTGTACGATGGGGGGAGATTCTGACCACAGGTCGTTGCGCCTACAATTGAGCATCGATTGTACCTTTGTTGAGCCACAACATATAGTTGTAACAAAAAAATTCTTGCTTAGGTTCAAATATGATAAATCAAAAGTTGAAAAATATTAGCTTGCCTTAACAACGAGTCTTAGAAACCTATGGGTTGCTAACTCAAGTGGCCATTTAAAGGTAGATGGGTTAGCTGACCTATTACAATAGTGCGTGGGTGTTGCAGTGGAGTCTACTTTTGGGAGTAAGCCCTCGGGAGGGAGCTACAAAAAGAGACATTGCCATAAACCCTAGTTTGACGCTAATTGTCGTATAATGAAACGTGAGTTGAGGCTCTAGTTGAAAGCTAACCTTGATTCACATGCTGCTAAACATCAAGAAAGTAAACTTAAAAATTTATTTTAAAAAAAAAGAATTTTTTAGGAAACTATAAAAGTTCAATATATGTGTACGTTTGCTAAGGTGGATGCGCTCTTGTTCTGGGAAATATACTGGCCAAAGGCACCTGTTGTGGACAAGATCAGTGCAGTTATGCTTTTAGAAGGTTTTCGCAAGCTAGTTGGCTAGTCTTCGCCACCCATACGGCTGTAAACTGATCATTTGGTTTAGGTGACAAAACCTCCACCTAGCCACACCATGAACACAAATATCACACTTGTTGAGCTACTTTAGGCATTGAAAAAGCTACAAAGGAACAAGCCTGTTGACGCACTCGCAACTCCTTGAAGGACTCAAATGTGAGTCCCAAACATAAAACATCGGAAGAGTAAAAAATTGAGGCACGTTCTTTGGCTTGCAGCACTTTAGAGGGGTAGAAGGGCGTGCTGGAGCTCCGAGATGGGACTAGGAAGAGTTGACAAGCTTTATCTACTCACATGGATTTACAAAAAACTAATGCAAGGTGGTTAGTGTATAATTGGAGCACCTTTGGTGCTAGGACAAACCATGGGCAACACGGACACACAAGACTCACCATGGCCCGGACTTGGGGGAAGCCATCACCTTCCCCTTTATAGTATATTTTGTACTTCTCCACGGGGCCCACATCCAAATGGCTTTTTGTCTCGGGACTCCCAAAATTGCCAAGGTTGGGACTCTTGCAACTTTGGGGCGCCATAACTTTACGTGCAGACCTTTGATTGAGATGAGGTCTCAGGCAAAGTTGGAGCCCTTGTCAAGAGCTTTTCAATCAGTATGTTGCACACCATTTGCACGCATGGAAATCGAGTCGATTCCCAACTTTTAGTGGTCGAGAGCCAAACTACCAAATTTGACTCCTGACCTTTCTTTTGGCCATAACTTGTGTTTTAGATGTCCAAATGGGCGATGCGAGCCCATTTTAGATATCCACGTTTTAAGAGCTTTCCATTGATATAAAAAAACTCCTCAAGCCATTGAGTTTTGACCCCTACAATCACCCTCTGAAAGTTTGAAAGTCCACCGGGACTCCAACTCCCTAAATGGAACTCCCTTGGGGTGTGAGGGTTCATTCCTTCACACCTTTTCACACTCCCAGGAGTATGTTGTGTGACTCCCAGCTTCCCTCTTGGCTCACAACCTTGCAAACCCTTGTCTTAGTCGCGAGCCTAAGGTTAGAGTTGCGACAGGTTGCATGCTTAGGGTCAAGCTGGGTTTCGTAAAGATTACGGCATTATTGACCAACTTTTCATATTACGAACTTTGATAAAATAGAGAAAGGCAAAAAAGAAGCCACTCTATTATTGCTTTGTGGATTTCAAAAAAACATTTGATATTGTGCGGCATGAAGTGTTATGGTAGGTGTTGGCTGGCCTTGGGGTGGAGGGACGTTTCTTGCAATGTTTGCAAGGGATCTATGCCAAGGATACCGTACACATCAACCACCCAAACGAGGGTGTCACCTCCAACCTCAATTGTCAACAAGGTGTGAAACAAGGTTACCTTCTCAGCCCCTTACTGTTTGGGCTATATTTGGATGCCTTGGAAGGGCGCTTGGATGGTAGAAAATATGATGCACCAACCCTAGCAGACATGCATGTATGACTGTTGCTTTTTGCAGATGACCTCGTTCGAACGTCGCAGTCAGAAATGGGATTGCAACAATAGTTAGACACGCTCTAGTAGTTCTATGTTGAAGGTGGGCTTACTCGTGAACGTGAAAAAAATAAATGTCATGGTGTTCAATTATGTCGACCCATGCCAAGAGTTTGTGTTTGAAGGTGATGCTATTGAGTGTGTGGAAACCTTCAAATACTTGGGGATCTTGCTCTAGACCACCTCGAACTTGCATAGTGTAATGGAACATTTAGTAGTTGTTAGTAGGCATTCATTGTTCGCACTGAATCACCATTGTGCGGAACTACATATTATGGACATTAAGCTATGTTGTGACCTTTTCAACATGTTGGTGCTTTCCACAACAAGCTATGCCTGTGAGGTTTGGGTGGACTCCAAGAAAATAGAGGCTATTGAAATAGTGTACCGAGGGTTCTTCAAGTCCTTATTCGGGGTGTGAAAAACAACTAGCATGTCCATCATGTTGGCATAATTTAGCAAATTCCCTTTGAACACTTTGCATGGGGACAAATGTTGTTGTACTATAACCATATGAGCATGGTCATTAAAGATCGCATCTTGGGAAAGGCATGGGAAGCCCAACTTGCTATGCTTGTTGCGGGAAAGCATTGTTGGGTTGGATCCATGAAAAAATGGCTACTCAAACATCAGCCCTAGGAGGTGGCAGATACTTTGCCTTCGGTTCAACCATCATTGGAAATGATGCCTCAGCTTGCAGCAACCCATGCACTCCAAACGAGGATTGTTCAACCGCCGCTGGAAACAGTTCTTGGGACAACGCACATACATTCGACCCATCTAGTACAGGTGAAAGGCTGAGTAGAGACAAGAGGTTCAATCAACTAGGAGGTTAGGGCCCTACCCCCTCTAGGTTTTCCCCACATAATGTTGAATGTAAAAAGGGTGAAGCATAGTACGTAGTTGATTTTCATTGAAAAGCTTTTCACCAACCACAAGATTGGGACTAGCATGCAAACAAGATATTTATGTTTCAAGGGTATGTTGTATGAGAGCGAAAGCTATTTGTGTGACATCAACTGTGTTCAGCTTCGGAAAGCTCTGGCCCAGTTTCGGTGTGACAATTTGCAGCTTGAAGTAGTGTTAGGTGCGTGGAAGGGCGTGCCATACATAAAAAGGGTTTGTTGAGGTTGTGATTTGGGGAAGGTTGAAGATGAAAAACACAAGCTCCTTGTCTATCCAAATACACAAAAAGTTAGGGAACATTTTTGTTCGACCTTGCCCTTCACCCACATTAGCACTTTTGTTGAGCTCATGTAGATTACGAACACGGGTGCCTTGACCAAGTTTGTGGCATGCTGTCAATACCAAAAGACAATTTGTCCTCCATGATTTACGTTTTGTTTAATGGACTCTCTAGTCCCAAACGGACATTAAATTGTAAATAATAAACATTAAACAAAATCCTCCAATTAATCAATTATTCAACTAACATGTGTTGAAATGGCTAAGGTGTTAATTATGGTAGTTACCCAAATGAAGGGTGCTGCCAAACATGCTTTTATGCATAGCAGTCATTACATGGGTTTTAAAAAATATATATTTTCAATGTTAAATATATTCAATGAAAAATTTACAATTTTTTGATAACATTAGAATGCAACCATCAGAGCACACATTTTGATCTTATGTGAAAACATTTAATCTATGATTTAAAGAAAAATAAAGATCACCTAAAAGAAATATAGACAATTGTTTTCAACAACATTGACATTTTACATAAACAATAAGTTATTAATAACATTGACATCACCTAACAACACCATGGTGGTATAAATGCATGCCACACATGGATGGGCCACAATATTTTAATGTTCATATTATTGTTAACTGATGTATTAACTTCAAAAATTCATTCCTCTTAAATCTTTGCTTATTACGACTTTGAAAGGAAGAATTTATGAAATACATAATATTTTTGCTTAATAAGGCCACCATATTTTCCTTTCAAGTTTTGTTGCAAATTTGCAAAATGAAGTGGGGTGTCTTCATACAGTCTCGCCAACATTTGCACAACATGTTGCATGTTTGGCCTTTCTTTGGATTCTTCTTGTAGGGCATTAGATGAGTAATTAGGTAGGAATATTTTCATGAACCAAACTTGGTATTCAAATCAATGTCAAATGTCACAAAGAATTGAAATACTCAAAGTTCAAAAGATTTCATTTTAGTTCTTCCCCACAACACATTGTATGGATAATCCAATCAGCATGTGATTCAATTGAATATGATCACAAAAGCAACCAAATTCAAAATTCTTACAAATGCATTTGACCACATTTTAATAACAAAAATAAAACTTATCAAGGAGCAATGAATAATACATCACATGGATGCACATGAGCAAAATTTCCATCAATAGCTTTGCTTCCTTAGGGTTGAATCCACTAATTGAATTGTTGAGCAATGACTTGAAAATGTCTTCATGGCGACCTTATTGCATTTTCATGCGTGCCCATTTAATAAACATATGAACATCTTCTTCCTCTTCCACATGTTGATTCACGTTTCTCTTCCCTCTTACAAGTTCAATCAACACCACTCCAAAACTGTATACATCAGTTTTTGTTGACACTTTATGTATGTCAAAAATTTCTAGAACCATGTATCCATATGTTATTGGTGTGGTGTAGGAACTTAATTTCATCTGAAACAAGAATTAGAAATGTAATCACCATTTAGTACATGGTCATTTTTGCAATCCAAAATTAATATTTCAACATCAGTAACATGTAAATAATTAATTTCCTTGTCAAACTATAGATGTTGAAATGGGTTACATCTATTAGTTACAAGGCACGTATATAAGATATCTTGCCATTAGGTCATTGAATTGAATTAACACATAAGACAAAGTGGGAAACATACCTCACTTCCATCTACATCGAAAAATTTAGCCAACCCAAAATTTGCCAATTTTGGGATATAATCTCCACCCAATAAGATATTTTGTGGCTTGATATCTAGATGGAGGATGGGAGGGTTGCATCCATGATGCAAATATGCCAATCCTTGAGCAACACCTAAGATGATGTGCACTCGTGAATTCCAATCTAAAAACCATTGTGAACCATCATCAACTAGGCATTTATCAAGGCATGAATTGGACATGTATTCATACACCAACATGTGTTTGGAACCCTCAACAAGGTAGGCCAAAAGTCAAACGAGATTAACATAGTGAATGGATTCCAAAGTGTGCAATTTTGTTTCAAAAGACTTTTTTACACCTTCATCATTGGTGCCAAATGGCTTCAAAACCTTGATTGCAACTTTTTTGTTGCTAGGTTGAAGTTGACCTACATACACATGCGCAAAGGCTCCTTCTCCCAAAATATTTGGAAACCCTTCCCCAAATGTTATAAGGTTTTGAGTTGTAAATTGTTTAAACAATGGATCAACAATAAAATTGTTTGTGTGTAAAATTTGTGATGTAGATTGATTAACATTCACCATATGTTTTGCCTTCACCACATTTTGCAATGGGCTTGAGATTTTTGATTGAGGCACCTCCAAAATTTTTGAATCTTCTGCAGACCACTTATAATCATCTGATGATCGTTTGACATCATCTACTTGTGGTTTTAAAGTGGATGCATCATTTAGTTGAAGAGCATCAGTTTAGTCCATGTTTGTTAAGGCACCCAAAGTTCCCACTTTACCCAATTGATTAGCAACCTCCACCACTGATCCTTGTAACCCTACAAAATCTCGCTGAGCTTGTTGAAAAAGGCAACCCGATTGATTAGCAACCTCCATCACTGATCCTTGTAACCTTACAAGATGTTGCTGGGCTTGTTGAAGAAAGCCCAGTGTAGGCAAAACGTTTTGAACTGCCATAACAATTTTCCTCTTGAGCTGAACTTCATCCCTGCATCCAATTTCAAGTATCAGCATGTCCAACAACAAACTGATGATCAAGCATTTGATTATGAGTAGAGTAATGCCTAAGGAGTGGGAAGTCCCCCGAAGGAGCCTTAGGCACTTATCTTGGGAACACCTTACTGGGGTTATTACCCAATGTTAAGCACAGGCAGAAGATTAATTGTATATTTTTTCCTGTGCCAAATATCCACCGAGTAGAAAAGGAAGAAAAGTTTTAAAAGCGAAATGCCTGCCCTTTGCCCAGGAGAAATTCCACTGAATAATGTGGCCTTGTATGAACCAGCATCCACACTGGTAAAATGGTGAAACCCTTCAAATTCATCTAGATTGCTAAGACGAAATCAAGGTCTCCAGGAGTCCAAAGCTGACATTTCTTGGGTTGAATTCGGCCACTAAAGAGGCCTCTCTCTCAAGAAGCTGAATGCGGATGCTTACACTAGAAGTTTTTTACTGGTGCTTTATGATTTTGGAAGTTCCCGCTCTGCTCCAAAAACTATTGTTCTTTCTATATGACATGAGCAAAACCTTAGAACATACCCATTTGCTTTACAAAGTTGAAATCCTGTGATGTTAGTCGCTGTCAACAAAGCCTGTTCCCATCTTTTAACGTCTTCCTTTCTCCCCAGCTTTAGATGCTTCCGAAAAGCGCAAGCAAATGCTCCTTTGTGGGGTCTTTTTAGGTCTCCCGGCTCCACATCAAGATAGACGGGAAAAATGAGCTTGCCGGTTTTCAGCATGTCGCAAAGCTCCTCCAAACAATATTTGGACTCAGCATAGCCCTTGGACAATATCGCCATATGAACACGCACACCCCAGAGAGCTTCATTGATGGAATTGAAAGCATGTCGACCCTTGACGAGTGACTTGGCATCTAGGAAAGGACGGAACCCAGCTATACAGAGGGCCTCATAGAGGTGAGCCACGAACTTCTTTCCACCAGCGGTTCCACGATGGTTCAGAAACACATCATATGTGTCCAGCCGATCGAAGCTGCTGCTTGAGCTTTCTTTATTTTCTGAAACATCTGAGGGATCAGCCTTAGGCGGCGATCTACTTGCTGAAGCGTGATCTGGTGGATCAGCCGCAAGTGGCACTAGGCTTCCATAACGCGAAAAAAATCGACTACACACCCACGCTACAATCCATCCGATCCGTGCCCACATGCCTTGGAACATGGTTTGATTTCCCTATTCGAATCAACTTGTGGCTGTTTCAACTCTGCAATAGAAACCAGACCTACATGATCTTAAACTTCCGTGTTCCAGTGCACTCTTAACATCCCATCCTTTGGTGTAACACATAGAGTACTGGTGACAGCCAGAATCAGAAATTCGCACCTCATTTTGAGATTCCCCCCAACCCCATCAAAAGAAGCCCCCACCGCCGCCCCCAAGAGATCACCCAAGAGTCCAAGGAGTTGCAGAACTACATAAAACAACCCAAAGCTCTACCTATGCACAGGTTCCCAAACCATAACTAATATTCCAACGCTTAGTCCGTAGATCACAAGAAAATGTGGAGCAGCGATCGATCATCGGAAACTAGAGCATCCTAATGGAAGACGTGAGATTGTCTTTCCTGAATTATCGAAAATTATTGTAGGGCATGAAGTGCAGGAAAGTGTGGGGAAACACTGTAGTATCCGACTCAGACGTTGGCCTCAGGCATTTTCTGGGAATCCACCATGACAAGAAAAATTCGTATCGGTGAAGGATCACACGCTCGGCGAAGGATTCATCCCGGTGTAATTTGTCAAATATTGCTGCACTTTCCATCGAATTGTGCACACTGGGACGTTGCAAGCACTTTGCAGTGTGCCACAGTGAACCGGCACCGACCAGGCCGCCATGAAGGATGGATGGTAAGTGGTCAGGAAACAGTTTTCTGTTGGCTTGCAGTTCACTAATTAGGGCTTTTTCATGTCTGAAGTGTGATGGAGTGTACGGTTAAAGGGTCACATTGGTTTTCTGCATTGGAGGTTTGAGCGCTGATTGATGATTGGATACACAAGGGTTTAGGGTTTCGCTTTCTGGTGACGTTTTGGTGAAGGTGAATGGACAAGTTGCATTTGCTTTTGGTTTCTGGACAAGTTTGGTTCAAGGTGCATGGCTTAAAGATGCATTGAAGAATTTAGTAATACGATGGTCAAAATTTTTGGAAATTAACAATGGACCAATGAGAGAATAGAGATGATAAAAACACTGATTTTTCCATGAGCTTTCCACCCAACCTTAGGATCACAAATGTTACTACAAACTTATGATCCACCTTCCAGCTCTGGCTTAATGTAAATAGGAGGTGAACACCCCCATGTAGATGTTTCCTACCTTAGAAATGCATGCACAAGCACATGCATAAGGCCATCATCTCATGCATAGAGATATTTCATGTTAAACTTAACTAAATATATTTAAGTAAACATATCTCATAGTCCCAAAAATATATGAATGTAACACAAATATTTCAAATAATTATAATTTAATAAAAGTAATTTAAGTAACTTGGTAGGAAGTTGATATCCAACACCTTTACTCAACAAACTATCAAATTATGCAC
>Ga0209208_10012376_pt1 | contig 10814 bp, 11 predicted proteins | sample S1TSphfallax_3_FD_187694 | JGI IMG/M metagenome (GOLD analysis project Ga0209208, IMG submission 187694) | Host-associated microbial communities from peat moss isolated from Minnesota, USA - S1T2_Fd - Sphagnum fallax MG (SPAdes) (version 2) | ecosystem: Host-associated > Plants > Peat moss >... | reverse complement strand
AAAAAAAAAAAACTATCAAAAAAAAAAGTTTGTATTATCAATATAAAGAATGGTGTGAAATCAATTATCTCAATCAATAAAACTTAAGATAAGATGGAACATCTAACAATTTTCTTATTTAAACATAACTACAATTTTAGAAAATAAAATAAAATGAAGTGGAAGCAAAAATTCTTATTGACATTAACCATTTATATATATATATAGAGGTGATTGAATCATTTTAGAAAATAAATGGGGACATTAAAAAATGAATGTAATGCCAAAGCTTATAATCATGAGAGGACTAATAAAAGAATTCCAAAATTTATGTACTCATATGTGAACTTTGTATTTTGCCAAAAATCAATTCATTGCATTGTATTTTCACCTTGAAAATGGTTTTTGGGGTTCATGCAAATATAATTGGTTAAACATGATTGAACCTAATTATTATTAATTAAATTGGAGATCAATTTCAATGGGTTTCAAAATCATTGAAATGTTTATTAGATTCTTGACATCTTTGGTGTTGTTTGCAAACTCATCAAAGTTTCTTTCTTGCCCTAAAACCTAATCAAAATTGATATGTGCAACAAATTGTAACCCAATATATATATTATTAGCTTTGAAATAAAATAGAGGTTTTTGTAAATCCATAACAAACCCTAAACCCTAAACCCTAAACCCAATAAAGCACATAAGGTATGTACTTTTGTTTGGTTTTTTGTTAATTTCTTTTGTTTCTTCCTCTTGTGGTGGGTATATCTGGTATTCTTTGGCAATGGCAGTTCAAGTAAAAAAAAACTGGGTTTAATTAAGAATTGGGTTAAGATTTTTTCTTGCTTGAAAAGAAACTGGAGAGAGATTTGGGTTTTTCAGAAAGATTTTGTTGCATACAGTTGTAGTAGTAGTAGTAGTAATCGTGATGAGGGAGATGGTGTTTCCATGGAAGATGATTGATGGTGGCGCCGGCGGCGGCTGTTGATCGGGATGAAGGCGGCCAAGTTTGACTCCGACAGGTCTCAAAACTTAGCTGATGACTATCCGTGTGGTGCTATATTACGGCCTCACGCAGATGGCGCTCTTTGCCACACTGGGCTGGCTGCATTGGGTATCGGATTTCCAGATGCGGGGAGGAGGACAAGCGCTCTGTGAAAAGTCAAGGTCCTCACATCCCTTACGTAAGCCATGCTGCAAAACTCTCCATCTGAATCAAACCCTAAAACAGAAACCCTGAGCTAACACATCTTTTCCTTCTCTTTGGGCGAGGGAGCAGTTTTGCCTTTTGCTATGATCACTGATACCTACACAACCCATCTTCAGACCTCACTTGATGTAACTGTAGGAACTAATTGGACTCTCTCTCTCTCTCTCTCTCATCTTGAAAGGGCTGCTTAATTGAGTGCTCTTTGTAGTAGAATTGATCGATCCAGTGTGTTGTTCTTTGGGGTTGCTCACTTGGAGAATTTTTTTGATTCAGTGAATGTTTGGTTTTACCATTCTTCGCCATCATCCAAATTGTTTGTCTAGTTTTCTTTAGGATGTCATTTCCACATATACAACTCACATTGTCAGATCCAAATTTGAGTAATGAAATTGTACATGCAACTCACATTGTCAGATCCAAATGTGAGTATTTGAAGTTGCACACACAACTTGTATTGTCTCATCCAAATGTGAGTATTGAAGGCAGTGTTGTGGGTTGGTCCAAATGCATGGTGTTTTGAGTAACCCTAAAACCTGGAGCTTAGCCTTTTCCATGAACTTTGTGGTGTTTTGGAGAGCACCCTTGAGACTGCAATCCTTAAAATGATATCTTTTATCAGCACAGACGATGTAAGAGGACTTCTGGACACCATGAAATTGGTGCCACCTGATTAGTTTGAGAAACTCTGACTCATTCACTTGCCCCAATGCTCTGACATGAGCTACAATATACATTTTCATTCGGAGGTTGTCTTAAGTTAGGGTTTCTTTGTTTTTAGTTGGGTCAGATCTTGCAATAATGATCTGAGTTTTTAGACAGTGTCAAGTATCCAGATTTTTAGTTTGTCAAGTATCCTTAGGATGTTTTAGGAAGCTTTGAACTCCCAAGTTCCCCAAGAGACTCCAAGTTGACCTGGGACAATTTCTAAAATAGTTGGCAAAAACTAAACTCTCCAAGTAGGCTGTCCAATCACAGCTAAGTTCGGTGTTTTTATCAATAGGAAGCTCTACAGATTCTTCAGGCTTTGTAGTTCAAAAGTGTGCTTCATTTCTCAAATGATCAGTATCTTTGTCCTTCTGATATAATGGCTACCCTCAAAAGGTTCTCTTGAAGAGGACCAAAGGTTTGGTCAATGAAGAGGGTTTTTGTTCAGTATCTAACAGTATGACCCACTAGCCATAGCACTGACAGTCACTGAACAAGTGAGACTGTTACTGCTTTTCTTACTGCTAGTTTTACAGTTCTTTTCAAACTAATTCCTTGCTTGCATGATTCTCTTCTTCCCTGTTCCTCAGTCCTTAACAATAGTTTTTCTGTGACTGAAGTGAAATGTTTCACCGAGTTCTGGTTAAACTTTCAATTTTTTGTGTAAGGGTATTTCTCAATATTCATGAGAGTTATTGTTGTGCTTTTCTTTGCAGAACTTGAACCCGAAATTTTGCTCAAGTTGCAAAGTATTGATTGTTCAACGTGGGCCTGATTATTGCCTTGTGGTGTGCAGAGGCCCAGCAGTAGAGACAGAAATGACTCACAAGGATTATGATATGTCAGAGCTCAAGAAGCTCTTGAAGAGCTTTAGTGTGGTAATCTTTTCCATCTGCCTTTGTTATTAGCTGTTTGAGGTGCTCACATCTTATTCATTGTCAGCTAATAAGACCTTGCATGGTTCAGTGACATGTTTGAGCTTCTCACTGTATCAGTTGTGAGACTGAGGAAATATCAGCATGCTTGCTTTATGTTCAGTGTCACTTTTCTCTCCATTGATTATTTGTTCATTTTCTCCAGGGTGCTGCAATGACGGTCACTATTCATGCCTACATGGCAGTTGTGCCAGCTCTTCTTCTTCAAATTGGTATGTCTGCTTTAAAATCTTGAACCTTTTACCTGTTTCCCAATAGTCTTTGAATCTGAGCAGTAAGGGCTCATCATTTTGGATTCTGATTTGTATATTTTGATGAAATTTGGATTCCAAGTTGAAAAAGGGGTTTGGGTCCCATGGAACTCTTAGTGCAATGGATTATGGAGTAGCCGGGTTTCTGATGTTTCTGAGCATGCTCTGTGACTTGAACTAGATGACTGAACTCTGATTATTCTTTAAATCATTCCTTGAAACACTTGAATGTGAATCATTAGGGTCTTAGGAAGGCAACAAAACTCCTCAGTTACCTGTCAAAGCAATTTAAGTCCAGAATCAGTGCACTGGGAAACCCAGTTACGAAATGTCTGTTCTGAGAATCATTCTCATGATCACTGATGACAGTTATTCCTCTCGTCATTGAAGTGATTACAGTGGGTCAAGTGCGGTTACACAGTCAATTACATTATATGACCATGCCCTCTTCTCAATATACATTCTGAAGAAAGGATCCAAGCCAGAATTACAAATTGAAACATTCATTTGTTGATGATTTGCCACTGCCAAGTGAGCAACTTTTTCTCTTTTGCAATGGAGTTTTTGGATAAAAATTTACACTTTACTGCTTTGTTAATTGAATCATCTATAGGGGTTCACCCGATTGGAGTCTACTTACAATTCTATCAGACTGGCTGTATGAATCATAATTACGGTTTTGCTATCATATTTCATTGGGGAAAGCTGACTGAGTTTTTACTGGCTCTTCTTGGTTTGACTTCCTCAGCAAGTATTCATCTCCCCTATTCCACACATGGAAGATGTATCATGCTGTTTCAGGGTTACAACTGGCTAGTATATTGTTTGCTCCTGAGAACTCACAGTTAACCTGAGGATTGTCATGAGTAAATGGCAAAAGACAAAATCTAGATGGTAATTTTGAGCAGTATCCATTGGGATGTCTGGTGATGTTTTTGAGCGCACAGGTTGCAGGCAATGAAGGAGAAAGCCCCAGCAGGAATTGGCAAGACTAGAAGCTCATACAGAACAAGGGGAACCTGCATCAGTAGATAGCAATGATACCCCTGGTGATGTGGGCTTGCTGGGTGACACACAACCTTCATTGTCCAGGGTGGAGAGGAGAGCTCAACGGACTGAGGTCAGCCATGAAGAAGGCTAAGATCTGTGTGGACAATGACCATTGGTCATTTCAGAGTGCAGTTCTAGTCTCAGAGGTTTTGGTGTCAAACTCCCACAGGCACAACTATCTGCAACTTTCACAAATAAATTGTTGAGAATGGTGAATGCTTTCAGAGGTACTGATGGGAAACTTGCATATTTATGTAGTATTGGATGGTTTGTTCCACCCATCTTAGGAAGCAAGAAGTTTTTGAGCGTGCAAATGCAGTGTGCTCACACAGACTCAATGTGCTGTGCATACAAAGTGTTGGTCAGTACACCATTGGCAACTGGTTTCATCCTCTGAGATGAAGAATTATCTGCCTCTTTCACAGGCTTGTTTTGCACTTCTTTCTGGGCTGCTATACTTTTAAATTGAAATTACCCCCATGGTTTTCCCTTTCCTTTCTGCAGTTTGTGAGTTCCAGAAGAGAACCCCTGATCCTAGATTCATTAGCCCCTACCGGTCACTGACATTGAATTCTATGCATGGCCCACAAGGGTTCCATCACTGCATACTCTAGGCAGCTAACCCAAGCCATGCCATTTATGCACATATACAGGAGAGGCCATCTGAAACCATTTTGTTGTGGAGCACTCAAGAAATAAAATAGTTGAATTTGAATAGATTCTCAATGACTTGTAGTTCAAAAGAGTTCTTCATACCTTGAAGGATGAGTTTAGTTAGCCCTTTGAAAAGTGAAGGTACTAATTCCATGTTTTTAGTAAAAGAAAATAAAATGTTTGTTATAACCTTGAAAGCAACTAAAGCTTTTCTGGTTCATTTTTTTAATGTTGAAAATTGAAATCAAGATTTTGTATATATTCTTAATGATCAATTGATAGAGATGCAAGAAAGTTAGGCAATCAGTACCACCAGTTTTGCTGGAATTGTAGATGAGTTGCTCAAATGGCCACTAAGAAAATGCGAAGGAAAGAAATTGGGGGCAACCTGCAAGAATACACAAGTACAAGATCAACAAACACAAGATCGGTGGACCATAGCAGTCTTGCCTAGACCAGCAAGAGCCTTAAGACATCAACAGCCCAACAAACCACCATGACAAGCTCGGCTTGTAAAACCAGCTCATTGTTATCAAATGAGTAATTGCAGAACAGCAGAGTCTGATATCAAGTGGTTGGGTTTGGAGGAGACTTTTGTTGCAGAGCTGGGACCATGTGCTCAGGAAATGGCAATGTCTTGAGAGCTGTATGATGATCTTCTCTGTTGAAAAGAGATCTTTTTTGTCATTTTGTATGGATCATCAGTCTCTTGAAATCCTGTGTGAGCATGCAAAGCTGAATCTTTACTAATACTCAACTTGACTATTCATACTACTTTCTTCCATCACCTTTGTTCTTTCTCTGTTCTTCTCGAGCAACATCTTTGCCTGATGTTTTCAAGTGCAAGTTTGCTGTGTATGCCCTTCAAGCTCTTCCTGGGTGCAAGTTGCATTGTCTCTAGACAGAACACTGTCAATATAACAACCCCATTCCAATGCTGCAGGTTCTGCAAGGGGATAGTCAAATTCCTGGACTTGCAGATACATCATCATCCCCTCTGCTTTGCTTGATCTTTTTCTTCTCGGCCACATGAAACAGATCTCCACTCGGGACGAAGTCAGTACAAGCGAGCTATGGCAGGGCAACAAAAAATTTCAAGTTCAACCAAGGTAACCGTCCTGTCCTCTCCAAACAATGAGTCTTTACCATCATCTCTTTTTGCATAGGAGAGTCCTAGTCGTGATCGTGCCTCATGTAAATCTCCAATCCCTGAGTTTGTGTCAGGGCCAGAAAAACCACCCATAACAGGAGCAAGAGGGGGCCCTATGAGAAGTCCATCTGCACCAAACTGTGGCCCTCCTCTGGCATAATCAAACAATGCAGCCCCGCTCCCTCCCACTTTTGGTAGCACCTTTACATCACTCTTGTTGTCATTATTATTCCAGTAGAAAAGAAATGCATCAAAGGTGTCATAATAGTCATCAGTACTCCTGCCACACAGCCATGAAGTTTAATCAACAACAAAACCCTAAACCCTTGATCACATAAGAGGAAGCCCTGTTGAGATCACTGATTTTCAAGATCCAGTCCTTGCATGATCTAAACAATGGTCCAAGCTGTTATGATGGTTGCTCCAGAAAACAAGGTTCAGTACTCATAAGAGACTTAGAATTCAAGAGCATTCCTTCTTCCAATACTGTCAACATACCTGTATCCTCCATTGCTGGAAACAAGGTTCAGGACTCTGAGAGACTTAGAATTCAAGAGCATTCATTCTTCCAATACTGGCATCATACATGATTCCTTCACTGCTAGAAACAAGGTTCAGGACTAATTAAGAGACTTAGAATTCAAGAGGGTGATTCATTGATTCTTCCCATACAGTCAACATCATACCTGTATCCTTCAGGATTGAAGGCTCCAAATCTGAATCCAGAGGTAGTGCATCCCACAACCACGCAAGGACCTTTGAAGTCGCAGCAGGTGTGAAATTCTGTGGCACCGAAACCATCAACACTTGCCTTATAGCAACACTTGAGCTCCTTCCCTGTTCATCGAAGGAGAGAGTTCAACGGTTTCAGCAATCGGCGTTCAAAGCGGCGCTGCTACAGTGAGAAAGACACAGGGGAGGGCATTGAGGAGGAGGAACAGAACAACTGACCTGCCAAGAAAGTGTCCGCAAGAAGAGAAGACGGAAAAGGTATAGCAGTTGATTCATGGAACTTGAGATCTGGAACTTTGCTTGCTTCCTTGGACTGTTTGTTTCCAAACAGCCCTCCAAACAAACAAACAGGAACACACCGAGCTTGTTTCGTTTCTAGCATTCTCTGCGACACCGCAATGTTTGCAAAATTGCATCGGAAAATCCTCCGCTGTCCCGTGAACGCTGATTGCAAGATGAGAGAGAAAGATCGACCAGAAGAAAGTCTTGCTCGCAACTGTGAATCACTGAAAACGTGTTGAGATTTGGACGCCTCCACAGCTACCTCCACGCGAGGAGAATGGAACGAGTGATGCAAGCGCAGTAAAGAAGATCCATAGCAACTCATTGTAAAAAAAAATGCTACAAACTCCTCTATTGCAATCGCATCGACTCATGAGGCAGGGAGTTAGTGACCGGGATTCATCTCTTTCTCCTCCTCCTCTCCTCCTCCGTTCTGCCGATTCCCTAAGCACCGCAAAAAATCCTTCATCTCTTGTCTTGTAAGTATTTCGAATCCGTCAAACAGACATACTCCATTTCAAATTCATGTCCAGGCATCTCCCATCTCTGTGTCTCTCTCTCCCTCTCTCTTTCTCGGGCTTCTGGGTGAGCACAACGATCTCTCTCTCTCTCTCTCTCTCTCTCTCTCTTCATCTTCATCTTCATCTTCAGGCAGACCTTAGCCTCGCGACACGTGTTCACCAAATGCTAGTGTGAAGTGCGACAGTTTGAATTAGCCTATTACGTTTGTTTTGTGAGAAATAAGACCTGCCACAACAACAACTACTTAAGATCATCTGAGCCTTGTCGTCATTGTTCACACAAGTAGGCAAAGAAGGGGAGATGTAACAACAAGGGAATCAAGAGCCAGCCAGCCCCATGGAGTGAAAATCATAATAATAGTAGCAGCAAGGAGAAAAAGGATTTTTTTTGTGGAACTTAGCAACAAGTGTGATTTGGGAATTGTCATTGCCAAGGCAAAGAAAGAGAGAAATGGCATACTGGGAAGTCACACAAAAGCTTTTGCAAACTGAAACTTGTATAGTGCGCAAACCTCGTCTCACTGAAACGCTTCTCAAAAAACCACCTTTCCGTTTCCTACATGATGTTATCTCGGAGGTAAAGATTACTACAAATTTTGTTCTCTTTTCAACAAAATCGAAAAAACTTCAATTGGTTGAATCCCATGTAAAGAATGATCTGTCTTGCAACTGCCATGTTCTCATCATATATAACACTATGAGGCTTTGAGACTTGGAGGCTGGTGGTGTGGAGGGAGAAATCTGACGTTGTTGATATGTGATTTGCAACATGTGTAGGCATGTCGACAAACTGGATTCGCAAAAGGATTATTCAGTCCCGAGGAGCTTCTGTCAACCAACATCAAGGTATATTGCAACCATTGCTACCATGATGATGTTTCAATTCTTACTACAGATTGGCACACCAGAAAACAGATTGCAGGTTTTCAGCATATTTTCAAAAGCAAAATGGTGCACAAGAAAGAGAATTCTTGAACTTAAAAATGCTTCAAATGTAATCAAAGATTGAAGTTTAGGGTGTACATATGATATATTGCGTACTTTGGAATCAGTATGGCACATGACCACTTGTGGCTTTTGTATACAGGACAAGGAAAGCAAAGTGAAATATCTTTGGAAAATTATCAATTGTGTGGGAATCACTCTCAATGCCTCTGTTCCTGCTCGGCCTCTCAAGGTGCCAGTGTCACCATTTGAACACCAATACTTGTTTTAACTTCTTTGAGCATTTGTTATGCATCTATGTGCAACTTGGCGTTTTATTATACTTTTGTCTCATGTATGTCCAGGAGTCCGGGATGAAATGGGGCAAGTAATGCAGCTATACTAAATCCTCAAAACCAAAGGCTTCAAATCTCTGACTTGAACAAAAGATTGTTGTGAACATGCATTATTGATCAATGAACAACCTCCCCCTCCTGAAGAAATATACTGATTGCATTCCATTCCATGCTCTACATGTGACATTGCAGGAGATAAGGTCTGAATCTGAATGTTCAGTTTTGAACTCCCACATGTCCAACTTCCAACATGTGTGTGTAAAATTGTGCAGATTGTGGCTGGATTGGAAGCAGAACAAACCAATGTATTTTTGCAGGCAAGTGTTATGTTGCAATTCCTTTCACTAAGTTGCTTTTGTGTAATTGGTGGGTGTTTGAATAAAACGAAATCTAGACACAAATCTTTTGAATATTGAGTTAGGCAATGATTGAACAATGTGCTTGGTTTTCGGGCACCGACAATCTTTGGAATTGGGGTTTTCCATCAGAATAGTTTATCAAATGTATCTTTCATCACCAACATCATTCCAGGTTCTTACGATAAGAATAGAAAGTGTTGGTGTTTTTATGGCATATTCATTATGGATTTATATCCAAAATAATGATTATCTTGATCTCAATTGAATGTTGCAATAGATGTTTGCAATTGCCACAACGATTGAAAGCTCAATCCAACAACAATCGGTGAACCGTGTGTTGGCTGGTGAAATAATGCCATCAGTTGATCAAGGAGGGATGGAATGGATTCAACAGTAATTATTCACATTCCTTTCATTCTCTTCATAACATGTTTTTAGTTGTTTGTTTGACACGATATACTTTGCACAAGAAGTGAATGCAAGAAACTTAATCCATGTTTCACCAAATCAAATAACATGGGTGCTGTCAAATGTTGAGGAATATTGCAAGAAAATTTCCATTAAAAACGTTAATATCATCATATGTGCATCGTTTTTGTTTGAAGGTTAAAGGTGCTCAAGTCACAAGGACAACATAATTCAGATATCCAACCTCTAGCAAATGCATTGGCAAACAAACCATCACCTGAAAAGCAAGACGCACTTGATAATATTCAGGCAACATTGATAGAAACGAATAATGTTAGATTCATGAATCTCTTTCAACAATGAAATATGACCAATTTTATACAACACCACCAAAATGGAAAAGTGAAATAAATTTCGACTTTGTGTCATGACCCATGGAGGAATTTTAAATGATAAACATTCTTTGATGTGTGTTATTCTAAAGACCATGTGAAGTGTGCATGTGTGAAAGTAAAATTGTCGATGAACATTGCATTTATGTATTGTTAAGAAGCTTAAACACTAATTAAGAAAATACCAAATTTGATGGATTTTGTTATTGGATTGTTGTCTTTTAGGCATCAAGTGGTAATATATACATATCCATCAACAACCCACAATGCCAAATTTTCCATGTTAATCACATCCAAGCAAATTTATTCATCATTTTTCCATTCTATTGGAATGTTAGGAAAATTCAGGTGCATTCCAAAAATCGACTTCAATACCATCTCAGTTGGAAGAGGAATCAAATTGTATGGTAACACCTATGATCAAAGTAAAAGACAAGCAAGAAAATATTTTGAAGGCGGATGGATTAGGAGAGTTAACAACTACACATGAAAACGACATCTTATTTAATCAAGATGTTCAATTCCCATCTGGTATGTTCTTTCTCAATGAAAGTTAACTTTTATGAATCACATTACACATATACATCAATGCACTTTTTAGTTGTGGAGCCAAAATATAATGATCAATTAACAAAAAAAAAATTAACATTATTTTTTATTTTTTGTATTGAAGGGTGATGCCATTAAAAACAAAAGCCATTAGTAATTGAAGGCATTATAATATACATACATAAAGACATTAACCTACTGAAATGTTTTCATGTTCACTTTGTTTTGTCATTTTTTTAACAAACTCTCTCAACATGATTTTTCATCCTTGATGCAAATGAACTCACATTTCAAGTAACTGTAGGTGTGACCACATGTGACACATCGCACTCCTTTGGAAAGCAAAATCTCAACAAA
>Ga0209208_10012375_pt1 | contig 10814 bp, 6 predicted proteins | sample S1TSphfallax_3_FD_187694 | JGI IMG/M metagenome (GOLD analysis project Ga0209208, IMG submission 187694) | Host-associated microbial communities from peat moss isolated from Minnesota, USA - S1T2_Fd - Sphagnum fallax MG (SPAdes) (version 2) | ecosystem: Host-associated > Plants > Peat moss >... | reverse complement strand
TGAATCCATCTTGCCCAACTTGTTGAAAGGCCTTTGTTTTTGGCCAATTTTAGTATTATATTAAGCCTTTGCATTTTTTTTTGGGGTGCATAATATAGTCTCCTCCTTCCATTCTTGGTGTAGCACAATTCTTGAAACAAGAAGGTGAGTACTAGGGGAATGTAACTTAGGTCTCATTTATTTTCCATTTTGGTTAACTTGGTGTTTGTCATTTTTCCTTTTTTTTTTTAAATTTGAAAATTTCCCCCCAAAAATTTCATCTTACATCGGAATTTGGCTTTGCAACTTGCTACCAAAAACCGAACAAAGAAGGGTCACCTTTATTTTAATTAGATAATTTTTTTTAAATCCCCATTAATTAGACAACATGCTTCAAGGATTTCTCTTTATTAAGTCAAAAACCTCCGTCCAAACATTGCAAGTGAACATTGACAACATGATCTCACCTTTAGTACTTCAATTATTTTTTCTAATTTAATATTATTTATTTGATTTAATTTTGGAGACTTCCTTCCCTAGGTATCAATGATCAACAAGGTTCCTACAAATTCCATAGCATCCCCATTACATAATATTGAGTGGGTGGGTTATTTGATCATATTGAATGGAGGCCTTAGGTGCTGGTTCACACCCAAGTTAGTTGGTACCACGGTAAAAAAAAATCCCCAAATTCATTTAAATTATCTCTAAATATTCAAAATCTTCTATGCTTGGACTAAGCGAGGGTCTCCGAGTTCAAATCTAACATTTTCCAGGCTTTATAATATGGCCACTAAAAGGTTGGCCTTAATATGGCCACTACTAAGAGCTCTCACTCAAAAAGGTGAAGGTAGGTGAGCTAGTTAACCTTGACCATGGGGTGGGTAAATGAAAGACCACCCTAGTTAAGAAACCCACCCATGATTACCCTCATGCACAATTTTTTAGGTACACTTGCTTTCAGAGGTGTGTTGTTGGCTGGCTGAAGAGGAGCTAATAATCCCCTACCAACTTACCAACTTTGTGAGAGAGAGAGAGAGCTTAACTCATGTGCAAGAAGCCTATATACACCTACTTAGGGTTATGAGAGTATTAATAAGTATATTATATATCACAAAAAATTTGTGTGCCGTTCCAATCTGACAAGAAACTGGGCTGAATGAGGCTATTAATTAATCAAGGGATTCAAATGCTTTGGACCCATATGCTTAAATCTATAGTCACACCCATCAAGGTGGCAACATGATGGTACATAGTTGTGTGTTTAGAAGAGTGAACAACACACTGATTGATTGTGTTTGTTAGAGCATCTCCACCAGTGTTCAGTATGTGACTCTGCAAACATGTTTCTCCCAACATCCCATTTTCAGTTACTAACTTATTTACTTTTCCAACCCAGAAAAGTGAGTCAAAAGGGACTGCAAATAGGTGGGAGACTACTAATAGCAAATCCACTTGGAACAATCAAACTATCTACCCAATCAGAAAACCAACAGGGAGCAGTCAATAAAGACATGATTTGACATGTTTATTTGACTACTGGTCCCCAAGGCTCCTCCAGGGCTAAAAGAAAAGCTGTTGGTCTTTTTCTTTGAGAGTCCCAGGCTCTTTTTTGAAGGGTCTTTTTCTTTAATTGTCATTTTGACACTTAGTGTGATCAGATATTGGCTGGGAGCAGCAGGTTGTTTTTCTTTTTTTTCTTTTTCTTTTTCTTCAACTTTGTGGTGTTGCTCAATAGGTGATCATCTGGAAGAATGTTTAGCCAAATTTTTAAATATTCAAAATATGAATTAGATTTTTAAAAAATATCCTTTCATGTTGTAGGTAGTACAACGATTTTTTAGATTTTTTTTTTAAAATCACACACATTTAGATTATATCTCATCTAGAGAATATTTCAAATTTTGTTCACTCTTGAATTGGTTGGAGATATAGACCCAAATAATTAAGCTAACTCGGTTTATCTCTAATTATATAAGATTTAATTGAGCAACTAAACAAACAAATGTGATAGTCTTTGTGCATTCCTTTGCCTACAATTATCATTTCATCACATACAAAACATCACATGAAAATATCATGAATAGTAGTACATCATGTCCAAATTGCCCCTCTATTTGGGGTTAAAGTGCCCCTAAGCCAGATAGTAATGTCAAATTACCTAATGAAAATCCACCATGGCTAAGTGCTTTGGCTTTAAAGTGAAAGGACCAATAGGCTATGTGCAAATATGAACCCCATTGTTACTTGCTTGATTGCAATCTTTCAAATTCCTAATCAAATGTGAATCACCATGAAAGAAAATATTAAGGCTAATTTTATTATTCAACCTTAAGGACCTAGGTTTACTAGTGCACCAAGGGCAAAACTAAGCCCAAGGCAACAAGACCATATTGCAATGAATGCCCACATCTTGAGCAATCCATACGTATGGTAGAAGGACACTGAAGCCAATGCAATTGAATGGGCAAGAAAGAAGGCTTCAACAAAATTTGATACATTGCAATGTGAATGTCGGAGGTACATAAGCCAATGTTGGTGAAGCTTGTTGATTCTATTTTGTGTAAGATTATTGGGATTTCTACATGGGGTGAACGGTTGTGGGTGAGCACATCTTTTTCCTGCATCAAGAAAGATGGTGACCTTGTTGTGTTGATTAGAACTAGTAAAGTGGCATACACCAAGGAAGTATGTACAACATGGGACTCCAAGCATGAGAATCAAGGTCCTTCCAAAACATCCCAATTGAAAGAGATGCAACCATTTGCATCTTACCATGGATCCAAAATTATTCATGGCTAGTAAATGTGTATATATTTTGTTGTTTAGGTTTTATTCAAGTTTAATTTTTATTACTTTTTGCTTAAACAAATTTTGATTTGCATTGAACAAGGTTCGTATACAACACTAAAACATGCATAAAATGTTCTTAATGGGAATTTCTTTTTCTCACTTGATGCAAATTTCCTTTCCTAAATTTTGAATAAGTACAAACTACTTAGTGTTAACATGTCTTCCAACTCATAATGAAAATACAAAATGTATTCAAAAATTAGAGTTCCAAGTTTGTACATTAGAAATTCAAAAAGCAAGTATGAAAAATAAAGATATGATTTTTTCGTGTTCTACCATTACCTCTTATATATTTTATATTTGAATTTAAAATGCATTGTGTAAATCACCTAAACAATAACTAATTGATAAACACCTCATTCTAATCAATTAATAATAACTAACAAGTAAAATTGTTATAAATAGTCAAAATTCTTGATAAAACACTTCATTATAAAAAATTGATAGTAAATAGCCAATAAATTGTTGTAAAATTTTAGAATTAAAAACATTTGCTACATGTTTTCCCAATTACCTATTTTGTCAACTATTTGTTCTATCAACTATCGATTCCACATGTGTCACAAGTTAAGTTTATCGCCAATTAAATTATTACCAATTCTACAATTAGTATTGGTTCATCAACTAATGGTTACACATCCATCAAAGTACAATTTACAAAAAATTATGGATAACATTATCCCCTTCTCAAAACTACATTTCATCCTCAAAATGTTAACTCTAGGAGATTCTATGTTGACCTTTTCATTTGCATTAGGTTGGTTGATAACTCTTTCAACCATTTCTGATGTATTAATTGATGCCTATAATTGGAGATTTCGGGTTTGATCCCTAGCATGGTCACTAAATGTTAATGGGGTTTTTCTCTATTCCCATCAAAGGTTTTGGAATTTATTCGATTCTTAATACCAAGTTTTTAAATAATAAAAAAAAGGTATGTTTAAAATAAAAATTCAAATCCTATGCTCAATTATAAAACAAATGTATTCACTATTACAAAACTTTCAAGAATACAAAACTAAAAACAAACTGCTCCATTTTTCATTTCAAGTTTGAAAAGAAAAACAAAAAGTCCCATTATTCATCTCTTCCTATTATCCTATTTACATACAAGTTATTTCAAAATTTAAACAATTTGAATAGAACATTCAAATAATCACTAGCCAATATATATATTAACAATTCCAAAATTCAAAAAAACTAACTATTTATTTAAATTTTTTTGTTCTACATATTACATGTTTTGCCAACTACTTGTTATGTAAATTATTAGTTGATTATCTACATGTTTACATGTCACCTACCATGTTGTCATATCACTTATCACATTCTATTATTGGTAAGGTTTTGTCACATGTTAAGGTAAATCATTTGCTACAACAATATGGGTAACACATGTACATAATCTAGTTTTGGGATGTCATGGACACACATTTTTATAACATTTTGTTCAATGACATTTTGTAACTTTTTTTATGATGAATATTTTGTAAGACTTTTTCCCATTGCACTTTTGCAAAAAAATTGTGAAGACACTAAACTTATTACAAATGCACCTTGGTTTTTTTAAGTCCAATTTGTAATGAACATGAAGGTCATACATTAACCCTTGGGTGTTTTCATTAGAGTTTATGCCATAAAATATGGGTATTACAATGGTCACTAAGTTCAAAAGATATTTTCATTTTCTACAATACTTGCTTATGAAATTCAACTCATCTTGTATCCCAAAAGAAAAATGTTATTATAGTGACAAATGTCAACTTATTTGGAATACCCACATTTTATCCCAAATCTTTCATTGCATGGAATCAAATTGGAAGTGCAATATCCACATTCATGTAAATATTTATCAAATTGAACAAATGAATTATCGGTAATATATGATGCTAGTACATGATAACCTTCATTGTGTGCATCATTGAACCTTCTTGATATCTTCGTACAATTATTAAAATTTATTATATATTTACAATATTAATTTATGAATATGATAACCTTCAATTTATGGGAAGTAAACATGCAATACATGTGTATATGTTGCTTAAAACTTATTGTGTATTTCTACCATACATGCAATATTCACATATAACTAGGATTATCATATATATGATTTTTTAAGGGAAACCAAACAAGCAATACTTACATATGGTCATTTTCATTAAAACCTCATTTTATTCCTTCAATTGGTCAATTCAAATTCACCTTTTTGACATTGATTATGCAATACATGTATGTGTGTTTTTATACTATTATTTTCGCATAATGTGTTTGGAAATTCCATGGGCAATCAATTATGATTAAGAAAGTTACTTCTTTCTAAAGGTAAGTTAAATGCAACATGTTCAAACCTTATAAATGGTGCAAGGAATGTTATTGTCAAGTAGCATTCACTTAATGGGTGCTAACACTTATCATTAATAATAATGATAAATAAATCCACACACCAAATATTGTACTATTGAAATGTTTAATGAACAAGGGATTTCAACGTGGTGTCATGGATATTCATGCATAAGTCTTCAACATTTTGAACATTATCTACTCATGATTTTTGTTCTTACAAGTGTCTACATGCTTGAACATGGATTCATGTCAAATTTTCATTAAATTAATTGAATTTCTTGTGCCATCATCCACACCTTGAAAGCCCATTCTTGGATGCAATGATTTGTTGACTTGAATAAATAAAATGTTTCAAACATTTGATGCAACAACTTTCAATAATGATTTGGCATGGTTATATAGAATTGGACTCCACCTTCTTTGCATCCATTGGTGATCTTGTGCATTTCATTTTGTAATCAACAATGTTATCTCCAAGTGAGATTTCAAGCTCGTTAATTATGTCTGAATCGTCATTTGTATCAAGGATGTCAACATTCATGGTCATGAAACTTCCAATGTTAATGATTCCCAGTTCTTTGATTTGAATATTTTGATTATCCTTATTATCCAAAGATTCAACATCAAGTTTCAGACACCCCATATTTGCAAACATAGTTTAGAAACCTCTGCAATTGGATCCAAACCATGTTCCACAATATTTTATGATATTATTTTTGGTAAGATCAATACTTGTTAAAAGAACTTGAGAACTTGATGTTTGCAAAAAATCTCACAAATTGCCCATTCACATGTGCAAAATGATGAAAGGGGATTAAACTTTGTAAATGACATTTGAATGTTGTTGACTTTTAACTGTCCAAATACCACCATCCTCATCACCTTCAAAGGTGGGTTGGAAAACATGAGTGGGTGGGATTAATGGCACCTTCTCAATGCTTACTTTGATGATACATTCCATGATTTTATTTTTTATAAAACCTCATTTCTTCATTTCCATCATATGCATGTAGTGTCTCGTTATTGTTGTGGTTAAGCTCCATACTAACCAATCAATGCAATTCCTTACACACTTACAAATCCCAATCTTGCAAAACATCAATTAATAAACCCTAAAAGGCAAAGGAATGGTGGAAATTATTTTAATAAATAAAAATGGTACAAAATTGTCAAAATAACTAAAATTTTATAAAAAAATACTTATAAAAATTTGAAATTTATTGAAACAAAAACTCTAAATAAGGAAAAAATATATTGATCTCACCTTTTGTATTGAGATTTGTTTCCACTTCCCTTCACAAAAGAAAAAATGAATTGAACTTGCCATATATATATATATATATATATATATACAACCCTTAAGTCCTCCTAATATATACTTTGACTCTATCTAATATCTAAAGGATGGGTTGCAAGAAACATCTAATGTCATAAACATTTCCTTAGCTTTCCAAAAATGCCTATAATCATTTTAGCTCATGAAATTAAATATCCCTAACTATACATTATGCATTAAATGGGCCAAAATCAAAATGGAATCATTGGAAATACTAAATCCAAGTGCAATACCCACATTTGGGGGTTAACATATATTTTCATCAAGACCTTATATATTGCTTTAAAATCAATTATGAAAAGTGCCATGCAATACTTGCATTTGGTTATTTTATCATCTTCAATGATTGTAAGACATTTCAGCGGACAGATGAATAGGTAGGTGGGTAATGCACCAAAGTGGTTTAATAATGTTTTGACCTATATTTAAGAATTATTGAATAAAATTTTGAACTATTTGAATACTCAACATATCAAAATTTGAATAATAAAATTTAAATATCATTATTATGTATATTGATAATTGAATTATTCATGTAAATATTGATCAATTATTGAACAAATTAATATTTAGTAATATGTTTCAAATTTCATCTTTCAATACTTAATGTCAATCAATATAATGATATTGAATAATTAAAAGATATTGAAGTATTATTGATTGAAAATTGAATTTTTTAAATATAATAATTATTATCATCACATTGTGTGGAACAAGATTAAGTTTACTACATACACATGTCCACAATTGTTTCTTCTTTGAAATCTCATATACTGGGTAGCTTCAACACATATTTGTCAAGTAAATAATTAATTTTGGTCAAGGCTGAAATATTCTCAAAATATTGTAAAAGATTCATTAATCTCTTCCACAAAATTTAGGTTTTTGAAGAAAATATCTTTTGAAAACTTCAACACATTTAATAAATAATATAATTAATGGAAAAAACTATTAATGTACTAAGATATCACAATCACACTCAAAATTCATGTTATCACAATATATGTATTTGTTTAATGACTATTATTTATATTAAAAATATTCAATTTATTTTAGTTTTAAAGTATTCAAACAAACAATAAAATTTCATTATGAAAACATTGTTTATTAAAAACCCTTTTGTTGAGGAAAAAAATTCTAGATTAAAAAAATCTACAAATTTGAAATTTTCATAATCCAAAATATCCAAATATTATGATTTTTCTTCTATTAACTTATATTGATATTATTTATATCTATAATTTATTTATTTTGAAAATTTGAATATATGAGGTAAAATAATATCAATAGTTGCTACAAATGTTAAATATTACATGGGTTTTTTTTTCATTTTTTCAAATAGGTGGATTGAAATTAACCAAATTTGAAGAAGAAAAATCAACCTAATTTGGCTAAAGGTTAGATAGTGAAATAAATTTTTTGCAATATTGCAATTGCTTTGTCCAATTTAGAGTGGGTGCATTTTTGTTGCCATAGTGTGAATATTTGCCCAAACTTGAAAATAATATTTTATACATTTAAACAAATCACCTTAAGATTGTTTTCATAGATGTAATAAAATGACATAATATTCCTTTCTTTCCAACATAACAAATTAGTATTATAACATTGTTGTCCAATTCACACCAATTATCTTTACACTTCAAATGACAAAAAGAACATTTTAAAATGTAGGTATCAAACATAGTCATAGAGACTCATGAATGCAATGATTGCATTAGGGGTACATTCCAAAATTCACAACCATTATATTGGTAGGCTTAAATGGACGATAATTGACAAAGTGTAATACCTTAATTTGGATGTAGACTTGATTGCAAAAAAATGAATATGGAAAACAAATTAGAATATCTCCATTTAAATTACAAAAATATTAATATTATCAAAAAATTCAAGGTAATACAATACCAATATAAATAGATTTTTCTAGCTCACTTCAAATTTTATCAATTGGCAATGCCCACCTCAAGTTGGTAAGGAGGTTTTATTGAAATGTAGGAGTTTAGTTTAAAAGTAGTGAGGTTTTGTCAAGGGTAAAGGTTTAACTAAAAAGAGATAAAGGTTTTGCCAAAAGGTTGAGGTTTAATAAAACAAATATAAAGGTTTAGCCAAGAAAAGATGCAAATTTTGCTAAGAATATAAAGGTTTAGTTTAGAAAATATAAAGGTTTTGCCAATAAGAGATAAAAGTTTTGCCACAAAAAGATAGAGGTTTTGTTGAAAGGTAAAATTTTGCCAAAAAGATATAAAGGTTTTGCCAAAAGGAAGAGGTTTAATTACGAAGATATAAAGGTTTTGCTAAGAAGAGATAAGGATTTTGCCAAGGTAGAGGTTTAGTTAGGAAGATATAGAGATTTTGTCAATAAATACAAATGTAGTAAAAAATAAATAAAGTTTTTGCCTGAAGATAAAGGTCTAATTAAGAAGATATAAAGATGTAGCCAAGAAGAAATAAAAGTTTTGTGGAGAAATAAAGATTAAACCGAGAAAAAATAGAGTTTTTGCCAAAAGATAAAGATTTATTTATGAGAAATCGGATGAGAAATTGGATGAGAAAACGCAGCCCATCCTATGGATAGAACAGCCAACTAGTGTGTTCATGGGTGCTAGTTCACTCTGGCCCTCAAGAAAGGATGGCACCTTACACCTAAGGCGCATCCTCTCTCCTCTCAAATGAATCACAGCCATCCATCGGGAAACAAAACTCTAAGGGTTCCTTAGGCCTAATGTTCTGGGAAGTCAGGTCCTACACTTGGGACCCATAACAGCCCTATTCTCAGTCCTTACCCAACACATATAACCATCCATCTTCACAATTTGATGTTTGAAGGCTTGGATTCTCCATAAATGAGCTTGATAGTTAGATTCCTAGTTTCCAATGAGATTTTTCACTTAAGGTGCATTCACACTTGGTGTTAGGGACTCTAGTGCTGAGTCCCTTAACACCCGTAGTAGTCATTTAAGACTTAAAACTTACTTATTGTGAAGATTTGATCTTAAACTAACATTCACTTAACATTAAGCTATTGGCCATTTAACATTGGGTGCCACCTAGGATGCCACCTAGATTTTCATTTAACATTGAATTAACATCAAGTGTGAATGCACCATTATTGACACAAGTCCTTTTTTATTACCAAAGGTTTCTTTTTATTTTATTTATTCACAACAAATATATATAATATTTTTTTTCTATGATTAAAAACTCTAAATGAAAATACCAATGAAAAGAATCATGTGCATGAAGCTTTGCAGGGAGGGGTGCTAAGCAAAGCAAAGCAAAGCAAGCTTGTTTTGTCACTAATTTGCAAGTCAACTAAAGGAGGCCAGAAACATACATACATACATACATACATGATGTCCTCCTAAGTAGTATTTTGTTGGCCTTGCATACCAAGAAGGCAAGGATATTTATTTATTTATTTATTGTGTTTAGGTTCATTATAGAGTGTAGTAGCTTAAGGGATTTTTATAGGCCTCTAGGTCATAATTAATAATAATAATAATAGGTCTATAAATTTTTATCTGAGGGTTTTTGAAACATGATTATATTTTGACTTGTGTTGAAACTTGAGATTAGTTCTAATAGAGTTATAATAATATCTTGAAGGATTTTTGGTTTCATTTAGAGGATGTTTTGAAGATTAAAATATTTATTTTTGTATGGTGAAATATTTGAGTTTTCATAATTCTTCTTCTTTTGCCTTAAACATACTTTTTAATGTAAATGGCAAGGCCACATTGTGACATACCCCCCCCCTAGTTTTTTTTTCCCCCAATTTGTGAGGTAGGTGGGTTGGTGATCATCCCACAAGAGAACTAACTTAGCCAAATTTGGCTAAACATCTCAAATTTGGCTACTACACATCATTCAAAGAGGAAAGTAGAAAAGTGTAGGAATCATGGTATAGTTTGGCAACACGTGTCTAAATATGGCGCCTTTAAAAAAAAATTCCCAAAAAAAAAGAAGCTTTGTACTTGTTTTGCAAGGGCCTTCTTTTTGTTGTTGTAGTTAGTTGTTAGGTTTCAAAATTTCACAAAAATAAAATAAAATAAAAAAATCACTGAACTTGAGGAGTATTCTTTAGGAATTTTAAAATTGCAATCATCCATCCATAAGAAGATGTAGAAAATTTGACGATCATCCATCCTTAAGAAGATTTAGCCAAATCTGGCTATATACCAGATTATTATGAAGTACAAAAATATGTTTATCATCATCCTTCAATAGTTTTGGCTACACACTGAAAACCAAATATAGATGAAGATTTGGTGATTTTAGAACCTTTTTTTTTTTTTTC
>Ga0209208_10012374_pt1 | contig 10815 bp, 7 predicted proteins | sample S1TSphfallax_3_FD_187694 | JGI IMG/M metagenome (GOLD analysis project Ga0209208, IMG submission 187694) | Host-associated microbial communities from peat moss isolated from Minnesota, USA - S1T2_Fd - Sphagnum fallax MG (SPAdes) (version 2) | ecosystem: Host-associated > Plants > Peat moss >... | reverse complement strand
ATGAAATGAGAACCGTGGTTATATACCTGAATTGGTTATTTGATTGTTGGAGGACCCTGATCATGAATTCTAAGAACCTCCCCGATAACCACATGGGATCTGATCCTGTTTCTAATAACCGCCCAACACTCAGGGGTTTTTCTTGAGTGATATTATTGATCACAAGAAGTTCGAACCCTTTTTAATTGTATGCTTTTTTCTGGTTCTATCAAAATTAGGGTTTGACAAAAAATTTACAATTCGGATTCTATCTAGCAATGCTCATGCAAATTAGGGTTTTCACATTTGTCAAACCCTAATTTGCACGGCCCTTGCTGCAATAGTGTCACCCAAACTTTATTCAAAAACTTTGCAGGATCCCCCATGTGAGTCTGATTTGAGAGCTTTTGCCCATGTAGAAACAACCTGAGAAGAATTCTCACCTCTGCAAAGTATAGAAGGCTGCAGCACCCGAACCTGCCAATACTGTTTCTGACTGTGTAAGGACATTCGGTCTGGTCTAAGTTGCTAGGAAGACCAAGAAAAAGTTAGGTGAAGTTAGCCTTTAAATTTCAAGGACCTTGAAGAAACGGTGGTTTTCATGAAAGAATTGGCGATTTGAACTGGTAATTTATGACCGATTATTTGAATTTTTTTGTCAAGAAATTGAGAACTTTGATTATATATACCATAATCAGGCATTTGAGCTCTTGAGAACCATGATTATGAATCGTAAGAACCGCCACCTCCTCGATAACAGCCAAGGAGTCTGGTGTCTGTTCCTGTTTCTAACTTTCTAACGACCACCCGACACCTCGAAGTTTTTGTCATAGATACCATAGTACAAGGGCAGCTTCAACACATGTCTGTCAATTAATTAATTGAACACTTAAATTTGAAGACTCCATGTCAAAAAAATGATTTTTTTTGGTAAGATTCTCTGTTTTCCTTCCAAAAAAAAAATTGTTAATTGGAAAAAGGTTTTTTTCCCTGAAAATTTCAACTTTTGTACAAATCATAGTATAATTCATGTTAAAGCTGCCGAGGTACTATGGTAATTGAGAAAAGTGCAGTCGCCTCTGCACAAGTTTGGTGCACAGCAGTTCCATTGTGAACCATCAGTACAGCACCCACAGTAAAACAAACAAACCAACAAACAAACAAACAAACAAACAGAAAGAACAATTTTTGTGTGATTCTGTAAGAGCATCTCCATCATTCACACCCTCTGTTAGGGCCTCTATAAGTGTTTTACCACATCTAACAAATAGTATGAATTGTTCTCCCCATTGTCACCCATAAACATGAAAAAAGTGAACATTATAAACTGAGAGACTAACCATTTACAGCTCCAAACCAAACGCCACACTATTTAAACGCCGTAATTCAATAGTGTGTGTACGTGGCATTCAACTAGGTATTGTTGGTGGTGGATTCAAATTACTCAGGTTTAGGGGAAGTTCATGCCTTCAATATTCACAAAAAACACACACAAGAACTCTCTCTCTCTCTCTCTCTCTCTCTCTCCTATCTTCTGCACTTTGCACCATTTTATGAACCTGCTACAATGAAAGTACTCATTGCATACTCACGGTTTGCAATGCAATTTGTGTCTCCAAGTGAAAAGTGTACCAAGAAAAAGTGTGGAGAGCTAAACCTCACCACCAATTCACCACTAGTGTAGTAGATATCCGTGTACATTTTCCTTCATCAATATTGTAGATATCAATCTGAGTTTCCTTTCATATCAACGTGGATTTCAATGAAGGAAAATCACACATCAATCTAGAATGTCTAAAGGAAGGAAATGCACATTGATATCTGCAAATAGTTCTATCAAAACTGCCAACCCACATGTAGCTCTTCCATCCTTTGGTTTAATCTGGCATCGCTTCTTTTTCTTCAAAATCAAATTGCAGTTTAAGAGATCAGTGCTAAGGGTGACAGATTGTGAGGAGTGTATGTAAGATCCAATTAGGGTTTAACGAGATGAGAGTTAAAGGTGGTGCTCGAGAGACTTGAAGCTTCCCAAGGATAACAAGGAGCTTGTCTTTTGGAGATGGGGTTCAAAAGATCAGCTCTCACTTGGTTGACAGATTCTGATGAGGTTAAAGGTTTAGGGTTTAAGCATCTGTAAGGTGCTGAGGGTGTGGGTTTAGGGTTTGAAGCTGAAAGAAAGAAGCTCCAGCTTCGAAGACCTAATTCAATTGTGAGCTTTTCAGATTCCATCACCAGCTGCTCCTGCCTGCCATTGATTTGATCCTGCGTTAAAATTGCAGCAGCACACGCCCACATGATTCCAACATCGGTAGCTTCCAAAATCTCTTATCTTGCAACAGATAAGTTTGACAAGTTTGCATCATAATCCACACTCGTCTGCTATTGACTTTCAATGGTAGGGTTATGGGTGTTTTTTTTTTTTTTTGGGTAAATTTTGTGTTGTAGCCAAAGTGGTGATGATCCTCAGGAAGATTTAGCCAAATTTGGCTACAGGCTAAATATAAGACTAATTTTTTTAAAAACATCCTTCTATGTTTCTGGCTACCTACTTTAACCATGTATAGAAATCTGGCGATTTTTTTTTCCTGGTAGAATTATGGCTATTGAAATGTCAAAATGCACATAAATTTAGCACTTGCAATTTATAATATAGCTTTTGATTATATATAGCCAGCCAAAAAAAGGGCTGATAGGTGTCAACTTTTGAACATGGGTCCCAAGCCTTGTCCTGGTATTGGAGGATTTTCAGGTACTTTGTATAGGATAACTTGCTCAAAGTGGGGCGGTCCCAAAGTAAGAGGCCCATTGTGTGTGGGCTTATTTAGAGCATCTCCACCAAAGGTGAGTATGTGACGCTTAGTATAATACACTCTTGGACAAGGTGGCATACAAGAGTTGGTATCTATAAGCTTAGTATAATACACTCTTGGACAAGATGGCGTACAAGAGTTGGTATTCTATAAGCTTACTATAATACACAATTCGACAAGATGGCATACGAGAGTTGGTATTCTATAAGCTTTACTATGATACACTCTTGGACAAGATGGAGTACGAGAGTTGGTATTCTATAAGCTTACTATAACACACTCTTTGACAAGATGGGGGGGTATGAGAGTCGGTATTCTATATTCTTAGTATAATACAATCTTTCTACAATACACGCTTGGACAAGACGATGTAGGAGAGTTGGTATTCTACACGCTTTAGTATTCTACAATATTGGTATTCTACACTCTTCCATACAAGACGACGACGTACTAGAGCAATCGAGCAAGCGAGCCGCCTTCCTCTCTTCTCTCTCCCTCTCTTTCACGTGCCGTAGAAGCAACGACACAAGAGGTCCTGATTGATCTCGCTCGCGGCTGACTATTTTTCTTGCAACCGTTTCTCGGAGAATTGGGTTTGTCCTCCTCTTCTTTGCGTGCTGTTGAAATTGTATTGGAGATTGCTGCTGCTGCTGCTGCTGCTTCTCATCCCAAGACATTCTGAAAATCGACAAAAGCCTTGAGCTGATCATCTGATCTAGATTCAGTTGGTAATTGTTTGTCAGACTGTTTTTCGTTTCTCTTCCATAGACTTTGGAGATAGATACATGTGTGCATCTATATATTTGTTGTAGAGAAATGGAATTATTGGGATCAAGTCCTTTCTCATTGCTCACTTCTCGTGTCACAATATCTTTTTTGTTGTTGTTCTGCGTTTTGGCTTCTTATTTTTCTTCTTCCACCACTCTCTCAGTTGCTTCCACCAAACTCTTGCCCGGTTTTCACACATTGCCAGAGATTGCAGCTGTTGATGATTTTCTGGAATTGGGTAGTCCCAGGGATTCGCCTCTGAGAAAGAACAAGAAGTATGGGAAGAAAGAAGTAGAACTAGGAAGAGATGGTCGTCCAGTATGTGAGGTGACTAAGTTTGGAGCTGCAGGAACTGGAGAAAAGTACGAGACTTCTGCCATTCAAGCTGCCATTGATGCTTGCGCTGACTTCCAAGGCGGAGGAGTGGTGTACTTCGCACCGGGGAATTTTCTCACAGGGACTGTTTTCTTGAGGAGCAACATAACATTGTGGATTGACGAAGGAGCCACCATCCTTGGCAGTCCGTTGCAATCCCATTTCCCACTTTCAAGCTCCCAGTGGTACACAATCCTTGCACAAGATGTGGAGAATGTTGGGGTCACCGGTGGAGGAGTGGTGTCAGGACAGGGATTGAAGTTTGTGGTGCAGTTTCAAGAGAGGAAGAATGTGATGGTGAGTTGGAATTCCACAGATGCTTGTCTTGGTGATGAATGCCGACCTCGGCTGATTGGCTTTGTCAATTGCAAGAATGTCCATATCTGGAATTTGGTGCTTCAAGATCCTGCTTACTGGTGGTAGGTCCCCCATTGCCTCTCTCTGTCTCTTGTCTCTTTTTCCTGCTGTTGACTGTCCAGATTGTGACCGAATTTGCTGTCAACCCATTCCTCTTTTCTACCCTCAGATTGTCCCTTGAAAACCCCAAGATCAGGTGTGATGTGGATTGTAGTGATGATCCATTTTCTTTGTTTTTCCTCCAAGGACTAGTGAGGAGGGAATCCTTCAATGACCTAAGAGCATCTCCACCCCTGCTCAGTATGTGGCTCTGTAACAGTATTTCTCACATCCAAGATTAGTTTTTTTTTCCCCCAACCCCACCCATAGAACTGAAACTGGGACTGCAAAATGTGGGAGACTACTACCAGCAACTCACCTGGACCAATCAAACCATCTAGCCAATCAACAGCAGGCCTTAGTCTTTGCTGTGCCTTTTGCCAGCCTCAGCATCTTGTGAAAAAATGCTGGGCCCAAAACCATTTTGTTGAGCCAAACTGGCATGTTTTGACTTTTCTTCATTCAAAATTTTGCTGTACTGTGCACCAGTGGGGTGGTTGCTCTAAGGATTGTGACCCATGTTTTGGATCTTTGCAGTTTGCATATTCTGAATTCAGATAGGGTCTCCATACATGATCTGAACATTTACGGTGATTTCAACACGCCAAATACCGATGGCATTGACATCGAATCCTCCAACAACACTGTGATCAAGGATTGTCACATCGATACTGGGGATGATGCCATTTGCCCCAAGACAAATGCAGATGGGCCCTTACACAACCTGACCGTCACAGATTGCTGGATACGCACAAAGTCATGTGCAGTCAAGCTCGGAAGTGGAACATATGCTGACTTCCATTCTCTGCACTTTGAGAGACTCACCATTGTTGATTCTCACAGAGGACTTGGCTTGCAACTCCGTGATTCAGGTACTCTGAATCTTCTTTTCCTCATATGTTCCACCAAACCTCTCTTGCAATCATGATGTTGTTCTTCAATGATGTTTTCCAATCTTTCTTTCTTTCTTGCTGGGGTTGATAGATTAGTACACTTGTGATACAAAATCTATCAATCTTGCAAGCTTTGATTTCATCACAAAATTGATGACATTGAAGCTTTCAAGTTGTTTTTTCTTTTGGGTTTTTTTCTCTTGAATTGTGAGCATGTGTCAGGTCAAAGACTGAGAAAAACCATCTCCCTGCTAAAAACTAGTGGTGTTGCACCTTCTTCACCAAACAGGGAGCATTGACAATGTCAGTTTCGTCAACATCAAGATGAGCACACAGTATTATGATCCATCTTGGTGGGGACGTGCGGAGCCAATCTACATAACTGCATGTCCTCGATCTGCCTCCACCAAAGTTGGATCTATAAGCAATGTGCGCTTCATCAACATAAGTGCAATTTCAGAGAATGGCATGTTCATCACAGGCTCAAAAGAAAGCTTATTACGAGGGTTGACCTTCCAAAATGTGAGCTTGAGTATGAAGAGATCAACCAACTTCCAAGGTGGGATGCAGGATTACCGACCTGGCTGTCAGGGCCTGATCGAGCACTCTACCTCTGGAGTTTTCATGGCATTTGTTCAGGATGTCAACATGGACAATGTGATACTTGACTGGCAAGAAAACAATCTATCTGACTGGGGTCTTCCTCTTGATTTCTTCCACTCTTCTGTCAACAAAATTAGCTTGCGGGGATTCAGTTCTTCATACCCAGATCCATCATCATCACTTTGATACATGAAGAAGAGCTGTTACTCAATGTCTTGAGAATTCTTTCTCCCATGGCAATGATGCTGCTTGACGATGTTTGCTACTCTGGCTGTCAAGGCCTGGTTCATGAGCACTGTGCCTCTGGAGTTTTCATGGCAACATTTGTTCAGGATGTGAGACTTGACTGATGAGAAAGCAAATCTCTGTCTGAGAAGGACCTTCCTCTTGATTTCTTCCACTCTTCTGTCAACAAAACTTGCTTGCGGTTATCCAATTCTTTGTATCCAGGACATAATCAAATCGATACTGTTACTTACGTCTGTAAGAATTCTGCCATGGCAATGATGCTGGTCAATGTTTTCCACCATGCAAGGGACTTTGAGGTGCATCATCTTCCGACAAGTTGCTTAAAGCATGAGTCTGGCATCATGGGCGTCACAATCCAACATGTCGAACAAGACTTGTACAACTCATGTCCTTGTGTTGGTCTTGAGGTGTGCAACTCATGTCCTCAATTTGATGTCCTTGAGGTGTCTCAGAGTACCAACTTCAAAGACATGACATCAAAGATTGGGCAAACCATTTAGAATATCCAACAACTCCAACTTAGCAAAATCAAGATGCTTGTTATCAAGAATTAGCCATCAATTTGGAAAATTTAGTTGTATGAATAAGGACAGAATTAAAGAATTTTGTTGTAGCACAAAAAACATTGGATTAATGACTTGTGACCTTGCTTTGGTCTCAAGGTGTAACTCAAGTCCACCCTTTGAACTTGAGGTTTCCTGGGAAACCAATTTTTAAAATGTGACATTAAAGATTGGGTGAATGTTTAGATTTTTTAACAAGTCCAACTTACTTGGAGTTATTGGATTAAGATGCTTATTCAAAATCAACTATCAATTTGGAAAATCAGTTGTATAAACAAGGGCAAGATTAAAGAAATTTTGTTATAGCTTTTTTGCTCAAAGATTTCTTCTTTCAAATTCTCAGTACGTTCCCACCATATTCTCAATGCAGAAAAGGGATCAATTTACAGTAGGTATGTTGGAGAGTCGAATGCAGATCTTTCCCGAGGCAAGAGGTCCTAAATTCAAGTCATGCGCCTATGTCTTTTTGGCTAATCCTTAGCTTAGCGTAGCTCAAATCCATTATCAGTCAAAATACATCCACATCATAAATCATGGATAGAGTTTTGGAAGCCCAAAGACAAAACAACAACAGCTGCAAATACACACAATGCTAGATGCAAAGGTGCGTGGATGAAACATCAACTATCACTAACCCAAACTTTATGCTCTTTGGAATTTTTCAGATTGTGAGTTTGAAATGGGTAAAGAGTTTTGATAATTGAAGCAACATGTGTTCCTATCAAGTTCCCAATGAGTTCTCAACATGTTCCCCCATATGTTCCTAATAACACCTCATTTTGTCCCATATGTTTTGCGCAAGGGTCTCATCTTGATGACTCAATATTGTGAATTACATGTTTTTATGTTTGGAGTGAATACTTCTATAGTGGGGATGTGGTGTGAAGTGAGGTTGGATGAAGAAATTTGAACAATTGTGGATGATGGAGGTAAGAGTGATGAAGTTAGGATTTAAGAAATGATAGAGCTTTGTCTCTTAATCTTTGTGTTGATTGTTCATTTACTCATCATGAACGAGTGTGAATGTCCAATTGTAAAAAGAGCATGATGGAGTTGCAACAAGACTTTGGCACAATGATGGTGAGCATTGTGAATGTGTGGCACTTTGTGAACATGTTCTTTTGAATTTTGGCAATAAGAATCTATGTGAAGCTTGTGGTTTATTCGCTCATTTATGAGATTCATTGCAGAGCTTGGCGGGTGTTTGAGGATGATGGAAGATAAGAAGTTGCTTGATGGATGATAGGAAGGCAATTCTTTTGGTGAAGAAAGCTAAGTCATGTTGTTTTATAGTTAATAGACAGTAGAGTTGGACTTTCTATGGAGACTACTTTTGTCCAAGATTGATTCATCTTATTGTCACTTACTTGAGAGAATTGTGGAAAGGGTCTATTAAGGGAAAGAATTTTTAGAGAAGGGTTGGGATTCTTGGGCAAAGTTGTTTGGAAGATGTTGGCAAATCAAGTGAAGTGAATTGGCATTGTTGTGAGTTTGATTTGGAATCTCTACATATTCAAATTGGGTTTGGAGTCTCTGCAACTTTCAACAGCTGAAGTATAATTTGCAGTCAAGGGAAATGGATTTGTGTTCACAAGCATGGGAAAGCATAAGAGGTTATATTTGCTCATTTGACAACCATTCTCTTTCTTAAAAATCAAAAAATTGAAAAATTGCCCGAAGGCAATAAAAGATACTTAAAAGACAATTTTTTATTATAGGGGTTTAGGGTTATGGGGTTAGTCTAGAGTTAGGTAGTAGACAATCCATATTTATTAGATGAAATTGCATCCCAATGTAGGTGCATCCAAAAGCACTTTGTTTGGCCCATTTTGATGGGCCTTCTTTTTTATGCTTCCCTTAGACATGTTTTCACTACCAATGCAAAGGCTTGGGATTAGCTCCCTTTAGCTTCAATATATACATTTCAAGCCCACACTTCTTGAGCAAAGGATATGGGACAAACTATGGTGCTATTGGGAATATCTTGAGTGCACATTGCTCACCTCATTGTTTGAATGGAATAAATTTGATAACCGATTTGAGAGAACCCTTGGAGGTAACTAATTGTTTTTACATTTGCGAGAGCCAATAACTTTGAGAACCAACTAAAATTTTAAATGTAAAAATCTTAATACCATGGCAGGTTCTCACAAAACCTTTTTCAATTTTTTTTGGTCTTTTTTGTATTTTTGTGACAATTGAACCGATTCTTACAACTCTATGTGAAGACTGGAACTAGGGGATCTCATAAAAAAAGTAAGAGCTGCCCAATATAGCGGATTTGACATTAATTAGTAACATATTTGTAGAAAATTTGTCAAAAATGTAGAAAATTAGCAAAATTTTGCTCTGTAGCTAAAATGTGTGTTGAATGTAATGAAATTTTCTCCCAAAAAATGTGTTCTCAAATAATTTGGCAGTTTTTTTTTAAAAAAATTTATAAAACTTTTAAGTGACTGAATCCCTATTCCTTATTTATTTTTGAGGTCTGAATTTTGCAAAATTTTGCCCCAAAAGAAATGAGTGATTGAAAACAAGTAAATGAAAAATTACATAGTAAATTCCAGCAATCAAAGGCACATGCAAATCAAATGCTCAAAACTAACTAACCAACCAACATAAGTAGCCCTATCAAAGGAAAAAAATTTAAAATTCTGCCCGTGCTTTACACAGCATTTCACCTTCGGAATAGGTCATTCTAGGATGCATTCTGCACCCTAGCCTAGTAAGCCTTTTAAGTCCGGGCATAGTAGAGTGGGGTGGTAGGCTTGACCCAAGAGGGAGTTTTTGGTGTCCAGACTCTCCCCCTCCTGGGTCCTGCCTAGTGTCACTTTCCTGGCAGAATTGGCCCACCAGGGGCACTTCTCTAGTACGTAATAACCTTGGGAGGGTGTAGATTCCATTTCGGAAATGCCCTCCGTTGCGGTGGGTCTGTACAGTGGGCCCTCCCAACATGTATGGAGGGAAATTATATTCAGATTAATTATAGAGTGTAGTAGCTTAAGGGATTTTGGCCCCTAGGTAATATTAGGTCTATTTAGGGTTTACATGGGGTAAAGGCTTGGGAGTAGGCCATCGATGCTTGCTCCCCAAGGCTTTTACCCTACACAAAAACACACGGAGATATTATGCAATAGATGCCCATAAGTTCAAGCAAGGTCACCTTACGCCACCTTGAACAATTAGGTTTAAGCTGATTATAATCACCAAGTTTGCAAATTGTAAATCCATGAAGTTCTCTCTCATATCTAATGTCCATTCTATTATTCTTCTCTCTTTTTGTACTATGGAAAGGTCAAGCACCTGCCCGTAATGTAGGGTTAAGGCGCCAATAAGCCCGGTGTGTTACACAACATAATGGGCAAGTGCAAGACCATTCCATGACACTGAGGTTAGTAGGGGTGGCAGATTCAACAATTTTTTATTAAAAAAAAACCATGTTCAACAGACCTGTTTTTTGGTCACTACTATTACAAGTGTAAGAAGCTATCATCAGAACATTATGTCATGTAATATGCTCAAAAAATGAAACACTCGTTCTAGCAAACCTTTTATGACATTTTTTTCAAAATGGCCCATCTCTTCTTCTTCTTCTTCTTTTATGACATTTTTCTTTGCGATACTTAATTGCTATCACGTACAGGATTACAAATGGATTAAAATAATTTGCGCCAATGCTTTACACAACGTAATGCCCTTGGGGCAAGGCATTCCTCCGAATAAGCACTCCATGACCCAGAGGGGTGCTTCTTTCAGGAACACCTCGCTTCAAAGGGCGTTAGCATTACCCTCAACCCTCGAAGTTCTGCAGATGAAAGTTGAAAAGAGAAGTGGTGAAGAACAAGATAAACCCTCTTAAGAGAAAAAAAAAGAGTTGTAAGTAAAGAAGTAAAGAGGAGAGGGAAGTTGGGGGGGAAAGATTGGTGTGTAGTGTGTATCTATAGGTAAGGAGGTAAGTACTAAGTACAAAACCCTAAAGAGGTAGGTAGGTAAATGAAGTCTTCATATATATATATACAAGTGTGGCCTTTGCCATTGTCCCAAGTGTTACCACATCCTCAACTGATTTTTCCTAGCAAAACCTGATTTTTTGGAATTTATTTGAATTTCTCAACTGCA
>Ga0209208_10012373_pt1 | contig 10815 bp, 9 predicted proteins | sample S1TSphfallax_3_FD_187694 | JGI IMG/M metagenome (GOLD analysis project Ga0209208, IMG submission 187694) | Host-associated microbial communities from peat moss isolated from Minnesota, USA - S1T2_Fd - Sphagnum fallax MG (SPAdes) (version 2) | ecosystem: Host-associated > Plants > Peat moss >... | reverse complement strand
TAATCATAATGGACAATGGAGATTAATATTTTGAAAAATAAATAAATTTTATGTCTAATTTTTTTCATAGTGTCACGTGTCATATTTTATAAATGGATGACAATTAATGATGTTAACATCACATCACGGGTGTAGTTATAATGGAATTGCATAGTAATCGAAAATGAATTGTTTTGACATAGTTGCAACGGAATAACAATGAGTTGCACTATATATATATGGTGAATTACAATTCCATAACTCATGCAATTTTTCCATTAACAGTCACAACATATAAATATGATGAATTACAACTAGTCATTGCAACTCAAAAATTGAATTGTAAAGTTGTAGAAGGCCCCTAATTCTCATAATGTGTATCATCATTTTGTTATTGGATTTTAATGGGGATACTCAAGTTAAAGTTTAAGGTTCATCACAAATGTGACACAAGATTCAAAATACAAAAACACTATTACTAGGGGTTTCACTAGGCAAGGGGTGTGGTTTAAACCGCTCACACCCCTTCATCATCATATGGGGGAGATTCTTCAAATTCAAACTTAGGTTCAACACCAAGTTTGATTACCACACCACTTTTGTGGGGCATGGATGACATGTATGGGGCCACCAAATGGCCTTGTCAATATTTGGGGGTGGTTGGCACCATTGAGGTGAATGATTTAATCCAAGAGTTTGACAATTAATGTGATATGCATCAAATGCATAATCCCTAGTTGTTCACACCCTTCATGACATGGAAGGGTTTGTTTCAACATTTGGAAGGGTTATCATGAGTTTAGGTATGCCTATGAGATTCAGATTGATGAGTGGTAGATATATTGGTCTTACAATTATGTTTTTATCACTAGGGGAATTGTGGCCCCAAGTGGTGCAACATTAACACTTAGTATTAGTTTGGTAAATGGAAGCAAAAACATTAATGGTAGTGGAACCATTGGAAGTGGTGGAACTACCAAGGGTGGTGGTGCAAGGGGATACACTAGCATGCAGGGTCCATTGCTCGCATTACCAAGTTGTGGAATTTTTCTGTGAATTGCGACAAAATGACCAATAGGTTAGGACTAAAAATGTCACAACCTTAGCCTTGGGCTCACAACCAAGGCAAGGGCATGGAAAGGTGAGGGCCAAAAGTGCAACCCAATATTCACATTCATACTTTTAAAAATGCGGAAGAATGTGAGGGAATGAACCCACACACTCCCAAGTGAGTTCCCACTTTGGGAGTTGGAGTCTCAATGGATTATCAAATTTTTATAGAGTGATTTAATAGGTCAAAACTCATTGGATTGAAAAAAAAATTATACCATTAGAAAGTTGTTGAGATTTAGATGTCTAAAGTTTGTTCTCATGATCCATTTGAATACTTATGACACAAGTTATGGCCAAAAGAAGGGTCATCAATTTGACTCTCAACCACTAAAAATCAAGAATCGACTTGAAATATGTGTGTGTAGGTGGCATGCCACATATCGTTGGAAAGACCTAGACGAGAAATATAACTTTGTTTTACACCTCACCTCAATCGAATGTTTGCATAAGAAGTTATGGGCCTTCAAAGTGGCGAGAGTCCCAATTTCAGGAATTTCGAGACTTTTAACTTGGGAGTCTTGAAAAAATGACATTTGGATGTAGCCCACATGGCTAATCATAGAAAATAATATAAGGGAAGGTGTTAGCTTCCCCCAAGTTCGGGTCATGGTGAATCTTGTGAGTTTGTGTATGCTCGTGGCTCATCCGTGCATTAAAAGTGATATAACTGTGCATTAACCAACATATTGTTTGGTTTGTGCAAGTTCATATGAATAATTAACTCGCTTGTCATTCGTCCTAGTTCACATCTCGAAACTCCAACACACCTTTCTTGCCCCTAAAGTGTTGTGAGTTAAGGAATGTAGCTTAATTATTTTTTCTTCTATTGTTTTCATTTTGAGACTTGCATTTGAATCTTTCAAGGAGTTTGGGGGTGTGTAAGAATAGTTGCGAAATTTGTTAGATTTCCAATGTAAGCCCCATGAAAGTTTGCAAAAAGCTTATGCATGATTGTGTAGGTTGATCATGGCGACATAAGGTGTCATAAAAGTCGAAACAATCCAATTTTGATATGGGATCCCCAACAAAGAGCTTTAGGCATAAAATGTGGGATGACATTTTATTGCGACTTGCTTAACTCACTTTGGTTAATGTGTTTCAATTATTGGAAAGGATTGAGATGAACATGGTGGAGGAACGAATGGTCACCTTTGGGTTTAACAAAAAAAAACCCATGGAATTATCTAGCACTATCAAGTCAAAAATTATGCAGTCAACCAACCAAGGCTACACCATGAAAGGCCAAGGGGGCCAAATTTGATTTAGGTGGTGATTCCACACCCTATTCGACAAAACAAGGTGAAGAAGACAAGAGTTGGAGGTGTGGTGGGCCTCACAAAAAAAAATGTACCAATCCACCATAGGTCACAACTTCCAACCTTAATCCCAACCAACCATGTACCCATTATAATGCATATGGGTATGATGCCAATCACTATTTTACATTTCACTCATAACTATTGCAAGCCCAACTACAAAATACCAATGCCAATAAAAATCAAAGGTTTTAGGAAGGGCTAAAAAGGGAAAGGTACGTCCAACAAAAGGTTGGCCACCAAGCTAACTCAAGGCCAACCCAACACCATGGAGGCTAGGTTTGCACAGTTGGAGACCCTAATCACAAGCATGGCAACCCAAGCAAAGTATACTACATCTAGGTTAGGGAAGGCCTAGGATCAAGAAAATGGTTCAAATGTTGATCCAATATTATTTTGTGGAGTTGGTTTTTCAATATTAATGGCACCAAATGAAAGTATGCCACATATGTTAGGAGATCATGGGTTATGGGCAGTAGTTGATGGAAACCATGTTGTGGTTTTAAATCCTAATTTCCATAGTTGCATTAGTGACAAAGGTTAGTGGTCATGTGTTAGAAGCATGAGGTGTTGATGAGAAATTGGATCTTCAACGTGGTGAAGCTCAATGTTAAGTGTGGTTCCCATAGTCATTTGTGTTGATAAACACCATTCCCAATCGTATGGGGGTATCAACTTTTGGTGGGGTGCCAAGAAAGGTGTTTAATTTGATTTTTAAGCCCAAGGCACCCATAAGTTTAATGGGGGCGGCCAAAGTAATGTGTGAAACACCACTATTTTCTACTAAGACAATGACCATTTTAGGTATTTAGCCAACAATCGTGTTTTGATTGGTAACCACATTATGTGAAAGTGTTGTGACACCACATGCGGTGGTTAGGTTAGAGGATGTTTTTCTACCGCATATAATTCCCCATCCAATTTCTAAACCCAATCACACCACGAAGGTGTTTAAGTGCAACCTAAATTTTGGCATGTGCTTGTGGCCAAACTTCATGACCTTTTAGCACAACTAGCTAGGGTGGTTGCAAGGTAGGGTGACTTACTTTTTGTGTCACAATCCAGTTTTTTGCAAAGTGGCGTGCATTTACATGTTATTAACATCGCATCAAAATAATAATTTTCCAAATTTGTGACTAGATTTATATTTTCAACCTAAAATGTTTATCCAAATCCAAAAATTGAAGTCCCAAATCCCTAACCCTAAAACTCAGATTATGAAACCTTAATCCTAAGTTCAATATGAAATATTAACCTCAAAATCAAACTCTTGAAACCCTGACCTAACCTTAAAAATCAAACCCTAAACCTTAACCACAAAAATAAACCTTCTAAAATTTTAACCCTAAAAAAACTTAATCCTAAAAATCAAATCTTAAATCTTAAGAGGAAGGTTCACTTTAGACCTAACATGGAAAAAATTATAAGCATTCCTTGAACTCTATCAAAGTGAAGTTGGTAAAGTTTTTCATTGATGTTAGGGTGGCCCACATTGTGGCCAACACATCCCAAACCATTATAACCATATCAATAAATTGTAAAGCCCCTTCCTCCAATTTGTGGGCATGAAAAAAGTTTTTGAAGCTACAAACAACAAACACATTATAATTTTTTGGTTGATATCATCAAACAATAACTTTTCATCCCTTAAGAAATAACTCAATTCATCACTATTAGGGGGGAAAAAACTATTGCTACAACTTGAATTTTTTCTATGTGTTCAAGTGAAAATGAAAATAGAAAGTGTTTAAAAAGAGCTTCAACATTGTATAGTCCCCATGAACCTTTATGTGTAGGCTCTAGATTTTTCGTTCTTACATAACCTACATCTAAATTTACACCTTTGGGGCTATTTTTTATTTATCTACCCTACTTACATTGTAACACAAACCCCAAAACATGTTTTTTAATAACACATTCATCTTAACATTCTTCTTAACCATGATCTTAAAATTTTACCTTAAACCTTATCATGTAGGGAAAAAAAAATCAATGAAAAGTTATTTGTTACATATTCATGAAGTTTTATGTCCCCTTTACCAAACTAATGAATTTGGAATCTAATTTGCCTTAACACAATGTTCACAAGTCATGTAACAAACTATTAAACACAATGTTGCACATTGCATATTGTCAACTTATGCATGAATTCTTTCACCAAATCTTCAAATTTTCATTATGTAAACTCCAAGTTTATTTTGATTTCACCATCACTAACCTTTTTCATACATCATTTTCTTATATATTGTATTATGATATTTTGATACAAAATCAAATATCATTTAAATACTAGGTAACAAAAAATAAACAAGCAACTTCCAAAATCATCATCCAAAATATATTTTCATTGTTATCCAACAACTCACCATGTGATTTATTAAATGTGAGTTACACAACTTTAAATTGTCAATTGAATGAGGATTAATAATTTATTTGTTAATAAAATAAATTGTTAATACTCATTCAACTTCATCAAATGAGTTATGCCAAAAATTATATATATTAAACTTCTAAAACTTGAATCATCTTTTGAAACAAATTATGCTCAAGTTCTAGAAGACGATTCACTCCATAATCTAATTATGTTTTATTTTTTTAATTCACACAAATTTACATGGTTAAATTTATCATTCAAGAGTCCATTAGAACTACTCACACACAAAAACAAAAAACATAAATGATTCACAACATCAATAATACATGAAACATCACAATGCATAAAAACTACTTGTGGTGAAAACAAATTATCATGGTGTAGAACAAATAATCCAAAACAACAATTGATATCAATTAAAGACTAATACTATAGTATATGTATACATCTTGTTTTCATTCATGCCAAAAGTAGTGTCAATTACCACACCACTTTCATGCCCATATTTCAACATCATATGTCTTATCAATAAGATTGAACACTTAAAATGAATGTTTATAAGTTCCCTTCTACCATCACAGTTCTCTTGGTGGCGAAAGAACAAATTTGGGTTTTTGTATACCCACAATTTAATGTTTTTTTTTGGGGTATCATTATCACGTTTCTTATATGTTTCTTTCATCAATTTCCTAACAATGTTCTAAGTGTTTTGCTCACAAAAAAAACACATATCGTGATAGTTGCTTACCACACTCAATTAGTAGTTGATGTTTCTCTTTTGTTTTTGTCATAACTTGCAAGACTAATAGAAGGATCTTTGGGCTTGCAAAAACCTTCTTCAAATTTTACGAGTATTTTTTGTCACATTTTTCTTCTTTTATTTTCTTTCAATTCTTAAAATTGGTGTTCAACCCAATATGGATTGGAAATAATTTATAACTTGTGCTGAATTTTATTTTTTTTGGAAAGCAATGAACCTTTCTTGCATTTCTACTTCCATAACAACAATTTTATCTTGCATTTGTTCTAACTACAATCATAAGTGTACATCCATTAAACAAAAGTTGAACATCTTACTTAAAATTGGATGATTAATTTTTTTAAAAAAAAACCTTAAATGAATCTAAACTTGATTTGATATAAATTTAAACTTTGAATTTGGAAATGAAATGTAAAATTGATAAAAACTGAAGAAAGGTCTTCACAAACATTTCATTTTTAAAATCTATTTCCACGCCTCCTTTAATGCGTTGGAATGAGTTCCTAAATGTCGTTACACCCTTTGCAATGCTTTAAAATATAGAGAACGATTAACCAACATGATGACATCACCAAAAGTTTAACTAGATTTAATACAAAGTAAAACATCAACACATTCTTAATGTTTTTTCATATTTTCAATAAATATCAATTCATTTACTTCTCTAGGGCTTTCTAAACCAACCAAATCAATGAGTTGTACCATTGACAAAAGTTTTTCTTACACGCCGCACGTTATTTTGAACATAATATGTGAACAACTATAACAAAATCAAATAATCACACATCATTATAATAGAAGAATAAAGGAGTTCAAAAGTTTAAAATATGCTTGTAAGCACCATGTGTGATAATTTTTAGTCCTAATGCATGTTAAAACTTAAGGTTGAACTTTGAAACATTTTTACACTCAATTTGATGCTACAAAAACAAAACATCAAATTTTCAAATCTCACACAAATTCTTTAAATAAACATTTTCAACTCAAATGAAAATTTTAAAAATCATATAGATTTTGTGTTTGATGTTGTCATACTTCTCATGAAATCTTGCTCCTTTTCTTAAGAAAGCATTTAAATCTCTCATGCTTGTTGCATTTTGCATTTTGGGGTTTGAACCCTTGATACCAAGAGGGAAAATCCTTTCTTTCTTAGTAAACTTTGTCAATGTGTACAAATCTTTCCCATGTAAAGTTGTCAAAGAAATTTAAAACAATCTTAGTCATGTTTTTATAAATGATATGATGATAATCAACAAAAGCAACTTATAAAATTCTTACAAAAGATCATCTCATGTGTCTAAAAGTATATATGACAATTTGAATTACAAATGATAACAGAATCGACAATAGTTGAATGTCTAACAATAGACAACATTTGACACCAATGATCACAAACTAAACTGCCCTTCCTCCTCTTCCAAATAGGATGGGCATGTATGCTTTCTACAGTTTTCTTTACTATACATGACAAAAAAATGCAACATTAATGGAAGACATGCTGGCTATTATGGCAACACCAATGTTCATTACATATACTTATTAACAAAACACTAAATATATATTTTTTGGTACAAGTGCATCACCAATTCATGGGTTTACTTAATTTAGAATCATAGCTAATTAATCATATACAGTTTTTTTCTCTTCTTGGACAGGCTTTAGATAGCCCTGCAAACAAATATCAACTTGACTAGTACCAGTCACTAGCAAAACACAACAATGATTGTGCTTAATAAGGTGAAAGCAATACAGCATTCAGCAAAACATGTCATCTGATCAAATTTCAGAACTTGTTCTGTCCTATCTATATTCCATTGCCAACCTGACCTTCATTTTCTTCATTTCGCATCTCCAAGAAGCAAGCAAAGCAAAAACATTATTGAACTTTCTTTCAGTTTGAACTATGTACCTGAGCATTGATAGACTGATGTCAGTCAGTCACTCAGTGGAAGAGTAAACGTTCAACATTGGCCTGTGCTTCCAATAAGCATCTTGTCTTGACAACACTCGGCACCTTCACACCATGTCTGAACTCCTCTTGCACACAGTCAAAGCATGTGGAGGGTTTGTAGCCACAAGCAAATGCTAGAATATCATCTCTCATCATATCAAATTGATACAATATGCCTTCACCAGTAAGACCCGTAATCCTGATCCTGGCATTTAAATTGTCTATTTATATTTCAACTGAAATATATTTTTCTTCAATCCTGTATCTTCACTAATAAATATCACATTTGCAGAAGTGGCAGAGAGAATCAAATTAACAAGGCAACCAAATATGGTGGAATGCCAAACTCTGATCATTCATCACCGCCATCTGGATTAAGTTCCTGCCTGACCTGCACTCCATGGCCACCAATTGCTGCTTCAAAACAAGAGAAGCCCTGGCCTTCCAGGTCGACTTTCACCACTTCCACATAAGTGGATGACATTTCTAAAGACCTTGTCAAGGAGAAGATGGGGATCAAATTCAAATAATAAAAGAGAATCACACACAAATAATAAAAAACAGATTGAAGTGCACAGTGGTGTGAACAACCAGCAACAGTTTCTCACATGTTCAGTGACCATTAACAGACTTTAAAACCACCATAACCTTCCCATCAAATTTGTCAGTTCCCAGCAGTGGGTATACACCAATGATGTACTGAGTTCCTGTCAGAAAACCGGAAGTAAGCAGAGGCCTCTGCCATGATGCTGGCTGCCCCAACAAACATAAAAGCAAATGGAAAAACACAAACAAGGACCATGAAGGGAAAGGGAAAAGACAATAGTGACAATAAGGAAGAAGAAAAGAAAAGAAAAGAGAGTTCAAGACTGAAAGATATATGATAAGACTTGGAGATTAAAATGCACTTTAAAAATCTCTTCACTTGAAATTGGAATCAAGAAGCAAGGGAAATAATCATTATCAAGATTCTTAAGGCTGAGGCTCCAAACAGAAATTGTTCTTGGCTAAGTACACCACTGGTTCCTTTTGATAGAAGCTTCAAACAGTAAACTTTGTTCCTCAGGACAATGATTAGACTTACCATTTGAGGTATGAAGAGCCCAGGGGACTAAAGCCTGAAGAACCTGTACTTCATAAACACTAGAATCAACATAAGGGACACAAATCATATTTGGCTGAGAACATTAATGAAAACATTAATGTACAAAATTTGAGTTTTGGGTTACTGCTTAATCCCAGAAGTTGCAAGAGGTGAGAATAGAAGTACAGGAAAGATCAGGATGATTTAGACATATGCCCCTGCCAATTGAATCATTATCTACATAAGTGAATCAGAGAAAAGGAATATCGGGAACCAGCAAATCATCTTCAACCCTTATGGCCAATGATAAACCAGAAAGGAAAACCTACCAACAATTGGACTTGATCAGCAAATAGGTTAGAAGGGATTTCAGGAAAAGAAAAGAATCCACACATCTGAATGGGTATCATTAAGAAGGATACGTTTTGGCAAAAGGGTTAACACACAACCACCTCCACCTGCTCCTGTCAGCTTAGACTGCAGTTTAAATGCAGCCGTGATCTGGCAAATTGCTTCAATTGAAACATGACTGACTCCAATACACTGCAGTAAGCCCTGGTTCATCTCCACTAGCTCTTCAAGCTTGGCTTCCTCTTTTGTTCTCACAACACTTGCAATATCACTTTTTGGGAGGCATTCATCAGGAAGTTGCTGCCAGCTTCTAGCTTCATCCTTGTGCTCATGTTCATCATCTGAGTCTAGCCCCGGATTTGATGGCGACAGCAAAATTGAAACAACTTCTTCAGCAATTCCATCAATGGCTTTAAATATTGCAGCCATTGCTGCTGGATGTCTGAGAGCACGCTCACCAACACCAGCCACCAAAGCTTTTGTATTTCGTCCCACATTCGTATTTGTGAGAAGCATCCGGAGGGGCATTGGGGAATGCAAGCGCATCAGCTCACCTTGCTTAAACCTCACCACATATCCTGGGAAAGTACAGCACCAGTTTATGACATTGCTCATGCACAAGACCAAAGGATAAAGAAAAAAGTGGCTATGCCAAGTTGCCTGTAACAAGAATCTTACCATAGGAGCTTACAGTGTTATCAATGCCAGATGGGCGCCCATGAATAATGCGTTCACCCTCAAATGCCCACTTGTTCACAAGCTCCAAATTTTTCTCATCAACATCATGCCAGTTTCCTGTGTCTGCAAGATTTTGGCTCCCTTGCTCTTTGGGTGTCGTAATTGCTTGTGTTGGCGAATCAAATGTGGCTGCCAAGTCCAGCAAAGCAGCTGCCAGACAAACGCAGTAAGCTGCTGAGGAGCCTAGACCCGCACCCACTGGAAGATCGGAGGTCACCCTCACAGTAATTGGCTGCAAACTGCCGCGTGAGCCCTGTTAGCACATCCCCACCCTTTCAGCTAGGCACAGCAATGAGAAGCATTGCTTTTCACTATCTGCATCCATATGCAAACATGAAGAGAGTATGCAGAAATTGGAAGAGAGGTTTTTTTTGTTGTTTTTACCCGAGGATCGATGTATACAGAAACAAGAACGTTGTCACTGCAGCTACAGTGCCCTTTGGTGCACCCCATGACAACTGCTTCACAACAAAAGATCCTAGCCGTGTCATGTCCAAGTCTGAGCATTCCTTCACAACCAAAGGATTTGGATACTGCAGGCTTGGTGGATCCAAAATCTCTTCAATCATCTTGAGGGACCAGCTGACATGAACATTCAACTGCGGAAGCTCAAGAACCAGAAATTCTTCTGTGCCTGCAACCAAACTTCACATCCGGTGCCACTGTCAAGAGAAAAAAACCCCTAACTTCACCTTATCTGTAGCATAGGCAGACTGCACAGCAATGCTGCTTGGAAATCCTGCATCTTTTAGGGTAGTGAGATCAGTTAGAGGGACTGGAACCCCTCACTTGTTGGAGACTGTCACTTATTTTGACTATTCCAATTCGCCCACAGGATCAGGCAATTTCATCAACAGAATGTTGCCTGAGCAGAAAGGAGCCCAAGCTTCTTGTAACCAGAACGCTCGAGACAGAGATACTGGCGGGGAGAAGTACGGACGCCGGCACAAGAAATTGTGCATACCTCTACACGGCTAAGTCCACCGAGAAAAAGAGAAAGAAAAAAACCATCGCGATACAAGACTTCCGATGCATTACTGCCCCTAACAAGATGCCGGAAATTGTTTTTTAAGGTAACATGGCAGAGCAAGAGTACAGCCACTAAATCTTCCGAAGAGAGCAGAAAATGCCTCAACAACAGACGGAAAG
>Ga0209208_10012372_pt1 | contig 10816 bp, 6 predicted proteins | sample S1TSphfallax_3_FD_187694 | JGI IMG/M metagenome (GOLD analysis project Ga0209208, IMG submission 187694) | Host-associated microbial communities from peat moss isolated from Minnesota, USA - S1T2_Fd - Sphagnum fallax MG (SPAdes) (version 2) | ecosystem: Host-associated > Plants > Peat moss >... | reverse complement strand
TATTTTACATTAATTAAGACAAATATTTCTTGATATTCCCACTTAGGTTGACAAGCTCTACACATAATGATGTTGTAGGAGTTGGATGTGGTTGGCATTGGAATAGGAACAATAGCAAAAATGTTATTGTTTTTTCCAATTGTACTACCTCGACCCCTACGTGTTTTTCAACCTTGACCTCTATTCATTTCATGCTCAAATTTTCATTATTTATTTTTGGTTCAATTGTTCAATTGTTGTATCAATTTTCAATTCATAACAATTCTTCAAATGGATTTTGAATTTCTTAAAATTGAACTTATTTGGAATTATGTTGTTTATAACATGATCAATTTTTTTAGTGAAACGCTTATTGCCTTCAACCATTGTGCTTTTAGTTGCATTTTTAACCATCACAATGTGCGTGCATGTGGAATGTAAAGAGCGACAGTGGAACATGACAATGTTGAACAACATAGTGATGCACATTGTGACGGTGCAAATTATTATGCAATGAAACAAATTGCCATATAGTTGCATTTGTCAAAATAGTTCCAAAGCCTTTTGCCCTTGCCCACATTTCATATGTCCCAATATCATGGTATTCCACGTAACCACATCTTAAAATTACAACTTGTTGAACATTTTTTGAACATCTTCAATGCTCCCACATTTTGCATACGTGTCAATGATGCTAGAATCCACAAACACATTTAACTCACAACCACTTTAAATGATCTATCCATGAACATGCCTACCATCTTCACTTGAACCCAAATTAACACATGCAATTAATCACTTAAACAAAAGTGAATCTATCAAGATTCATTCCTTCTTTTTGCATCCATTGGAAAAGTTGGATCACCTTTTTAGGTTTCCCATCCTTCACATATTTTGTAAGCTTCTTATTCCATGCGAAAATGTTTAAATGCATTGTGTCTAGTGTCATTGCACAATTGCTATTGCCACCCATGGCAGGTTTCATTGGTTAGGTCTTGGCACATTAAGGTGGTATCAAAAGTGGCACATGTGGAGTCCATAATTTTACTTTTTTCGAATTTTTAATTCAAATGTTTAGTTTTTTGGCAATGTAAATTTGTCAATTTCAAAACAAGAGGCAAGTGGAATACTTAAAACTTAAACTTACAAGTTTCTAAATTGTGACACACGGGTGAATGCAAGATCAAGTGTTTCACTATCATGACATAACAATGTTTTTTTTTCTTAGGTTCCCTTTATTCAAATGCATATGGTGATTAATATATCCTTAAATTTATTAATTGGGACTTGAATTAAAATTAACAACTCCATTATGAAAAGAACTATGCGGTTATTTATTGATTAAAAAGCTCATTTGTTAATAGTAATCAACTTTTGAAGTCGACAAATATGAATCAGTCGTCTAATTGGACCATCACAAAATGGAAAAAATTATATTGATTCATATTCCAAATTTGTTATTGGAACTCAATATATGATATAATACAAGATGATAAATTCATATGAAGAATCTTTTATTTGAAGATTTTAACCATTTGATAGTTATGGACTTTTGAATGGTTAAAATTTGATCATATTTTCATAAGTCCATATGAGTTACAATTTTTGTTTGTTTTTCAATTTCTTGTCCCAAAAGCATATGTTTTTGAAAGCTTTACATGGGTCATTATTCATATAAACTTTGTTGGTTTTCCTTGTAGGATTTCCAAATTTAAAAATGACATCAACTACATTAAATATTAATTCTCATATAGATTGGGGAAGGTTTGTAGGTGATTGAACATGTATTATTCAAATATTAAAATAACATTTAAAATAATAACAACCATGTCCATTTGAATTATTTAAAAAAATATTGTATGAACTTATAAGGAATGCAATTTATACCAATATTGAGACACTTAATCTTACATTCACCCACATGTTTCAGTTTGATTAGATAGGGGAAAAGTTAAAAACAAAAACATGGGTTTTTCAATTTTTATAATTGGCCATTGTTATGTAGGGTAATAATATTTTTCAATCATATTAAGAAAAGAAAAAAAAAACATTTCACACATGTGTATTATGTAATAAAAGTCCATAAATGTTTTTTATGGATTGTGATAAAAGATGTTGCATCACTTTGGAAGTCCACTTTGTAATGAAATGATAACATTTTATTTTCAAATTTAATTCTACAAATGTTATGGATTCAAAAAATGAGACATTTTTATAAAATTTAATCATATCCCAACACATATTATACCAAACTGAACCCAACAAAGTGATACCATACCTACAACTGATGTTTGGCACACAAAATAATTGGCGAAAGGTCTAGCCAAAAATAAATAAATAAATAAATAAATAAATAAATAATTGATATTTGTCAAAATTGTTGAAAATTGAAAAAAACCATTGGGTTACTATCAAAATGCATTTTGCAATCTTGTTTTCTAAAATAAATAAATAAATATTCGGCCAAGAAGTGGCGAAACATCAGTTGTAGGTATGGTAATAAATAAATAAATAAATTAATTAATTAATTAATAATGATGGAAAGAAAGTTAGGTTTTTGGATTGCAAGAAATGTGCGGTAATGGGTGACAAAGACTGGTAAGCGATCTAGTCTCGGGTGGCAACGACGGTCACTGGCTTACCCCCCGCGCGCCCGTGTCCGCGGCCGGCGTCGTCTCCCATCAACGCGACATGCGCGCAGCAATGCGCTGGTGTCGTCGACGAGAGAACTGGACGCTGTCGCGCGCAGTGTTTGTTTGGATCTTTCTCTCTCTCTCTCTCGACGTACGCGGATCTTCCCTAAAGCTTCAAAATCGCATCACGGAGAGTGTAGAAGAGACAGACGCAGAGAGAGAGACAGAGCGAGAACACGAGTTTTCTGGTGTGATCCGTTTGTGTGGAGGCTATGGCGGACTTCGCCGACCTCGAAGCTTTGCACGGCGTGCGTATGCCGTGGAATGTATGGCCTAGCTCCAAGGCTGAGGTTACCAAGTGCGTGGTGCCGTTAACGGCTATCGTTACCCCGTTGCATGCCGCGCCTGCGCTCACCGTTTTGCCTTACAGTCCCTTGCGTTGTAAATCGTGTCGATCTCTGCTTAACCCTTTTTGTCGTGTGGATTTCCAAGCTAAGCTCTGGATCTGTCCTTTCTGTTACCAGCGTAACCATTTTCCGGTTCATTATGCTTCCATCTCGGATACCAATCAGCCTGCGGAGCTTTTCCCGCAGTGTGCTACAGTTGAGTACACGCTGCCTGGTGAGCTAGGGTTACCTCCCGTGTTCTTGTTCGTGTTGGATACTTGCATCATTGAGGAAGAGCTTGGATACCTCAAGGCGGCGCTCACTCAGGCTATCTCTCTGTTGCCTGAGAATGCCATGGTAGGTCTCATCACTTTCGGTGCGCAGGTCCATGTCCATGAGCTAGGGTTTGCGGAATGCTCCAAGTCTTATGTGTTTCGAGGTGGTAAGGAGGTGACGAAAGATCAGATTCTGCAGAGTCTTGGGCTTACCGGCCGGGCAGCTGGCAGTGGCGTGGTGCAGAGGGCTGGAGTGGTTGCAGGCATTGGGGAGGGGATCACGGCTACTAGTGTCAACAGGTTCTTACTCCCTGCATCTTCATGCGAGTTCACTCTCTCGTCTTTGCTTGATGAGCTCCAGAGAGATGCATGGCCTACTGCGTCAGATCAAAGGGCAGCTCGATGTACTGGCACTGCGCTCAGTGTTGCGGCAGGCTTGTTGGGAGGTTGTGTTCCTGGAACTGGAGCTCGCATTATGGCGTTTGTTGGAGGACCTTGTACTGAGGGAGCGGGCACTATTGTTTCAAGGGATCTTTCTGATCCAATTCGGTCTCACAAAGATATAGACAAAGATGCCGTCCCACAGTACAGGAAAGCAATCAAATTTTATGAAGGGCTTGCAAAGCAGTTGGTGAACCAAGGCCATGTGCTGGATCTCTTTGCTTCTGCTTTGGATCAGGTGAGTTGTTACTGGCTGCCATTGCCAATACTCCAGAATAACTTTTCTTTGCTGTTAGACATTACAAGGCATGATTCTACAGTCTGCTGCATTTGATTCTGAGCCAGTCTGCCATCCTTACTGTATGATCCTCAGAATGATAATGGCAATTTTGAAAATTCTCCTCAGCATCTCCTGAAGATGGTCCTGGAACTTGTCCTCTGCTCTTGTCGTTCAAAAGAGTGTGTTTCTCAGCATTTTTTGTGTTCGTACGGCACTTTGATCATACCAGTGGCTAGTGTTGCAGTTCTTCCCTCTAAGAAATAAGATAGTTCAGAGCAGGAGATCTAACCCTTCATGGTGTCTGGAAATCTCTCATCTGAATGGTTTAGGGTTCCAAGTAAAGATCGCCTCCTGCAACATGCACCAAGTTAATGAAATAAAACCTGGCCAATGTGAGTGTGAATTGACCCTGCAGTCACAACTAGGGAATTGAAACTAGCTACACTACTCAATAGCCATGCACCCTAATTGGGATATGCAGCTATGAGGTTTCTCCTGGGAGGCCTTTTATAAACAACACTGTTACTTGCTTCTTTGCATAGATGTCTGCAAGATTTGATGCAACAGTAGAGATTTTTAGTCTTTTGCCATGCAGATTCTTTATAAACATACAGAATACTCTGTGGTGTTTTGTTGAGAGGGCTAATAGGGTTGAATGTTTTTTATTGTCCCTCCATGCAGGTTGGAATTGCAGAGATGAAGGTTGCAATAGAGAGAACAGGGGGTCTAGTAGTGCTGGCTGAAAGTTTTGGCCACCCTGTGTTTAAGGACTCTCTTAAACGGGTCTTTGAATCTGGGGACCATTCACTTGACCTAAGCTTCAATGGCATCTTTGAAGTAAACTGTTCAAAGGAGGTGAAGATCCAAGGAGCAATTGGTCCCTGTGCTTCCTTAGACAGGAAGGGAATTTCTTGTGCTGATACAGTCATTGGACAGGGTGGAACATCTGCTTGGAAAATGAGTGGGCTCAACAGAGGTACAACACTGACTGTGTTTTTTGAAGTAAATCCAACCACACAGCCTGGCCCCTACACAGCAACAGGGCAGCAGTTCTTTCTTCAGTTCCTTACTCTGTATCAACACAAGGGAGGTGAGATGCGCCTTCGAGCAACAACCCTAACTCGGCGATGGGTGGATGGAACTTCTACCACAGAAGAGCTTGTGGCAGGGTTTGATCAAGAAGCAGCTGCTGTAACTATGGCACGCTTAGCTTCTCACAAAATGGAGGCAGAGGAAGAATTTGATGCAACTCGGTGGCTTGATCGCTCACTCATTCGCTTGGCCTCCAGATTTGGGGACTACCGAAAGGATGACCCTGCTTCCTTCATATTTGCACCAAGCTTTGCGATCTTCCCTCAATTCATGTTCAACCTACGGCGGTCACAATTTGTGCAAGTATTCAACAACAGTCCTGATGAAACAGCATACTTTCGCATGGTGCTGTATCGGGAAAATGTGACCAATTCTCTAGTAATGATTCAGCCATCGCTAATATCATATTCTTTTAATGCACCCCCTGAAGCAGCACTCTTGGACGTTTCTGCAATTGCAGCCGACCGGATTTTGTTACTGGATGCTTACTTCAGTATTGTTGTATTTCATGGTATGACGATTGCCCAGTGGCGTAACGCAGGTTACCACAAACAGCCAGAGCATGAAGCTTTTGCCCAGCTGCTTAAAGCTCCACAGGATGATGCCCATGCAATTGTCCATGAGCGTTTTCCAGTCCCACGATTAGTTATTTGTGACCAATATGGGTCACAGGCACGTTTCTTACTTGCAAAGTTAAACCCATCAGCAACTTACACTTCAACTAATGGACCTGCTCCAGGAGGGGATATCATCTTCACTGATGATGTGAGCTTACAAGTCTTTGTAGAGCACCTTCAGAGGCTGGCAGTGCAATCATAACCCTGTCCAACTCCACCAAGCCCAATTTTTTATTTGTTTACAAGTAACTAGTAGTTTGCCTGGTGATAGATTCTAGCTGGTGAATAGAGGCAGGGTTATATATGTGGTGTAATTATGTGAGAGATCTATTGATCTTGAGGGAGTTAGAACAGTCACATCCTCTTCAGTCAAATGCAGTGAGTTATATCAAAGTTTAAATGTCGTGTTGTCAATGTGGAGCACCTTTATTGAGCAGGAAATCCCTTTCTTATGGAAGGTGGGTCAATTTTTAGAGATTTGATACCTGTCTTGTTGTCTGGAGCTTCTGCCACCAATTGAAGTGCAGCTTTGTGTAGACTAGTTAGTTGGAGCTTCTTCAGGGTTCACCAGATTTGAGCAGTGCACAGACCAGCGCAACATTCAATGAAAGGTGAAATCAGACAGCTTGGGTTTGCTCTGCATTTGTGATGAACTACAGAGGCCCTACGTTGAGCACCTCATCTGAATGGTTCATTGATTCCCATGAGTGTCTAAGCCTGTATCAGTGGTTGATAGCTTGACAATCTATCAGACTCCCTGTGGAGAGCATTTGTGGTCCTTCAGCTATTTTGAAGCAACAAATTCTAAGTTGTGTCCATATGGATTCCGTTGCTTCAGATGCCCATGGGCTGACAGTTATTTCATCATGTAAGTGTCCTGTCCAAGGCCCCAAGCTACTTGAACTCATTACTTGAGAGTCTGTGTCATGTTTGAAGGCTGTCAAATTTCTGTGAGCCACTGGAGCCTCTCTTATGCTAGTTGAGGAAATCTAGGAATTGGTTTCCACCAGAGTAGAAACCACATAAAGACAATTCTATGAGTTTAAAGATAGACTCTGTATAAACTAAGCAACGAAACGTGAGAAAGCAGTTGTGCAACAAGCTTCATCAGTGCAAATTTTATAGCAGATTCTGAAAAGATGTTTTAGTGGAGCAACACAATGCCAGGAAGACCATTGCTATGACTGGCACTGGCAGTTGATGATTCTGGCATTGATGACAACTTAAAAACCTTTATGGTATAAGAGCAGAATTTTCCACACTGGCCAATCTCCACCCATCTTTTTCAACTTGATCTGATTTCATGAGAGCTGCAATGAGCTTTGCCTGAGTTGTATTCTAGAGATTTGTATGGAGGGTAGGCAGCTTGGGAGCTCTGCTTATCATGGCTTCTGTTCAATGATCCTTTGGACAATTTCTCACTTGTCAGAGAGATAAAGTGGCAACCCAGGAAAGAAAGTTGAAGGGGAACTTCAGTGGTAGAAAGATGGCAACAATTCACCAGAAAGTTGCTTGACTACTCTCATGAGAAACACTCAACTAAGGTTTTTGCATGAAATTTACTGAAATGAATCCTTTGAATGTTTCTCATGAGTGGTTGTTGAGTGGATTCTGTTGGAAGTGGCTACAATTGGGGATTACAGTAAGTTGTTGGTGCGAGAAAGAATTGAACAAGAGCATAGGTTTTTGAACTGCAAATTTCTGAAAGTAGTAGTTGAGTGGATTCTGTTGGAAGTGGCTACAATAGTGATTTCAGAGAGAAGTCAGTGCAAGAAAGAGTTGAACAAGAGCTTAGGTTTTTAAACTGTAAATTCATGAAAGTAGTAGTTGAGTGGATCCTGTAGGAAGTGGCTGCATTAATGATTTTTCAGCAAGAAGTCGGTGCAAGAAAGAATTGAACAAGAGCTTAGGTTTTCAAACTGCCAATTCTTAAAACCTGTTTGGGTTCTGACATTGTTCAACAAACTGAACCACAGAGGCTGATCAACAACCTTCATGAGAAACATAAAAGAAACTTCTAATGTCTTGGCATCAAACTGACAGAAATGAGCAAATCGCGCCGATCACTTGCTTTGGGTGTCTAATGATTTCACATTGAAAATCAATCTTGCAGAAGACCAAAAAACAAACAGTCCTATGTAATTAATTGAGCAATGCGGGACACAAGTAGATATGCAACCTGACCAAGAAATATGTACATGAGAGTATCGAGAACTCCTTCTATACTTATGTTTTCAGTTGACCTGAATAGACCAACCCAAAGGCACATGAACTGTGGCTATCTGGGTATGTGGGCTTGTGCTTCTTGGTCTCAACAATTGTTCAAACTAATGTCGGTGTTGATCTGGTATGTGGGTTCGTGCTTGGTATCAACAATTGTACAAAACTAATGTCGGTGCTGATCTGGTATCAACAATAATATCATCCCTGGTATTGTTGACCCAACCGATCTACTATTAAGGTTTAGATGTAAGTCTTCTTGCTTGGTACTAGGAAGTTGTCCTCCTCACTCTTTTGGTACGAATCTTAAGCTCCTCTGGTATGAAGTGTATGCAGTTTTTTGGTGAGCTATGCATTATTTCCATTCCCATTATGCATTTTGATGTCCTATTATATCGAAACTGGCCGTTCTCACCCCCCTAACCATGAGACTTGAAATATGAGAAATTTCGAAAAAGCCTTAACTCGAAGGATATTATTAAAAAACTAGACCCACACAACATTAAAGACGAATATCCAAAAACCTTAGCTACAAGGGTATTGGAAAATTAGTGCTGCAAAACACTGTGCAAAAAACTAGACCTAGAGCTACACATGATGTGCAAAATCAAATGCACCTTCTTGGTATAGATCTCATTCAAATAGAAAATGCTCATGAGAGCCCTGATTATATGAAGGCAATAAATAGGCAGCTAAATCTAATTAGTAGTAGCCTAGCATTTTTTAAAATAAATATTTAATTTTAATTTCAATAATAAATTTTAGAATTTTAGAATTTTTATTTTTTAATTCCAAATTTCAATTTAGCTCACATTAACTTCATCCAAACAAAGATGGAGTCAAAATGGGTTGTCATCAATACCAAGAAGGAGAAAAAAGTGGCATTCATCCATAACAATTTACACATCCTTCTCTAATTTTTTTTATACTACGTATCAAATAAAATGCGGCAATTTCCATTACACTATTTTTTTAAATCCAAGAATACCAAAGGCCAAAAAATCGGTCATCTAGAATCTAAAATAGATTTTTAGATTTTCAATATTATGAAAATTTACACCTTGATATAAAACCACCGAGCTTAACAAGAGTAAAGCTAATCACAATGTTAGAGATTGGTCTCTAAAGGATGATAAAGCTGCCAGGTTGAAGGTAAGGATGTGGATGAAAACTGTTCAATAAACTAGAGTCACCAAGAAACAGTTAAAAACCTGTTCCTATTTTGCCAATTGTAAATACTATGAACCCTAAACCCTAAACCCTATTGAAGACTAAGTCAGGGTCTGAGTCCAAATTTAACCTTCCCAGAGTTAAATCTACCTAGTCACTAGCAGGTCTTACTTGAGAAAGTTAATGTAAACCCCTTACCACCTAAGGGGAAACCCCAAACCCCTAAAATCTCAAACCCTAAACCATTTAAGTTTCATATAAGTTGCAGACAATAACCCCTTTGGTTTGAGGGGATCCAATTTTTTAAACTATTTATTATGCTTGTGGCTGGCCATGCAAAAAAAATAGTAAATTAAACCTAGTCTTTTGGGTCTTTGTGCCTCTTGTGTTTTTGCACTTTGCACCATGGTGTGTACAATAAACTACTACTTATTATTTATTTATTTATTTATTTATGATATTACCACTTGCATGGCTGGGCCACACTGGGGTACACGACAAGAGCAGGTTTTTTTTTCCTTTTCCCTCCAAGTTCGTGAGGTAGGTGGAGTAGCCATTAATGCACCAAGAGGATTTAGCCAAATTTGGCTACAAGTAAGAGAGAAAAGTGTTTTTATATATTTGAAACCCCAATATATATATATATATATAATGTAATTTAATGTATTTTATTTTATTTTATTTTATTTATAGTGGTTACATGCAAGAACCAATGGTCTAAATATGGCGATTTCAAAAAAAAAAATCGATGAAATATGGCAACTGTGGGCCATTCTTTTCCAAAACCATCCTTTCCACAAGTCACAGCCCCAATCTTTTTTTTTTCTGTTGCCAAGTGGCAAAATTTTGCCACCTGGGTCACACTCCCAACATGCTAGGCTTATTGGGCCACACCCACCAACCCAACATGAAGGATGAATGATAAGTGGTCAGAAAACAACTTTCTGTTGGGTTCCAGTTCCCTAGCTAACCATGGTGGTTAGCTCAGTTACTTTTCTTCTCTCTCTCTACCTACCTACTAACAACCCACAAGCAGGTTGTTAGTAAGTAAGTAAGTAAGTAGGTAGTAAAAACAGCCCTTAGCTATGTAAAACAACCATCTACTTACTTAGTAATTTACCTATTTTCCTTACCTATCTTACCTTACTTTACCTTTCCTTGCCTACATAGGAGACCTATTTCCCTACAGAATTGGTTACCAAGATGAAACCAAGTATTAACTCAGTTGAGGTTCATCCACAACTGAGTGATAACAGACATCCAGTGGATGATTGTGTGCGCTTGGTGGGTGCTGGTTTACTGTGGCCATGTAAAACCACTTGGGGGGGGGGTCGGTTTTGTGATACGGGGATCAATATTAGTCTCTAAAAGCAAAGTTCCAGCAATATACCCGCCCAACATTGGTTTGGTAGTTAGTACTGCATGGCATTCACGCAATGCGGTCTCTTGCAGGACATGAGTCACACAAATAGGTCCTACCAAAGCAGGACATGAGTCACACAAATAGGTCCTACCAAAGCAGGACATGAGTCACACAAATAGGTCCTACATAAAGCAGGACATGAGCCACACAAATAGGTCCTACATAAAGCAGGACATGAGCCACACAAATAGGTCCTACCAAAGCAGGACATGAGTCGCACTGCTGTGTCCTACTACAGTCTCTACAAGCAAAGCTCAATTGATATAACTCGCCCAACATTGTTTGGTACATGGCATTCAC
>Ga0209208_10012371_pt1 | contig 10817 bp, 5 predicted proteins | sample S1TSphfallax_3_FD_187694 | JGI IMG/M metagenome (GOLD analysis project Ga0209208, IMG submission 187694) | Host-associated microbial communities from peat moss isolated from Minnesota, USA - S1T2_Fd - Sphagnum fallax MG (SPAdes) (version 2) | ecosystem: Host-associated > Plants > Peat moss >... | reverse complement strand
GTGTGTCTTCTTTCTCCAAACTTCAAACTTGCATTCAAATAAAAGTATATAAAAGTGAAAAAGAAACACTTTATTTTTATTATACAAAATAATAATAAAAATAAAATAATAAAAAAGTTAAAAATTTCTAAAACATGAACCAAGTTTAAAGAAACCGAGGGACTTCACAGTGGCCGAAGGTCACGGGCACCCTCTAGTTTGGATAAAAAATGAACGAAGGAATATTCAACAAGGTTTTTAAAATCATAAGTTGGGGTAGATGATTAGAAATGGTTTAATTGTTTACAACATGTTAATATGGGTAAAACTCTTAGGCAAATAATTATTATGCTTATATTGAAAATGAACTTATGGGGAATTTTGATAAAACATTGGGCTCCCACTTTTTGATTTGTGTCAAGGATCACTAAAAGATTATGTCAAATTTTCAACTACCAAGTTTTGTTAATATGACTAACTAACCTTTGGGGCTCCTTGGGGTTTTTTGGCATGTTGAAGGGTTTCCTTTGGCATGTGTGTTTGTTTGTTTCCTTTTTGTTATGAATTTTGCAAAATCCCCAAATGTCATTTTTGGGGGATCTCATTTGAGAAAAGAATGACTATTCTGAAAACAAAAAAAATCATGTTCAAAGGATCCAAAGAAGGCATTCGATGTTTGGAGTAACCTTTGAAAATCATACATTTATTATGTTTTTCCATTTGAAACCATGGTAATTATGACAAGTTGTATTTTTTTATTCGTATCATATCAAGAATCTAGATTTTAAAATCCATCTAATCCAATTTTAGGTTTCAGTTTAAGTACATTTGAAAATGAACAACCATTGTGTCCAAAATAAACAATTTTGCAAAGGACTTCCAAAGGACTTATATATTTTTTAAATAATGGCAAAATATCTCATTGATAAAAACTTATTAACCACAATAAAAGCAAATTCATGATTTTTTTAAATATAAACTTTAAATTATTAAAAATTCAAAATATTTTTCAAATTTGTTTCAAAAATTTAAACATCCTTTACCCATATAAATGGAGTATAGTGTACATGATATACGAAGTAAAGTTATATTGTATAAAAAAAATGATCCCCAAAAGAGTGAACATATTTTGGTATGATTTCAAATTTTATCATTTTTCAAAACAAAACATTGAATGTTGAACATTTTTTTTAAATCATATTTATTTAGGTCAATGATTAATAAATAATATGCGATGCATTTGGGCAACTTTAAATATTTTTTATAACAAGGTGCTAAAGATTTCATTCTAAAATTCATTTGCATGGAAATGTTATTTTTGAATGAAAATACTTATAATCTTTGTTTGAAGTAACATTATCAACTCTCTTGAACTTGTTTTGAACCAATTACAGTGCATAAGACATTTATTAGAATAAGTTTTCACACATGATATGTGCTCCTTTATATAGGTCTTATCACATTCAAAATAGTAAAATGGATCCATTTCCTCAACATCCACAAAAAGCAATACACATAAGCAACATCATTCATGTAAGGAGGAGTTGTGCTCTAAAGTCACCCTATATTGGGTTTTAGTTCAATACTTTGATGATCTATATTTCATCCCCAAATTGAATATATTTTACTATAATAACATGTGTGGCAAAAAAAAAAAAATCAAAGTAAAAAAAATAAAAAATAAAATGATTTCCTTGTTGATTTTTTTTTAAAATATCGTGGTAAAATGCAAAAATACAATCCTCACACTCACAAGAATTTTTGCCTCAATTCCAATCCGTCATTTTTTGCTTGCAACATGATTGTTAATCATGCACTCCTTTATGTTATTTTTGAACTTTTAAAAAGTATAAATTAGCAAGGTTTTGAAAATGTGTTTTTAGTAGTAGTGTCATTTGTTGTTGTGCAGAAGTTGCTTTTGGCACAATGTTGCACAATTTTGGAAGTTGTTAGGTGAAACTTAACAATATGGGAAATTGTTTGTGGCAAATTGCAAGGCACATAATGGTTGCGTTGTGGAGCAAGGAGTGTGAAATTTAAGCCAACCTAATGTGATGATGCTCCAATGTGTTCACTTGTAACACACAACATCTTCAAATACATTAAGCATTACCCTCTAGGGGTTGAAGGTAATGGCATTATGGTGTGTTTGTACACAATTCACCATGACTCCAAAAACTCCTTCATCAAATATTTATGCCATTTATTTTTATTTTGTTGTCCTTGTTTGTCCTACATAAGTTTAAACAACAAGGCTAGTGCACAAATGTTGGTTTCAATGTTTTTATTTTCAAATCTTTGAGGTCGAAATAGTGATGGTGCATGTCAAAAAATAATGTCAAAAGTTGTTGAGATTGCTCTTGAAACTAGAAAATTGATAATTTGCAACTTTGTCCCCTCTATGCCATATTTACTTTTATCTTTACTTTTCTAGGGCTCTTTGCAAAGTCATCACAAGCATACCCATGGCAATGGGTTTTTTTCTTTCATTTGGTAAATCGAAATAATTTTCAAAATTTTATTAAATGTCAATGGGGATTTGCCAAAAATTAAAAAAGAACCTTGAAATTCAATACAATATTGAACATATTTTGTAGGATTTTTCTTGGGAGTGAAAAGGGGTGATCATCCATGGGAAGATGCAAAAATAAAATGGCAATATTCCCTAGGAAATAGTGCTTTAGTATAAATAATTTATCATCCTTTTACATATTGTATTTCATTACAATAATGTTTGTCAATTTTGGCAATTGAAAACCTTTAAATATATATTTTTACTTTTTTTTTTCCCTTATATAACAAAAATTTGCCATCGTAATAAAGTTATAAACACCCATGCAACCTTAGTAGTAGCATTTGCATTTGAAACAAATAACAAAACATGATAGAAACAAACTATTAGTGTTATGTTTATACCTTACATTCTTTAATTAAAGTAGAGTAGATTTATGATGTTACTTTCATGATGAATGTATAGAGAAATTGTGGATGTGATGGTGGATATTAGGCATATAAAAAAAATTGCATTGCCATGAAAAAAATGAGAATGAAAAGAAAATTATGATAACAACATAACAACCATGTATTTTCATGTAATGCAAGTAAAATCACAATAGAAATTGTGATGTCACTTAGTAAAATATTTTATATATTTGCAAGCCATTTGTAATAATAGTTCCTAATGAAGTTTAAATGGGAAGGGTGTGAGTTTTGATGTGAATTGGAGAAGACCAACCTTGCAAATTAACACATTGAATAATAGGTAACAACATTGAATAATATTCTTTTTCTATTTTTCTCAATCCAAAGATTTGATTGACATATTTTCAATCAAGTAATTTTATAATGATAAAATAATGTAAATTGCATGTTAGATACATAACACAAAAATGTACCTTATTTGTCACTTCTTTTTTGCCAAACGTGTAAGAAAGGTTATGCTTGATCAAGCAATTGCATTTGACAATTGGGTTACCCTTGTTAATGACTATTCTATAACAATGTTAATTAACATTTCAACATCAACATCTTTATTATAAAATGTGTTGTTCAAATCAATTGCAAGTGCATTTGCATTGGTGTTGAACAATGTATTTTCCATGTTTTCTAGCATAACTTATTTTTGAAAGTCTTTCAATTTTCAAATAAACTCAATAATCTTGTTTGCTTCCACCCTTTAATTACCATTTATGGTTTGGTTACAACATGCATACATGCTAAATGTAACTAGCCACATATATTGGGCTTAAAGGTAGTCTTCAAATCCATGTGAACATCTTTGTTGGCATTTAATTCCAAGTTGTGATAACATCCATTGTATTTTGTTGAATTCTTGGCAAGATGCGCGCTTGAATGGACACCGATTTATCACATTTGTTGGTTAGTAAATGCTTGTGCAATTAGTTGGGATGTACATAATGCGAATTTTGGGATGAGTATGATCCAATCTTGAATTTTTTTGCTAATGTGGACACTTCAAGCAATCAATGAACCAAATCATCTCTTGATATACTAGAAGGTGTAAAAGCTCAATTTGTGAAGCCTTATTAGCTTCCACAAACTCTTTGCAAGTTTTTAAGGTAGACCATTAATTGTGACTAAAGGTGATATGCTAGCCACAATTTTAACACATGCAATTCAACCAAAATTCAATGGTGGTAGGTTACATGATGTGTTCCCTTGGAAAATCACTTGGAATGGTAAACATTGGCCACTAGCAGATGAAGATACTACCATGGTTACTTGGTGTTGATCTTCCATACCATGGACCTTCACATGTTGAGAACCTTTCGTCTCCCATGTCTTAGCACCACCTATAAGAACAATGTGTATTCCAATCTAATCTATGTTCATAACTAATTGTTGAAGGATTTTGTGAACCATAACCAAGTAAACACATCATTGTGCCATAACTTTCCTTTGTAGCTCAATATAGTCCTTTGGTAATCTGCCAATTGCTATAGTTGAAGCATGATAGCTCCGATTGAATTGGTTTTTTATGAAACTTTTCATCCATACATAAAAAACATGAAATGCAGTCATGTGAATTTTCTCAAATAGACGAGGTGTTCATTTGAAGAGAATTAATTGCCTTGATCAAAGGTTGAATGCAAATAATGGACAAAGGTTGTCATGTTACCATGTGTTTCTTCAAGACCTTACAAATTTCCTCTTTAAGAACAAGGTGTGCATCCAAGATAGGAGAATGTTGTACAAAATTGGCAAAAATAGTGTTGAGCTTTACATAACGCTTGTAATTTTCCTTGAGCTCTCTTTTATGATGGAACCATTCAACTAGAGAACCTTTTGATAAATGATCATAAACACCACCTACCTCTCTTGGCTTTCTATATGTTGCCTTCAAGTATTTCAAAACACTATAAATGTTTTGGTGATGTTTCATAGTAGCATAAATAGGTTGCCAAAGAGAAGGGGTGAACCATTTTGTGTAGGGCCTTTAACATTATTGGTTGATGGGGTTGACTTGATTTTTGGCTTCAACAACACCACTTTTGTATCGTCCTTGGGCCTCCCCACTAGTTGTTTGAAAATCTCTTTCTCCTAATGGCGTTCCAATCTCTCACTCAACCTTGCAAAATCTCTTTCTCTTTTAATCTCCATTTCCTTTTTGTTGATGGAAATGCAAATTCCACAATCTAAAACATTGTTGTTTATTGGCCATTGCACAAACTTTGCATAAGCAACAATTCTACTAAAAAGAACATAAAAATGAGAAAAACTAAGGAGACATAAAACATCACACTAAGTAAGAAATAAAAGTTAAATAATTAAGGTTTAAAATGCAAGTTGCCATAAATAAATAAAAATTGTTAAACTTTTCCCTAAATTTTAGTAAGGTAAGTACTTAGGGTATAAGAAGATAAACCATCATGAACTAATAAAATAGTTGAAATTGACACACATGGATGAAAAATTTGACGCACATGGATGATTTATTATTATTATTTTTTTTTACAAATGATTTTTTTTTTGGTTAAAAATTGCCAATTTTTTTTAAAAAATTGAGCACCAAACCTTATTTTTCAAAACAAAATCAACATAAAAATGTTAAACATGTAATTTTGGTACGATATCCATAAAATGAAAAAAATTCAATATGTTTTCCTAAAATTGGGTATTGGTTCAAAAGATTTTAAAGATCTTTATTTGAAAAGACTTTCATTTAATGAAAAATATGAACAACAATCAAGGCCTAAGTAAGGCAAATCCAAACTTGGGGGTGAAATTTTCCTGAGGAGCAATCTAAGGGAAAATAAAATTTTAGTACCCTAATTTTATCCTACATATTATTTTCATCCTAACATCTCATTTCATCTTAAATTTTTTTTTTTTTTGACACCAAATAACTTTAATTTAATTTGGCATACTTTATAGTGAGTTTTAGTGTGCATGTTGTTTTCTCATCCCCATCCATCAAAATGAAATATTGGATACCAATGTAAAATGTAAAATTAATTAAATGCCATTACATGGGCCAATCAAAACCAATCATATTTGTTATTGGCATTTTTGGAAAGGCTTACACCATGTTCATGCTTATAAGTTCAAACTCAACTTCATGTTATTTAAAACCTAAATTTCACCAAAATTAATTAGTTACAAGCTATACTATAAACATCTACAATTTGCAAAATAGTTTTTGGATGAAACATAATTATCTTTGTGTTGGTTTGGGCTAATACATGTGCACATTATTTGATATTTGCAAATAAAACACTACATAATATAATTTATTTTTTTTTGTTGATCAAAATTGGTCAAGGTTGTTTCATTTAAATAATCTATCACCTTTTATTATCCCAATTTTCATGTTTATGGGTGAGGATTAGGAAACAATAAACAAACCATTTACGATGTTATAAACATTACTAAAAGCTCAAATGTAGGGTATGAGTGGAATTATTCTTAAGTTGCATTCTCCTTCCTATTAAATCACTTATGTGTTTCTTAATGAATTTTTTTGATAAAGGTAGTAGGTTGAGCACTATGGGTTTATACACATGACAAATGAACCTACTTAATTGTTCATTTTGGCCTTTCCATGTGCATATGGCAACTTGCCCCCCAAAAAAAACTATTTGTATCATACATCATTTTCAAATAGACAAACAAAATGACCAAACATTTTTGACCGAATGCACAACATTTCATGAAACTATGAATAAACACACAATCAAATGCACAAAACAATAACTTCAAACCCACTTGAAGCAAAAATTGCGTTTGAAACTAGTAGGTTTCATTTTTATTTTCTCCTTGTGAAATCTTTCTGAACAATTTTTTTTCTTCATCCCACTCTTTATAATAGTTGTTTGAAACCCTCTTTACTTTATGTGTTTTCTATTCCAATCTTCATGTTATTTGTTACCTCATTTGTTTTGTTTAGAAATTATCAAGTCAAATATAAGTGCATATAAGATTAAGAAGGTGATGCTTTCAAGGTTTAATGAATCAAACTTTCGGTTGGAGGTTCATAAATTTATTTATTTTGGTTTTTTTGTTATTAGGTTCAATCCTCTTCACATTTTATATTTTCCATCCTAATTTTCATAAAAGTTGGGCCACTTTCATTTATGTTACATACAAACTTTAAATTAAATGTTTGAACATACACAAAAAATAATATTTTCAAGATTTATAACATCAACATGATTTTTTCAATGTATTTAAAGGACACATTATAAGGTGGAATTAAAAAAACCTCGCTTTTTTTTTTTTCATCTTTTTCTTGTGATACTTTGGGTATTTATCAAATGTCATGATAAACAATGCAAAATAAATTATACCAACACTTCATGTTCAGTAACACACTTGAAGTGGGCCATTCTTGAAATAAGCACCAATTCATGGTGGAGTAGAAGGTGCTTATTCTGGGAGTGCCCAATTCTTTGAACATTACTTGCACAAAATAGGCAAATATTCAATTTGAAGTTCTTGGGTTTTAAGTTTTTTGGTTTATTGTTTGTTTTCCTTCTATCCTTTCCACATTTTGTGCATTTCATATAAATTATTATGATAGTATTGAAGTTGAATTTATTTTGATTTTCAATATCAACATTTCTAATATTTGCAGTTCTTAAAATATACAACATACAAACAAACAAGCTTGAAACAAAACAAATCAAATGTGAAACTAATTTTGTGTTATTTTGAATTTCAATTTTAATAAAGTAAAACTACAACTTTCCCTTGGGTTTTGTGAGTAGATGGGATGGTGGTTACTTCCATGGACACATCATCAGTTCTAAAACAAATTGATTCATATAGTATATCAATGATCAACCATTGTTTCCATTTGAAAATGAAAGTTTTAAGCACAACATAAGTAGAGAATCAATTTTGATAATTAGTTTACTAAATGTGGCCGTCATATTTGAATATTGGATGACATAGTGGAGAATTAAACAATGAGCACACATCTATCATATAGTGTAGCATTACACTTTAGTTATTACATGTTCAATCAATTTAATTAATTACCAACTTCATTCAAACTACTTTGAAAATACAATTGTTCAAGTCTTCAAATTGTTTTTTAAAAGACAATTGTTTCAATAAAACATGGAACTGAACACATTGAGTAAAAATATTAAATATTGCATTAAAATAAGTTTATATGGAATTCGTAATTTTTACGCATTAAAAAAAATAATCATAAAAATATTTCAAAACTTGAAACATTTGTAAAATTGGTGGAAATTGATTGAAAGTTGCTATTTAGTAGGTGAGGATATTGTGAACATGGCATGACCTTCCCATATTTTTTCAATCATGTTCCCCATGTGTTTTTAATTACCTTTCAACCACAAGATGCATATTCTCACAACTTTTCCTTTTACCTCACAAGAAGTAAAATCTTAATCCCACAATTTATGCACCTTTTACAAGTTTTCTAACAAGATGAAATCAAGTTAATAAATGATGTTATTCTAAAAATCTATGGTAATCCCCATCAATTTAACAATGGTGCACCTAATGATTTTGATAAACAATCTCAACTTCCCACATGACAATCATACTTCTAGGCATTCTAATTGTAAAAAATCAATCCTTAATTTAATTTAACTTTTTGGCACTTTGAAACTAATGATGAATTGTAATAATCACAATTTGAATTATGGATTTATGGTTAGATTGTTTAATTGTTTAATGAACTTATAAGTTTTGAAAATCAACCATTTTGATGAAGTTGTTTTGTTTTATGAAGCAATAGGTGAGGAACAATATGATGTTGCTACCTAATGAATACTATTTGCAAATTTTCTAGTGGATTTGGATTTTGCTAAAGACCTAGTTGCTCTAATAGTGTGAGATGATAACCAAATACAACAAATGTGTAACTAGTTAAAATTGGAGAGAGTAGAGTAGGTCACTAACTCGGGCCAAATTAGCTTGGAAAGAACACTTGGAAAATTTTCATAAATATATTTGGAGGGACTTTATATCCTTGAATATCCTTCCTATAGAAGAGGGGAAGGATATTATGGCCATTCCTTAAGGGTGGGAGGGATCTTACACCTACTTATCCTACACCTATAAGTAGATGTAAAGACCTTCCCCGCTCCTACACCTCATGAGCTATGTATGTTTAATTTCACAACAACCCTTGCCATGTGCTTTACCATAAACCCTAAACCTTGTGCCCATGAATGTGAACATTTCCAAAATAAGGGGTTGAACTGAGCTTCCTAATTTTGGGAATGCCCCCACCATGGGGTTTAACCAATGGGTGGGGAGGGAAATTCCCCAAACATGGGGTTGGACCAAATTTCATATTTTCACCTTCATTGTAATTTCCTTAAATTTTTAAAAATATAATTAAAAAAAATCAACATGTCCAAACATAATTTAATTACTTCTGAATGTGGAAAGGTATTATGACACTAATCATATTATTTTCAGAAATGTTGAAACTTTCAAAAAAAAATCTTCCAAATCAAAAAATATTTTGAAGGATAATAGTGAATATTCAGGAATATTTCATTTGTTGAAATGATTTTTCAAAATTAATTAGTTATTTGATGGACATGTGTTGAAATGGCCAAAGTAGTATGATATATATATAGGTACCTGATATTGAAATTGGTGTAAAGGCAGGTAAATAATAAAGTTATCCCTATAACATTAATGTTGTTAGGTCTATGATTCAAACTGAAAGTTGGAATTTTGCAGATTTTTAATTTTATAAATTTTTGGTCATAAATATTGAATAAAATCTCTTTTTTTTGGGCAAAACGAAAAATAATTTAATTTATGGTCAAATCGTTCAGATATTACAATAGTTGAAGTTGATGAAAAAGGAAAAAAAAAGACAATATGAAACTCAAATTAGCAGCAAATTTGCTTGTATTACGAGTTTGTATCCCCCTTGAGCTCCATTTAAAAACCCAATGTACTTTTTCTCACTATGTTTTTAGAAATTTCATGCCCTTTTTATCCAAAGAGGGTTCTCATGTTGTGTTTTCCTTACTTTACAAATAATTTTTAAATATACTAGACTGATACTTGTTATTTGTCATTTCTCACATCCTTTTTACATACAATGTATTGATCTAAAAATGGGGCAATGGCACACAACAACAACTATAAGTAATATAGGGATGTACCTACTTGGGATGATAATAAGGTTTCCAAAGAGCCAATGTTTTATTTGTTATTAGTTTAGAGTTTAGCTTTTAGTTATATCAAAGTGAAGAAGCAATTTTAGCCTAGGGTTTGATACATAAAATGATGGGGGGGAGAATGTGACATCAAAAGCAAATGTGGAATGTCTAGACCAAAGCATGAATGCAAACATGCAAACCCAATAGTGATGATTTTGATGGTTGTGACCTCTTCATTCAAGATGGGTTGCAAAATAATTGAAGGTGGAATGTGAGGTGCAAAGCCAAGCAATGGGTTTGAGCTTTTTCAAGGGTTAGCTAGCCATTCCAATCAATGTTTTAGTCAATTTGCTTTTCTTTTACAATCATACTTATTACTTAGTCCTCCCCCCTCTTGGATTGGTGAATGTGTGTGTAATGAGATGATGACTTTTTCAATGCTTTCAAGGTGGGCCCAACTTAGCTATATCACCTCATCATCCTAGGCCCCTTATTTTGTGGGAATGGGGGGGGCTTTGAAGTTATCTTACACTTTCTCTTTTTTTGGTTTGTGGAAGGACTTGAAAAAGGTGAAGGTTTTAGTGGGGAAGTTGGTGTTCAAACTTGATAGGTAGGTAGTTGATATGTTAAGACTTTTGGGGAACTTTCCCAATAAAAGCTAGAATAGAAAGAAAAGAGGCAAGGTGTCATGATTTTAAGCCCTTTGTCCAAAGC
>Ga0209208_10012370_pt1 | contig 10818 bp, 9 predicted proteins | sample S1TSphfallax_3_FD_187694 | JGI IMG/M metagenome (GOLD analysis project Ga0209208, IMG submission 187694) | Host-associated microbial communities from peat moss isolated from Minnesota, USA - S1T2_Fd - Sphagnum fallax MG (SPAdes) (version 2) | ecosystem: Host-associated > Plants > Peat moss >... | reverse complement strand
GTTGGTGGTTATTAAATTGATTAGAATGGCACCTCACACAAGGTTGGAAAATATTCAACCTCCACCAACCATGGATGGGATACTTTTGGTGACAATTTATGGACCTATGCATGGCCCAACAAGTGAACCAATGGCATTCATGTTAGAAGATCAAGTTTAATCAAATGTTGGTTCATGAAAAAAATTGCTCTAATCAAAACACTATAGATGAGCAATTGCAATTAGTTGTACTATTTGTTCTTCCCCAAGGTGATCAATTTCACTATTTCTTTTTTGAACTTTACCCTCCTCCCAAGAGGGTTGGTGGGTCTTTTTTACAAAAAATGATGCAATACCTCAATAGTTTGGGATTTTAGTTTTATTTTTTGATAAATTTACTTTCATACACCCATGTTTTTAACCACTAGTGTGTAGGAAATACTTTCATCTTAATCCTCCCAACCTTGATCATTGTGTGCAATATTTTCATCATGTTGAACATTGTTTTCATTTCAATATGAAGGGTCTAGGGTACAAGCAACACCTTCATTATTATTGACCCACAATTTAATAATTTTATACCATACCCTTATCATGTTGACCATAGTGTTAAACAACATAATTAATTATATGAACATAATATTTATAAATATAATCCACATTGTTTAAAGTACACCAATAAAATAAGCAAAACAAATTACTAGATCTAAACCTACTTGCTTTATTAAACTAAGTACAACATGCATTAAATGCATTAAAGTAGAGGCGAAGTTCCATATTCCTTGGACATTTACATTAGATTTGTAGTTTCTTCATCATAATGAAAAACATCTTTTGAAAAATTAATGCAATACCCTAACGGGGGTATTTCACTTGATTAAAATTTTTATAACTTTGTGTGACACCCTCAAAACACCCTAAAACATAATTTTCAAACCAATGAATATCTATGATATCCTTATACGGCTGGTGACAAACATTTTAATCATGCTTTTAAATATTGCTTGAATGAACAAGTCCGAGCACTATGCAATATCTTCATTTTATTTTATTTTTCATCAATTTCAACAATTGCAAGGCCTATTGGGGTGCATTAAATGTATTAAAGTAGAGGCAAAGTTCCATATTCATTGGACATTTACATTAGATTTGTAGTTTCCTCATCATAACGAAAAACAAATTTTTGAAAAATTAATGCAATACCCTAATGGGGGTATTTTACTTGATTTAGATTTTTATAACTTTGTGTGACACCTTCAAAACACTCTAAAACATAATTTTCAAACCAATGAATATCTATAATATCTTTATATGGGTGATGATAAACATTTTAATTGTGCTTTTAAATATTGTTTGAATGAACAATTTTGAGCTCTATGCAAAGTGCATTCATGGGTGTTAGTTCATTGCAACCTTACCATGACATCATAACCATACATTTGTACAAAATCTCCTTTCTCCAATCTCTTTTTGTGTTTTTGTGTTTTGTTTTCAAGCTTGGTTTTCCTATTGTCCATTCTTAATGGTTAGTTATTGATGTCAAAATTTGAAATATTTATAACTTTATCATGTCCATTATTCAATCAATCATTTTTAATTTCAATTTCTTGATGTCGAGTAATTGATGATCATTGACAACAAAATGGAACCACCTTTTCATATTTCCTATGAAATAAAAAATTTAAAGCATATTTCTATATGTATAACTATTTAGTTCAAAGTACGATGAATTTTTAAAATTTAAAATAAATCTTAGAACCATTGATTCCAAATTACGAATTCTAAATTCTAAACTAGTCTTCTCCATTTTCATATCTATGTGATGCACAAGGTGCATAAAGATGTAGGCCTAAACTTTAAAACATAAAGTTGATCAAATGAACCAAGATTTTTGCATTTAAACATTAAGAGGAATGAAACTTTATTTATTTCATACTTTCTTTCAATAGCTCAAGGTGATGTTTCATTCATTGTGTGAACTATAAACTAACCTTGGGTAAGAAAAGAAAAAACCAATGGGTAAGGGTAAGGCAAATGGACCCTTATCATCAATTCTAAAAAAAATCAAAAACATGGTTCTAAGCCTTGACTACCATAGTAACTCTACCATTTTGGTAGTTTGTTGCCAAATAATTAATTATAATTTTTATTCACTTTGGCACTTGGTTCTCTAATTCTACATTTTTCGGCAATAATGGTTATATCAAAAAATAATCACATGGTTTCTAGTGTTATGGAGTAGTCTAACATGTCTAGACTAACTAAGCTTTAAATCTCCCTCCTAAAATGTTTGCAGTTTAAACTTGGCAATGAAAGTGTTTTGATTTAATTAAAAATTTGGCATAAAAATAAATATTTTTTCAAAAGTTCAGCAAAATCGAAGTTGTTTTTAATTTATGTTGAAATGGTAAAGGTACTATAGTAATGATTATAAATGTCATGAAACAAGAAGTTGTGACATCCAACTAGTGTTTTAATTCTTAGAAAATTTGCAATAACATGGAATGGGATTGGATGTTCTTTTGATTGCAAATTCTCTTTAATAATTGGAACTAAAGGTTTTGTTTTTAATTTTTTTTTCAAAAACATTGAAATTGAGGTTTGAATTTTTGAATTTTTTCACACAAAAAAAGAACTTAAAAAAATTGTAATAGTTATTTTTAAAAAAAAATTGGAATTAAATTTTTTAAATTTGATTTTTCCAATTTATAAAAAATGGAATGCAACATTAATAACAAAATCAAAGGATTGTGCAACACTAGTGTAAAATTTACCCACTAGGCATGATTATTAATCAATGAACTTGCATTTTCTATTTTAGTAGGACCATGGAAAAGAAATTATTAAAACATGTGCACATATGTACTGAAAATTTGATTATGAATTTAACCACAAAAGTTTTTCATTTTATTTTTTTGGTCACCAACATGTGGTTCATTCAATCTAGATATACATAAAACTTGATTTGGGTTATGTACATTCCTTCTTTGAACAAAGTTCCATTCACTTGGATTAAACACCAGAGCAATAAGATGAAAAATTATCTTTTAAAAATATGCATCAAAGTCACCCTTGGATGATGAAATCATTAATGCATGGGAATTATAAATTAATTAATTAATGTGAACACTTTCCAACAAGTTATTTTGTGCAAGATGTGGATACCATTAATAATGAATGACAAACAACATTTTTAAATATGATATTGAATCAATTAATTATGGATAATAATGTAAGGTTGTTTTTATGATATAATTGTTAATTTTCTATGGTTATGCATGTAATAGATGTTTGAAAGCTCTTGGGCTATGGGTTGTGATCAATGCTAGGTTATTATCTTTTTAACAAAATAACCTTGGTTTTCAGTTGTCCAACGATTTCAAAATTTTAAAAACCTCTAGTTTTAGTTTTTCAAAAAAACTTCAAAAAACTAATAAGATTCATCAGATAATCAAATTTTATAAAAGGGTATTTGAGAATTTCTTGGATTTTAAAAAAACCACAGTTACATATCATGTAATTGATTATTAGATATTTGACAAAGTTGCAAGAAAATATATACTAAAACCAAATATTTGACTTTAAAGAACCACCTTTATATTTTATATCCAAGTTCAAAATTGTCAATTATCAATTTCCATTTCTAATAACCACCCAAGATTGGTTGTAATTGAGGATTTTTGATATTATGATTCTTTTTAACCTCTATTTTTTTATTGGTGAAACCAATTGGAGAAATAAAAATGCAAATTGAAAAAAAAGAAGTGATTTTTGGGGGTTTCAATAATGACAAGTTTAAAAAAGAAATAATAAATATCACCATTTTTTTATATTTGGTTCCAATAAGTAGCCAAAAATATGTATGGATGATTATAAATGTATTTTCATATATGTATTACAGCCAAATTTGCCTAAATGTTTTTATAAATGATCACAACTTTCACTAAATCGATTTGGTTGATTCCAACTTCAATTACATCACAACATTCAATAAAAAGACATTGGGACTCCCTTTCTTGGTTTGAAAACAAATTCTTTTATGCCAAAATGGTCATCATGAAACTGCATATTTAACCTTTAACCTTATTACCATGGGAACCAACCTTTAAAAATGTTCAATATAAGTGTGGTGTCAATATATTGGTTTATCCACTAAAGTGGGCTCCATTAGCACTCATCATGCACTATGTGTCAACATCAATGTTAGAAACATAAACATACAAATTTACCATTAATCTGAAAAAATATTATTTATCAAACATGACATGTAGGTCATGGTTGAAATCAATAGAACATCTCAAGTCAAGGAGTTCAACCATAAAAAAAACCACCTAATTCTACTTATTCTCCCTAAAGTTAGCAAAAAGATAAAAATGTGATTCAATAATCAACTTTGTGCATCTCATAACATCTCCCAATTTTTGTAATATCACTATGTATTTAAGGTATTTCTATTACTAGTGTTGGCTTAATCAAATTTCCCATTCTAAAACTAAACAATCCAATAATCAAGAGATTAAACTATTATTGGTCTTTTTGGACAAATCATCTAATTTGCCAACTTTTTGAATGATGTATTTCCATTTGAAATAAAATTAACATGCCAAAAATATTTGAACAAATTCCAAATATTCATAAAATATTGAAAATTATCATACAAAAATTGTAACATAATATATTAATTATTCACATATTGGTAAAATATGGGAAGTAATCATATATATATTTATCTATACAAACATTGTCAACTGCAAGTTCAAAGTTTGCCTAAAATGGCCATGTTGATTGATAGTTGTAATTGAAAAAGAAAGTGATGTAACATTGATGGCCAAAAACATCAATTCCATATCCTCCATCATCAAAACAAGGAGGGTGACATAGGCCACATCGGCGCCTTCATTCACTACCACAATGTATTCATTGAGATGGAACCAACTATTGTTTTTTCAAAACCTAACAAGGACCAACATAATACCCCCTCCCAATTATCAATTGAGTGTTAGACTTTTCATTTTCATGCTTGTATCAAGGCTATGGATTTTGCAATTGCCAATACATGCACAAGAATTTCAAAAGATGCAAATATTTAAATATAAATTTCAAGAGAATTCATGATCTTTTTCAATTCATTATTTATGACTATTTGTTGACAAATTTTGATTGGTAATTGAAGAGGTCAAACTTCACAAGACCTCTTGAAAAAAGTTATGAAAATTATGATCAATATTCATGCATGCATATCCTATGCAATATTACAACATGTTTTTTAAACAAAAAGGTGTTTTTCAAATGTCCTTCCAACAAGTTTAATTTTATTTGATAACTTTTATTTCTTGTTGTGCATAGCAAGAAATTAACAACTTGAATACATTCAAAAAAATAGGTGAAGGTTTTAGATGTACCTCAGCCAAGGGTTTTGTTCCATAAAGAATGACAAGATCCCAAGGTGTGAAAGGACCAAGGTTTTTGCACAAATGAGTTTTGTAATCCGGATCCATTTTTTTCAAATTAGAATTGCGAAACACTTTAAGATCGCGCTTGTCCTCCTTGATGACACAAATGATGTCATTACTTTCTCCATCAAAAACTTCCCATTTATTTCCCTATCAAATTATTTATATCAATACAACATATTCTATTGACAACTTGACAACATTTGAAAAAAACACAACAAATAGAAAAAATATATATCCAAAGGCAACAATTATTAAAAGTTTATGTTACATTCCATAGGTATAGTCACATATACTCTTCCCCTTCCAAACTTAGGTTCTACTTGGTTGTGGTGTTACAAGGGAAATGATGTATGCCAAAACTTGTTTTCAAATTAAAGACATTGAATATTATATTTTGGATGGGGTATCCATATAATGTGCTACCCCACAACCGCACAAACCTTGACACCAAATGTTAGGGTTCAAAATCATTTTTTGCAAAAAAAATATTTTGATGTTATCCAAACCCATGATTAATGTGAACATTATTATAAAATTCCTTCATGTATCCCACATGGTATGCCCATGTTTCATTACAACTCCAACATGTACAATTGTTAGAGGGATAACACTTATCAATAATATACTTTGCCAAATAAAATTAGACCATTTTATTATTAAATATGTATTCCAAACTACTTTGACCTAACCTATTATATAATATGATGTAATTTCTTGTCAATTAAGCACCTAATTGAACTCACATACATTAGTGATCACAAGAACATATAGTTGAAAAGTTTGAAACTCATCAAAATTAATAATCAAACTTGGTGAAATTTAATGCATTTGCTTCTAATTTAGAAAAAGTGTGATGAACATAGTTAAATCGTTTTGAGCACCAACACAATTAGTACACTTGTGTTGAACATATCTTGAATAAATAAAAAAAATTGTAACCTTTTGTTATGTTTACATACCATAATCTATTAAATACACAATTCAACTCAAATCAATTGGAGAATATGGATTTTATGATGAATTTTTTCTTTGGCTTAGGAGTTTTTTTCAAATTACAAGATACCTTGAACTTGAAGCGAATACAAGTTTTCCTTGAACGTCTTGCACTTGGGTTTCATACTTGAAAGACCATGACGAATTTGGAGCATTGGGATTTGGCTTCTCTTTTATTGCTTCAAAAACCACAACCTTGTTCTCGTCACATATGTCCCATTTATTTTCGAACGCAACCTTCTTTTTAGAATGCTTAATCTTGTATCAGGCTATACATGGCAAGCAATATTCTTTACCTATCATTGGCCCACCCATCTCCAGCAAACTACTCATGCTTTCCTTACTCAAAGCTAGTTCCTATGCACAATGCCTCCTTGTGATTTACTCACACTCTAATTTTCACCAAGATTCACGCACAATTCAATCAAGTTAGGAGGAATAATGACACAAAATATGTCAACCTCAATACGTATCACTAAATTTGTGTAAAGCTCAACAAAAGTCATGAAAACAATGTTGGTACAAATATGTATTAACACCCAATTATGCAAGGTTTAAGGCTGCAAGGAACTTGCATGTGTATAAAGAGTGAAAGGAAGCCAAAGAAACCAAAATATAGTTGGGTAACCAAAGAGCTTGCAGGAACATGCATGTGTATGGAGAGTGATTTTGTTGGACGAGGAAAACAAAGAGCTTGGCTTGATGAATACAAACACCGGTGTTGTGATGAAGCTCAATGATATAAATAGGAATGAACTTTGCGAGGTTCATAAGCTCATTTGTTTCTAATGTGAACATGTGAGTAAAAAAAAATGAAGAATTTTCCTAGGGTTAATGATTTGACTATGAAAAAAACATAAACATGTGTCTATAGCAAGTTCCTTCATACACCCATGGAAAATATCCCAGGCTAGTCCCCCCTTTTTTTCAGCGCATGAGAATTGAGAACCTTCTCCTTTGTAAAGAAATGAGATTTTTCCCCTCTTTTTGAAGGTGACATGAATCTTGCAAGCCCATGTAAAGTACTTTTGCCAGCATCCTGGGTAGGATATTACATATGCTGTAAGGTAAAGTGAACCCCAAAACATCCTAATTTTTTATGCAAAAGAAGAAACCTGTAAGGTTGTTAAGGTGCAAGGCCCATTACTAATAGAGTTATCCATAAAATCATGTGATTAGGGGGCAAGAACGGTTAGTTTTGCCATAATAGAACATCAAACATGTAACTGGGAATGAAAATTTCACAAAGCAAAATAACTTGGAGCTAAATTAGTTTTTCCCACCAATTTTGGTGGTAAACTGAGTTTCATCCTGTCTTTCCTTTTTCCTGAGCACCTCAACTGCTGCTACATATGTTTTCACTGCTCCTACCTGTACAATTACTATAATCACCCTCGAACCTTGTGCATGAAATGTTGAAATTCAGCATTTTATAACGAGAATTAATAAAGTTTTTCTTGCTTTGCACATACCATTGAAAGTGGGGATAGGGGGTAAAAGCAGCCCCAAAGACATTGTGAAGACAGGGTGACTTTACACATAATTCTAATACATGTGAATAATCACATGGTGAGATTTTGATTGGAACTACTTAACACTAATCTTGGGAAATCTGTGATAATTTGTTTTTGGACATGATATCATGTAGAATATGCACAAAGTCCATAAATCAAACCTCGATTAAACTAATCTCAAGATTAGCATGGCAAAATGAGTTGCTCATGACCATACCATTTTTGTAATGTGTACCCAGGCACTTGGTTGCACATTGGACGAAAAACAAATATAAATTGAATCTACTATAAATGAAAAAAAAATTAAACGTTGAGGAGATTAGCCCAAACTATGGGTATTTATGACAAATTGTGGATATGTCATATCACTTGGTTAGATCAAATCATCTAAAGTTTTGCAGAATTGGGTCCTGGTATATATGTGTTAGTCTTTGGGGTCATGTTTTTAGTGTAAATTTCATGGCATAGATCTAGTGTATTTTCCCCTTCACCATCTTAAGAAGTAATTCATCCTCCTACTAATTTCAGAGGCAAAATATTTACCGGTTTTGATGTTTTCTACCCCAAAATAAAAGTTACCTCTCCTATTCACCTCTCCTCTCCTATTCATTAGATGGGCTGCCTTCCAAATTCTGTTTTTTTTTTTCCCAGCAACAGAGCCCTTTGATTGGCCCATTACCCCCAAAAAAAGAGAACTGAAACTTGGAAGGCTCTTCACAATAGCAATTCGTATGTCAGGATGGCAATTCCTATCTCACTTTTGGCTCATCTATATAGGTGAGAAGGGGAAAACTTTGAGCAAAAGATCTGGGATAAAGTGAGGTGCTATTGGGAACATCCTTTGAGGACACATTGAGAACTTGGAGAACCCAAATGGGAACCTGAGAACATCATTGGGAACACCCCACTCCCCCCTGCAATCTTACTCCATATTACAAAGAAGGAAGGTCCTCAAAATGACGAGATGTGTGGAGTGTGGACACAGAATATACCGCCACGGTAAACTAGATCACCAATGGGGATGAATGGTTTGTGGACTGGAAATAATTTTTGATTGAATTTCTGACCAATGGTTAACCGCATTAATTACCTATGTATCAACCATCTAGAATACCTCTACCTATGTTGTAGCCACCAAGTGCTTCACCTAGTTACCTTACATTCATCTTACACGGCATGTCCACTTACAGGGGGTGGAATAGTTGCCCACAAGTACATTCTCTATATTTACGCACCTATGATACTTTGCCCACTTATTATAGGGTGGGTTTGAGGTTTGAATGGGAAGGTTTGTGGGATGGTAACCAAGGTGAAACCTTGGTAACTCATGTCATGGTTCGTCCACAACTGAGTCATACTGGGTTTCCAATGGATGGTGCACTGCTGGGTGCTGGGTCGCCCACTTTGAGTGCTGTGAGGTGGATTTCCACCAGGTTGTATAAGGTGGAAGAACATGTAATGGAAAATGGCTGTGGCAGCCAATTGTAAACATGTAATGGAAAATGGTTGTGGTAGCCAATTGTAAACATGTAATGGAAATGGATGTGACAGCAGATTGTAAACATGTAATGGAACGTGACTATGGCAGCAGATTGTAAACATGTAATGGAAAGTGGCTCTGGAAGCAAATTTCATAGTGGTAGTTGGCTAAGGGGAAATGCCCCTAAATTGTGCTTAAAAGCTTAGGCATTTGTTGTGGCTGTCACCAGGAGTGTGGATTAGGAAAAGCACAAAGCATCAATTACCAAGGGGAAGGTGCCCCTAAATTGTGCTTATAAGTTTAGACATTTGTTGTGGCTGTTGCAAGGAATATGGCTTAGGAAAAGCACAAAGCATGAATTTCCGACCTATGGGAATTTTACACAATGTAATATGGAGAAAGGTTCTCAAGATATGTGTAAAATTCCCAATGAAGATGAAAGTACGCAGAATGACCTTGTGCATGGGCATTCAGCTTTGGGTAAAGCATTCAGAGAAAATTTGTAATTTATGTGGAGGGTACCTTATATCCATGAATTTCCTTTCTAGAAATTGGGAGGGATATTATGCCTACTCCTCAAGGGTGGGAGGGAACTTATGCCTACTTATAAGTGTAAGACCCTCCCATTATTGAGGTGTAGGCATAAGAACCCTCCCATTCACATGCCTTGTGATCTGCATAGGTTTGGTTCATGATTAATTTTGCCTCATGCTTTACAATAGGTAAAACCCTAGGGTGCGGGACATTCTCAAAAACCAGGGTTGGACTCAGTTATCACCTTGTCCTAGGCCCCTTATTTTGAGAATGCTCCCATCATAGGGCTTTACCTTACACAAAATGCCCCCAAGTAGATCGGACCCTTGCAATTTGCAAATCATAGAAATCCAAGGATTATGAACCATGAAAATAGGAAAATTTGAACACTGAACATGGCACCCATGGAGAAAACGTCTAGAGGCCGGTTAATGATCAACACATGGAGTTCAATGGATTATGGGAAGCTAGACCAGGCATAAACGATGGATTGCTCGGAAGTCAACATGAAAGTGTTGCTCACAAATGCATGGCCCCACCACTCTCAAGATGATGTTCCAAGAAGGAATTTCATTTTACATTAGTCTTTTGTGAAACAAACTTAGACACCAATAGGTTGCTAAAATTTGCGCTCTCTTGAATTTGGCATAATATTAATGTACTATGTTGGCACATAGTAATGTATCCATGGAACTCCAGTGTGAAGGTTGAAGGTGCAGGATTTATCAAGTGGTTTGACAAATCTTTGTTAAATCTAGTAGCTTATATATTGATGGGGAATAGTTGTTCAAATCTGATCACATAAATTTTGAATGACTTTGAGTGATTTAATTATGTTCTTTCCTTGGAAGATTGATTTTTT
>Ga0209208_10012369_pt1 | contig 10818 bp, 7 predicted proteins | sample S1TSphfallax_3_FD_187694 | JGI IMG/M metagenome (GOLD analysis project Ga0209208, IMG submission 187694) | Host-associated microbial communities from peat moss isolated from Minnesota, USA - S1T2_Fd - Sphagnum fallax MG (SPAdes) (version 2) | ecosystem: Host-associated > Plants > Peat moss >... | reverse complement strand
AACACTACTAGCCAAAATATCATCTTTCAAAATTCCTCATATAAAAACAAGAAGCTAATCACGTAATGTCTTTGCCCTAGAATGTATGGATATTATTTAACTCATGCGATTGTATCGTGGAACATAATATGGCAATTTGAATGCAAAATATATTGGTTTGTGGTCAATCCAATATGCTTCAACAACTCTAGAAATACATCATTGGATGGGTGCATTTGTCCATATGTGATCAATATGAGTACCATACATTGTTGTGATTTCTTTAAACTAAAAGTTTCATTGAGTACTAGTTCATCAAAATTTTAAGTTCATTTGGTTGTGTTGAGTTTTGGTCAAACATGTCAATGTTGAAATCGTCCATTATTATGATTGGACAATATGTTGACATCACACCCAAAAGCTTTTGAAGTTGCTTTATGAATGTTGAAAATAATAATGTTGAAGGTTTATATATGGCTATTACATGTATAGCTTTTCATGTATTTGTATTGAACGTTGTTGTAATAAATTCAGTTCCCAACATAGTATATTTTTCATGTGATGATAATGTTATGAATTTGTCATATATTACCATTGTGCCATTTTGTGCATGTACACTTCTGCTTGAATTTTTTTTGGATCAAGGAAAGAAATAATATTTGATGTTTGTGGATTGAAATGTGTTTCATTGAAACATAATATATGGGATGTTTTCATATTATAATCAAGGAGAACATCATTTTTATGTAATGATAAGGATCTAGTGTTAAGAGAACAAATAAGAACATGTCAATGACAAAGTGTATGTGGTGTAGGAATTAGGACATCCCATCGTGCAGTTGTTTGCAATCAATGCACTTCTATGGCAACACTTGAATCAATTTGGAAATTTTTCATTTGTAAAGGTTGAAGGAGGTAAAGATTTTATTTGTTCTTAATATGGGAAAGTGTTGTATATGTTAAACCATGTTTATATATTCCATTAGGATCAAAAGCCAAGTGATCAAGTGTTAATCCTTATGTTCAATGTATAGTGTGTGCTATGGCTAGTTGAATAGGAAATTGCATCCTTGTTATAATATGAGTTGAATTTGAACCAATTTGGATATCTCTAGAGGTTTTATGGATGTCCACATGGGATGTATTTTGTGTTCATAAAAGTGGGCATTTTTTATTCTTGTCAATTGACCACTTTTAGGGTTATTAAACAAAATCCAAATGACTTGTGAATTAGGCAAGTTATTTGAAGCTTGGAAAAATCCCATTTGCAACACTTACTAAACCATCATGTGTTGAATAATCACCAACACAAAATTCAACCAACATGTTTTTCTTTACTCAAAAATCTAAATGTAATTTGGCAATGAAATTCAGATCATTTTGCAACTAAAATGATTTGGGACAAGTATCATGATGTTTATCTTCTACACGAAATATGTACACATCTCCATCACTTCATAAGAAGGTCAATTCATTGTGTTTAAGCCTTGCTTCATTTGTATAAAATAAATATGGAAATTTTGGATCTTCAGGTGGTGTACAAAAACATTGATTATTTATTACATTTATGTCAAATTGTGATTGTGTGGCAATTCGAAATCAGTTTAATATGTTGATGAATTGTTCATCACTTTGATGCATGATTTGTTTTAAATCACAACATTTGATCTTTTCCATCCAAAAATTTGGCATTAGACTATCAATATTGTTCATATTGATTTTGAAAACTCCAACATCACAAACAAGTTGAACTTGATACAAGTCACCTATAATAATGACATCAAGATTTCCAAAGAATTTTGTGTGCACACATTTAATTGATCATAATCGAAGATCGGTGAATTTTAATATTCTTTTGCCTATCAAAGAAATTTCATCCAACACCATCAATTGTAATTGATCATATTTCTTTATCAAACTATCAAATTGTTTTGAACTTAAAGATGGCAAATCTTTACAATTAAGAGGAATAAAAAGACTTGAATGACTTGTGGTTCCATCAATGTTAAATGTTGCCTTTCTAGTGTATGCCATGAATAATGTTTTTTTTATAGATGGATTTGATTAAGGATGTTTATTGTAGAATCATAATAAACCTGGAATCAAAAGCATTAACATGAAAATTTTACATATACCAGCACCTCCAGTAATGAACAAATGAAGTGGTTCATTTGGATTTTGTTTTTTTTTAAACATAACATAATCAAATATAAAACGTTGTTCAATATTCATTTGAAACAGTGAATGAAATTCATGGGTAGGCAAATTTTGATCTTGTGCATCAACATTATTTGAGTCGAAAATGGTGGAAATACCTATATGTGGTGTAATAACATACTCAATGTTGATGTTGTATGTTTCAATGCCAATACAATTAATGATTTCTTGGGGTGGAGAATGAACATTTGCATCAAAAAATTTAGTCATCCATATGTTTATATCATTTGTTGTTGCAATTCTTCAACTTGTGATTCTATGTTCGCCCAATTCATTATGTGTGTATTTTCATTGTGGAAGTAATATACAAATTTTTTTCGCACTAAATTAATTTCTTTTTCGTGCATGTTGTATGCACTATGCCATGTGCAATGGTGGCCTTTGAGAGTATCTTCATTGCCAGAAAAAGGAATAAGTAATAATAATTGTTTTCTATAAAAAATTTATGGGTCATGATGTCCATTGTAATGGACATAACAAATTATATGATATTTATGCCTCTTTTTGTTGGCATTTATCATATCATGATCTACAACAAATTCAATAAGAGAAACATTAAACAAATAATTAAGTTTTTTTATGTACTTATCAATGATTGACAAACACTTAATATCTATAGAGTTGGAAGGTAATTTTTTCAATGATTTAACATTTTTTAATACAAATGCACATTCTTGCAATGGAGATGTGTTGATAAATTTAAATGTTCTAGATGCATGGTATAGTGGAATAGATAATACTATGTATGTAACCAATTGTGTTAACATTTGTTGAGCATTGAAAGTTGTGTTCCCCATTTGTCGAATGCAAGTATTTGCTTCAATTTTATTTTCATTGCAATTAATATTTATGGCTTTTAATTCTTTTGTGATGGTTTTGTTAATATTTGTTAAATAAAATGTACAATAACTTGTTGCTACATAAAGGTCAAGTATGAATCGAACATCCATATTTACTTGCCAAAGATTTCCAACATGAATACCAAATGAGTTTGTTCATATTTCTTTACAAAACCTTTATAAAAAGATTGTTGGTTTTTCTAATTTCATTGTTAATGCATTTATCCTTATCAATGGAGATTGATTATAATAATGTAATGAATGACATAGTTAATGTTGTTTGTGGGTCTATTTTATCAAGCTCATCAAAAAAATTGTTATCAATTTCATTTAAATGGGTTCTTCCCAAAGGGGATAAATTTTCAAGCAATATGGTTCAATAATTTGTGTTTCTTCCAGAGGGGACCATGGAAAATTAAAACAACAAATAACTTTTTTTCTTTCTACAAGTTTTTTTGTGATGATGTCATTGCACCTCACAAAAGTTTGGAGTTAATTTTTCATTATCACATGTAATATATTTTTCCAAAAAAAATCAATTATTTTATTAGAGTCCAAACCATATGTGGGGGCATTTGCAACCCATAAAAGTCCACGATTGTATTCACTTCCATGGTTTTGAAATTTTGTAACAAAGAAAAAATCCAATAAAGGTCTAAAAATCATATCATCTTTCATGCACAATTAACCAATAGTTGTTTCATTGTGTGGAATATGAGCTAAAATTGGTTGGGTGAAATTTACATTTGCTAGAACATTCAAAATACTTCCTTTGATACTATATTGGCCATAACCTTGGACTTGCTAAATTTGAACAAAGGCCAAACGAGGTGATATCAATCGCTCTTTTAATTCATTAAATTTTTTTACAAAATCTATGGGGTCATTCAATTTAATGTTTGTTGGGACTAAAAGCTTTGGAGTTTTATTTTTTTGAAAAAATGAAGGACAACTTTTACACAATAATGGTTTAATTTCATCAATTGGAATATCAAAACAATTTTTTCAATGGTTGTTTATATTTTTTATTACTTGTTTTCAAAAGCATAATCAATGACAACACACAAATGGGTGAATTGATGTATCCTTAAGTTGTTCAAAATATTTAACGTGATGATCCAATGAATTTTTCATTGATTCCAAGAATATATCTTCTTGTGTTATCTCAACATAATTTTGTGGCATGTTACAACTAGTCAAATTTGTGGTCAATTGATGAGAAGGAAGTTGTTGGGTTTGTAATTGAAAATTATCAATGTCATTAATATTTTTAATTTTATTTGTCATAAGCTACATGTTGTCCAAAGAAGAGTTGGTACTTTTTGCAACACATTTTTAATGTCATATAATGTGATGTAAATGAAGATAAACTTGGTTGAATTGTAATTACAACATGGAATTGTTGCCAAAACTTTATTTGTTATATCTTTCAAAGTGGATAATGGACATGTAGTCATCAAATGCTTTAATTAATTGTCATGGATGGGTTGCCAACATAAATGTTTAGGTTTGTGAACATGTTCATGTGATGTTTGAGTTTTATGTTTTTGTGAGTGTATAACATCATTAATGTCATGCAAAGGCAAAGACCATTTTTTCCCATGTTGAAGCATTGTGTTATTGGTTTGGTGTCATGTTCCACGGATGTTAATTCTAACATATTTTGATCATCCAATTGTGAAATATTATGAAAAATGATTAGCTCATAATGGCCTTTTGTAGGATTAAATACTTCATCACGGTAAGGTAATTGTAATGAACTATTTGTTATAAAATCATCGCCATTGCATAAACATATCACACAATTTCTTTTTGACCGCACATAAATAGGCCTTCATAAATAGTTTTCCAAACAAAATATTGCATGATTGTCACACCAAAAACTCCCATATTTTGCACTTATGGCCATCTTGTCCACATAGATTTGCAAGGAATGGATGCCATGATCTTCGTATATTAAAAAAGCATCAAAATGGATATTGATAGTTTCTTGGAATGTATGAATAGGTTGTTGAAGAGATTGTGCAAAGTGGGCCATACATTGGGAACAAAGTTGGGGTGAGGTTTATGAATAATGAAATTAAAATGACACTAAATCAAACAAACAATCAATGACTACAAAAGGATAATTTTGAACCCGTTGAAGATGTTGCACATTAAACACATTGTCAAAAGTCATGTTGAGACAAATGATAAAAAGGTTTGTTGACACTAATAGAAACACAAATGTGGACTAATTGTGACTAAAAATTCAGTCAACACTTTCCACATTGATTTTTTTTTCTTGTTTCGATTGTTAGACTATGACTAAGGTGTGGATTGGTTGCTACCAAAAATTCAATCAACACTTTCCACAATGAATTATTTTTTTTGGTCATTGGTCATTGGACTATGACTACATGTGGACTAGTTGTGACTAAAGTTCCAATCAACACTTTCATGATGAATTTTTTTTTTCAATTTTTGAAACTTTTTTTGTATAAATTCAATCTTTTTTTTCTTCAATTGTTGGTCATTGGACTATAATTGGGGCATGGACCAATTGTGATTGAAAATTCAGTTGATGTTGTTTAGGATGAATTTTTTTTTAGTTTTATTTTTTTGGGTTGCTTGAGTTATATAAAATTAACAAAATGAAAAAAAAATCATGATGCTATTAAAAACATATTGTGGATATGTAATATATGAAGATATGGAGGTATGTTTATGGAAAATGTAAATGTTGATGTTTTTGGAAACCAATGTAACACAATACAATATGTATATGTATATGTAAAAAGGTTTGGTCATCTTACAATATCAATTTAGAAAATTAACAAATTATAAACATCACAAAGTATATACAAGACTTAAAAATCATTGCATGCTACTAAAAATATGAAACAGTTCAAGTAGGGTTACAAAACCTTGAAAATCAAAACATTCAAGTAGGATTACAAAACCTTGAAAATCTAACTTTCAAATAAGATTACAAAAAAGTTAAAAATCTAAACCTTCAAGTTGAAATAAAGGCTAGGATAATGGCATTTTGAACTTTGAAACTTTCATTGTAGTCAACAAATTTTCCAATTGGATTAAAGTGAAAACCCTCAATAACTTTCAAATTACCAAGGAGCTCAATCATAACAACTTGTACACCGATATATTTTGCAATGGAATCTTCTTTCAATTTGAACAATGGAAGAAGCCAAGGGCCTTTCACATGGGCATAACATGGCTGAGTATCATCAACTTGAATTGTTGTGTTGATATGAACATCCAAAGTGCAGGGACTAACAATATTACATAAATTGCAAAAATATAAACCATTTATGAATTGTTGGTAAATATCACCAAGCTTGCATTTTGAGCAAAGCCATTTGTAAGACAAAGCAAAAGGATTCATGACAATCATACAACCTTTGTCTTAATTATAAAATAAAAGCACAAACTATAAATTAGGTTCATTTTGAAAAAATCTTAATACATGAGATTTTTCAAAAACCCTAAAATAGGTTTTAAGGTGGATACATCGAACATGGAAAATGTAATTTGACATGAAACACAAGCTAGATTAAATGAAAGAATGTTAACCTTGTGTGAAATAATAGGTTCATCACACTTAACATGTAGATTGAAAATTTCTTTCAACTTTTTCTAAATTGAAAAAGACAACAATGATTGATGAAGCAATAGTTAACAACCTCACATCACCCTTGTTATTGCTCACAATTTTTTTCATGATGCAAAATATGGGGCCTCCTTTGTGAAATTGTTCAACCAAGTTATGAAATTCAAAATAGAATATGGCAGCAAAATTCACCTACATTAATCACAAATATGAAAGATTATTTATTGAAAAAAAAAATGTAAAGTAATAAAACATGACATAGTAATATATATACTCACAATCCAAATGTCTTCTAAGGAGGTCCCATCAGCAACCAAGAGTTCAAATTGGCCATCAATCTCACCATGCACACCAATGATAGCAAATGTAATGGTAATTGTTACAAAAGGTTACAAGATGCATTGACCAAAACTATTGATTCTGTCCTTGGGATGAAAAAATAATTTGACTGGAGGGTCAAAAGGAGGGATGATTGTCACTTTAGTGGTTGTGAAAAGCTCAATGGTCTAGTTAGAATCTCCTTTATCATAGTTAGATTTGGCTTTGATAGAAAAATTCTCCAACCTAAGAAAGTTGCCTTTCTTGATGAATTTAAAATGTGTCTCTATCAAAGCGCCTTTGATGCTAATAATGATTGTGGTGTTACCCACAGAATCAATGACATTTGCATGGAGGTAGGAATAAACAATAGATTTGGCTAGGGATCTAGAGAAAAAAGAATTGCCATATACAATTAAAACAAAACAATCAAAGGCAACATTATGAATTGTGTGATCAATATCTTCAACTAACACAGTTGGTCATTCATTTCATTGTGCGATTAAAACTAGTTAGAGTAAAACTTGATAATCTAAACACAACAAAATGAAATATATATATAAGAAAAATAAATGAAAAGACTAAACTTACTTCGTCAAGTTTAATGAACGCAAAACAAGTTAGTAGATGCAAAAAAAAAATTGAAACATTTAAAACAATGATGAAGAAGGTGACAAACAATGAAAACTTAGCTCAACAACAAATCATCATAAGAAGAAAGAAAGGTAGACAAACATGCATTTGATAGTGCATTTAATAATTTAAAAAGCACCAAATTTTTTTTTAATGCCATCAATGTTGAAGGAACATTTTTTTGGCCTCTCCATCAAGATTTTCGATCCTAATCAGCCCAAAACCTTGGTGTTAGTGTAATAGTTGGCAAAAAAAAATCGACAAGCTGATCGAAATTTGGTTGTCACTTTTGCAATTAACATTTTCGATCACAACTAGCCCAAAAACCCTAGTTGCAAGGCAACATCCAAGGGGGAAAAAAAGGTGCATAGATTGACTAAATTTCAATCGCCACTAATCCAAAACTTTAGTCAAAATGCAAGGATTGAAAAAAAAGAAAAAAAAATGAGTGGACAAGTCAAATAAATTTTAATCACCATTCGAATGAATAAGATTTTCGATCGCCATTGGTCCAAAACCCTAGTCGCAATGCAACAATTTAAAAAGATGAAGGAAAAAAAAAGGTGAATAGGTCGATTAAATTTCAATTGCCACTAATTGAAAAAAAATAAAAGGTTGGACAAATCAATCGAATTTTGATCACCACCAATCCAAAACCTGGTCACAATGCAGCAACTAAAAAAACCAACAAAAAAAAAATGAATAGGTCAACTAAATTTTAGTCACCACCGATCCACTGAATTTCGATCACCAATTGTCACAGCCCTAACCTTGGGCTCGCGACCAAGGCAAGGGCTTGCAAAGGTGCGGGCCAAAAATGAAGCTTGAGAGTCACGTTTCATACTCTCGAGAGTGTAAGAACGTGTGAGGGAATGAACCCCCACACTCCCAAATGAACTCCCACTTTGGGAGTTGGACTCTCGATAGACTCTCGAATTTTCAGACAACAATTGCAAGGGGTCAAAATGCATTAGATTGAAAAGTTCCTTATATCAATGGAAAGTTCTTGAAACAAGGATGTCTAAAATGGGCTCGCATGACCCATTTGCGTACTTAAAGCATAAGTTATGGCCAAAAGAAGGGCCAAGAATCAAATTGTTAATTTGACTCTTGATCATTAAAAGTTAAGAATCGCCCCAATTTACTTGAGTTCAAGTGGCATATTGCATATCATTGAAAAGCTTTTAACGAGGATTAGAACTTTGATTTAGACCTTATCTCAATCAAAGGTTTGGAAAAAAAGTTATGGGCCTCCAAAAAGTCGAAAAAATCCTAATTTCAAGAATTTTGGGACCTCCAAGTTGGGAGTCCTAGGACAAAATATCATTTAAGTGCTAGTCCCATGGCCATGCATAGATAATACTATAAGGGGGAAGGTGGTGGCTTCCCCCAAGTCCATGTCATGGTGAGTCTTATGAGTCAAGTGTTCCTCCCTGCACCAAAAATGTTCCAACTATGCACTAACCAACTTGTTGTTTGGTTTGTGCAGGTCCATATGAATAATTGACCCACTTGTCACTCTTCCTAGTCCCCATCTCGGAGTTCCAACACGCCCCTCTACCTCCAAAGTGCAACGAACCAAGGAACATGCCCCAACTCCCTATCCTTCCGTTGTTTTCACCTTAGATTCACATTTGAATCTATCAAGGAGCTTGAGAGCGCATCACTAATAATCCAAAACATTGGTCCCAATGTAGCGACTAAATTTATCTTTTAAAAAGGTGGACAAGTTCATTGAATTTCAGTTGCCAACGATTCAAAACCTTCGTCATAATGTAGTAACGAGGAAAAAAAAAGGTGGACAAGTTGACTAAATTTTTGTCACCACCAGTTTAAAACCATGGTTGCAATGTAATGAATTTTTAAAAATGGGTGGGCAAGTTGATGAAATTTTAGTCACTACTAGTCCAAAACTTTGGTCAGAATATAACAATTAAAGGGGAAAAAAGGTGGACAAGTTAACTGAATTTTAGTCAAACCCTGCTCATAATGTAGCAATTAAAAACAAGAAAATAGGTGGACAGGTCGATTAAATTTTGGTCACCATGAATCCAAAACCTTGATCACAATGTAACGACTAAATTGTTTTCAAAAATAAATTAATTAAAAAAACAAGTGGACAAGTCAATCAAATTTTGGTTACCAACAATCCAAAAGCCTGGTCACAATACAACAATTGAAAATAATAATAATAATAATAATAATAATAATAATAATTTTAAAATATTTTATTTATAATTCACATAATTTTGTTAATTGAAATGCTCTCAAAAGATAAAAAAGACAAAACGAACTACATGCCATTGAGTAGTCTTTCCCCTTGAGGGCAAAACCAATAAACCTACTATTTAGAGGCCAAAATCCTTTAAGCTATTATATTCTATAATGAATCTAAACAAAAATATGACAAAAATATATATACTTAAAATCTCAAGAGCTCCATACATGTAACTGACAATTGGTTACAACAATTCACTGGTTTATTAGCTACAATTTTAATTATTCAACCTAAATCTTTGCTACACCCTACTTCTTGAAGAATACATTAATATTCTATTACAAGTTTGAACCAGACACCAAAACTAATTCTTAAACATGGATGGTTTGTAGAAATGTTTGGATCATATCATTCCGAACCCTCTTAGTAGGCCATTGTGGTCTTACATAGAATCAGTTTAACGATTCAACCTCACATAACCTTTCCCACCAATTCGAAATCCCACAATAATAATAGATTTCACAATTCCTCCCCTTAAGACATCGCAGGACCTATATCCTCAAAGTTCCCAAACACATGTGTTTCAAATTCTTGAATGTTTTTTCCCACAAATTCCCACAAAACACAAACTGATTTTCGTCAAATTGGCCAACATTGTCCCCCATTGAGTTTCATTACCTCCAACATCTCTACTTGTTTATTATGCATCTAAATCCATATGCTTCCTAATCCTAACTTTAGTAAGCAATGGAAAAATATTTTAAGTCAAAGTCCACTCAAACCAATAGTTGAAGGCCTTCTTCCCATCAACTAGTAACTCGACACAACTAAAAAATACTTTCTAATGTGCTACCTCATTTAGTAAAAAGTAGACACCAAGTCAAAAACCACAAAAGAAAGGCACCTAACTTCCAAAAAAGTTATCCTTTTAAGCATTAACATCCTCCACTTTCCCACGAAGGCTAGCTTCTAGCACTTCTACTTAACCTACCATTTCCAAAAAA
>Ga0209208_10012368_pt1 | contig 10819 bp, 9 predicted proteins | sample S1TSphfallax_3_FD_187694 | JGI IMG/M metagenome (GOLD analysis project Ga0209208, IMG submission 187694) | Host-associated microbial communities from peat moss isolated from Minnesota, USA - S1T2_Fd - Sphagnum fallax MG (SPAdes) (version 2) | ecosystem: Host-associated > Plants > Peat moss >... | reverse complement strand
AAGAAAAAGATAACTTTACTCTAAAAGATATTTTCCTATATAATCCACAAAAGGACAAAGTTTTAAGTACCTCCAAAAAAAAAGTTAGATATGGTGGAATAAGCAATTAGCCTAATCCCCAAAAAATCCATCTTAAATATACACAATCTAAACTGATAGTGAAAATTGATTTCGATAAAAGAAATTTGTTAGGGAAAATTTGATTTCAATAAAATTTTGATAAAAAACTAGTTTCAGTAATATCTACCTTCAACATAATGTTAAACCTTTGATGGAATCATTATTATGTAGGTTTTTTTTTCTTGGTTAAATTTAGCTAGTTGGTTAATTAATTTTTTAAGTGGCTAAAAAATGTGTTTTTTGGTCTTCTAGTTGCCAAATTTTGATTTTTAAAAAAATAGTTAGATTATTCTAATGGGTTTTAGATGTAACCAAAAATGTGAAAGGTGGTTTGATGTTTTCAATTTCATATCTTATTTATAACCAAATTAGGCTAAACTCTTATGGACGATAACCATTTCAAAGTTCAATTACATCATGAAAATGAACTGACTTGCATGGGTCAAAATATTTTGCTAGACATGATTAGAAGGTTTATTATTTCACAATTTTATTTTTTAAAGGAATTATTACCCAATCAAACATCACGCAAAAAAAATCATTAGATCTTTTATATATTCATTTCACTTGTGGGAAACACAATACCAACTTGGGTTACAAAGTGAAGGAATGTGGTGGACGAAAGAAATGAGAAGGTTTTCTTGCATGTCGGGGTAGAAAATATGAACATTTTCAAACCCACTAATTCAAAGTTTTGAATATTCAAATTGGGGTTGTCATTGTTGGAAATTGATGATGGAAAGGTGGAAAAAAGAACAAGGATAAGAACAAGGATTATTGAAAGCTCTCCACTTAACCTTAATAGTCACACAAGTGGTTGCACATTTTTTATCCTCCTTCAAGTTCTAATCTACTCCTTTTAAGTTGCAGTTGAAATGTTAATCCTTACATTTCATGTTACTTTGACAAGGCCATGAACATGAAATCATGTCAAAACTATCACATGTATTAGTAATAACTTGGATTTCATGTTGTTAGGCATTATAAGTGATGAACAAATGAAAATTTTGACTCAATTTTGTGAAAATTAAATATTGTTTGATTGAAAATATCAAATGACATTATATGCAACTTGAATTGAATTTAATTCAATTGAAGAAAAGTGGGATGCAAATTGGTACAAAAGGTTTTCAAAATTTGCTTGTGACTATGGGATTGGAAAAAAAACCTTTAAAAAAATGAAAAGAAAAAAAATAGACAACACATTGAAAATAAGGACTAATGAAACTTAAAATTGGGTTATCTAAATCAATTCCAATGAATCATCATCACTAGGTTTAAAATATCTTATAGTTTTGTACTTGGAAACATTTTCAAATATCTTGAAGCAAATGAAACTTGATTAAATGCTAACATTTAACATATCACAAACTTCCCTTCTCATGATTTGATAATGAAAATCATGCGAAAATCATTCATTCATTCATTGATGTTTTTTGCAAATTGATGTCATGTGTTTAAAACATGATTGATGCATGACATCCATGTGCAAAAAAAATGAGCCCATGAAATAATTTCATGTGAATTTTGAATGAACTAATGAAACTCATAAATTTGTTATGCACCACCACCCACTCAACAAATTTTTGCATCGTTACAAATTTCATTACACCTATGAAATGATGAAAATGTGCATGTGTGGTAGTAGAAAGTCATTTGGTCAATATAATTGCAACAATACCCAATAATTGCCCACCTTCTTATATAAGGTTATTGGTTCAGGCCAATAATGATGATAAACAATTTTAAAAGGTTTTTCTCGGATTTAAAAAAATTTGTGTTCCCATCATGTTTTCAATGATGTTCATTAAGGGTGTTTCAATAGCACCACACTTTAATACCATATTGTTTGCCCAAAGTTTTCCCTTTTTCATATAGCTAGGCAAAAGGGAAGGAATTACATTTTCACATGGAAACTTCTATTTGGGGAGCTTCCAAAGTTTTAGTTTTGTTCCCTTATTTTTGAATGCAAAATTCAATTTAGAATGTAACTTTAGTCCCTTTTCTTTTCATACCAAGTTATATATTCAAGATGGAAAAAATGAAAAGAATTTAAAAATAAAATAAAATCTAATGATGAAAGTTATACAATCAACCTTAAGATCACACAACTTATTACATATCCATAATCTTTCATTAGACTCTAGCTTACTCATTTTAAGTTGCACTCAAATGCGAATTGTTATAACTAATGTTACCTCCGCAAATATTAATATGAATTTGATGAGATAACTAAATACCATAGTTAGTTTCACAAATGTTAACATGAACATGATAACATAATTAAATATTGTAATATAGGGGCAACTATTGTTTGTAGATTAATTAATTAATTCTGATAATTTCATTTCAAAAATAAAAATATTTGTGAACATTTTCAAAACATTTTTCATTTTTTGATACAAAAAATTGTTATTTGATTTTTTTTGAAAATTTCAAAAATAAAATAAAATAGTGTCAAAGCTACCAAGGTAATATGGTATTTCACAATTCCAAATTTAAAAACTTGTTAAAAATATCTTGGATGGAAAAAAAACTTGGTAGGAGGTTAATATCCAACAATTAAAAACTCTGAATTTGTAGTATTTTCTTTTCTTATGTGTAATTTCTTAGAGTTTTTTTTTCTTGTCTTATATCTATTGCTTTTTGGCGAAATATGAATGTCAAGTGACATCTAAAAGTATTTTTATTAGGGTTTAAGAAATTTCAGTGTCAACTAGTATTGGATGAATACGAGGTTCTTTACAACTAAGTCTTATTAGGGACTAGGGGATAGCAAGCTTATAAAAACCTGTACCTGAGTTGCTATTATACTTATTATTTTTATCCACACTTTATATGAAAAAAAATAGATTGCGAAGGTGAAGGTTGGTGCATTTTTTATTTTCGCAACTTGTCATTTATTTTTCAAAAATGATTTAAAAAATTATTTTGGTAATTTGAAAAATGGGTCGCAATTAGGTAACTAGTACGTACCCTATTTTGACATTATAATTATTCTGATTATATTACAATAAGTGGACGTGCAAATAACAGATTAAACCCTAAAACCCTAAAAATCCAATCCTTAAAACCCTAAAACCCTAGTGCGTACCAGCCTAGCGGACTGTGGATAGAACCGCTGGCTAGGTGCTTACATAGGCAGGTAAAAAGTAGGCACTTTCTGACATAGTTACATAGGTGCCTACTCAGCATTCTGGTCAATGTTTTTTTTAAAATTTAATTTAATTTAATTTAATTTTTTTTGGGAGTCAATTTTGTGATAAAGCCAAAGTGGCAATCATTCCAAGGAAGATTGAGCCAAATTTGGCTACAAACTAAATATGGAACTACAATTTCTTAACACATCCTTCTATATTTTTGGGCTACCTACTTGAACTCTGTGCAGAAATCTGGCGATTTTTCTTAAAATTTGGTGGAATTTGGGGGCTATTGAAATGATAATAAAGCACACTTGATTTTACCACTTTTGAGTTTTTAATTTCTCTTTTTGGCTATATAGAAGAAAAAACAGGCTCAAATTTATGGCATGTGTCAAGACTGAATCCGGATAGGAACGCCAGGTCGACAAGTTTTGGATGACGCGGCTTGTTTTGGGATCTAGACACGTCATTAATGTCGCCGAAGTTCTCTAACACGTGTCAGTAGCTCAGATGGGTTGGAGCAGCCCGCGGCGCCTAGAAGCCTTGTTTCGTATACACTAGAAGCGGTTGCTTTTTCCGGCGTCCAGCCAGATTTTTAGCTGCCCGGACATAAGTGCCCAAGCTCTTTGTTAGGGTTTCTTAGGGTTTATAGGATATTGCGTTTATGGTTTAAGAAGCTTCCATGTCAACTAAGTACATATAGAGTTGAAAAGGGTTGAAAGGTTCCAGGGTTTAGGGTCTACAAGGGTTTAAAGTTTTGGAGGGTTTTTTTTAGGGTTTACAAGGTTTTAAAGTTTTGGAGTGTTTTTTTAGGGTTTACAATGGTTTAAAGTTTTGGAGGGTTTTTTTAGGGTTTACAAGGTTTTAAAGTTTTGGAGGGGTCTTTAGGGTTTTGGAGGGTTTTTTTAGGGTTTACAAGGTTTTAAAGTTTTGGAGGGGTTTTTAAGGGTTTAAGAGAACCTAACTTAGCTGAAAATAAATTTGTGTGTGAAAACTGGGATTGGAGGTTCTCTTTTTGAAAAACCAGCCAACACTGGAAATAACCAGTTTTGGCCTGGTTATCAAATCAATTATTAATAACCTACCTGTTGGTTCCTTGAATATTTGATAACCAATTAAATTGATAATCATCCAGTATTGAATTTTAAAATTCTAATAACCTACCTGGATGACTGAATTATCATCAAAGTAGGTTATCAACGTTTAAATATTATTTCAATTTTTTTAAAAATAAAATAAAATAGATTCTTTTTTAAAAAAAAAATCCCTACAAACAGTGTATAACCTGATTAACTAATTAACTGATTATTCTTAATCAATTATTTGATAGCCCACCTTTATGCAAAACCAATGATTATCACCAGATTGTTGGCATTCAACTTTTAAAATATTGATATTGATATTGATAACCTGTGTGGTCCCCCAAAAAATAATTTCAAAAAAGAAACCGATGGGGTAATTAATTCAAGAAAAGTAATACTGTAACTGGGTTTCCAAACACTGGAAAACTAACCTTTGGAAACGCCGGCAGGGTCCTATCAAGAAGCACCCGTTGCAGCGGTGCTTAGTAGCAAAAATATTTTTCACATCCATGTTTTAGTTATTTACTCTTTTGCAACCGCACCCATCGAACTGAAACTGGGACAGCAAATTAAGTGGGAAACTAGTACTGTAATAGCAAACCAGTTGGACCAATAAAACACACTGAGAAGAACTCAGATCATTTATTACACTTTCCTTTCTACCGGTGCACCGCATTGTTGCGCCTTTTACCAGCCACGGCAAGCTATGAAATCATGCTAAGCCAAACCGATGTGTTTTGACTTTTCTTCCTCCAATTATACTCTGCAGATCACGTACTGAGCACCGCTGCAGATGCTCTGACCCAACCATTGGAGATGCCCAAGGGTTTCGAAGATTTCATAGTTTATTATTAGGGTTGAAAGAGGTTTCAGGGTTTAGGGTTTAAGAAGCTTTTTAAGTGTATCAACTTTGCTTTCGGCGCGAAGACGGGAGGTGGTGAGCTCGTAAGCCAGCGAGAGAATGGCGATGGAGTGCTTTGGATTGGGTTCTTGCGCCGCTTTTGTTGCTGTTGCTGCTGGAGCGTCTGCATGTGAATTGGGCAAAGGAAGTAGGTTGCGAGTGGGGTTTGGGAGGGTTTGTGGAGGGAAAGAAATGGACATGAAGCTTTGCTGGGATGGGAATTGTGTAGGGGGAGCTGTAGTTCGTGCAGGCAAAGGAGGAGGAGGAGGAGCAGCAGCAGCAGCATCGGGAGAGGTTGATTTGGTGTTGAAGGAGAAGGAGGCGAAACTGTGGGGTGGAAGGTTTGAGGAGAGTGTGACACCAGCTGTGGAAAAGTTTGGTCAGTCTGTGTCGTATGATTGGAAGTTGTATAAGCATGATCTCATGGGAAGCCGTGCACATGCCAACATGCTCGCGAAACAGGTCTGTCTCTTTCTGTCTCTGCCTTTGTCTCTCTCTCTGGCCTTCGAGCAGCAGCAGCAGCAGCTTGTATGAAACGAAAGGATGGGGTTGTTTTATTTGTAGAAATTAAGGAGCTGTACTTTCAGGAATCCAATTGTGTGAGGGACTTGATGCAGGGTATAATCAGCGAAGAAGAGCGGGACAAAATTGTTGAGGGACTTGATGAGATTGAGAAGCGCATTGAATCAGGGAAGTTTGACTGGAGGGCGGACAGGGAAGATGTGCACATGAATGTGGAGGCAGCCCTAATTGATCTTGTGGGTGAACCGGCCAAGAAGCTTCACACTGCTCGCAGCCGCAATGACCAGGTGAAGTTTCATTCCATTCACTTCAGCTCTGTATTTCTTTCTGCCAGAAAGAAAAATTGGACAATAGTGAAGAAGTTGGAGGATTATGACTGCTCTTGTTGTCACATTACCATCAAATGATTGTTTGTGGAGATTTCTCTGTGATTTCATAGACGTGCAGACAATGATTCCAGTAAAGTTTAGGGTCTGTAGTGTATTCTTCTTGCCCTTTATAACCCCCCAACCCCCACCCCACAAGTATTGCATCAGAATTCTGATGTGCTGTGATGGTATCAGGTGGTGACAGATGTGCGGTTGTGGTGCCGTGATGCCATTAATGTTACAGTGGAGCTGATTATTCTCTTGCAGGTACAGTTGTTTTCAGGAAAATAAAAAAATCTTGTTGTAGGCTTGTGGTAGCAGCATCTATCTGACATAGCTGATGTGAAGACAAAAATGCCCCTATTGAAAGAATATATGTGGGTGGAAAATTGCAGGTGGCTCTGGTGAAGCTGGGATTGAGAAATGAAGGATTGATTGTGCCTGGCTACACTCATCTGCAACGTGCACAACCACTTCTGCTGCAGCATGTCTTGTTGGCATTTGTTGAACAGGTAGAAACTTGGAAAGTTTGGGGGCCAATGTCCATGCTTTGTACCTAGGCTCAAGGGTGCAGTACAATCCAAGTGATTTGGTTTTTAGGAACAGGAATGATGCTCTCTTTCTCTCTCTGTCTGTCTCAGTTTTATTTGTTGTAATTGGGTGAAAGCTGGTTGGTTATCTTATAAGAATGCCTCAGGAGGATGTCAGCTCTGATAGTAGCCAGGGATTCTGTCATTCTGACAATTTTCTTCGGGTCTAGGGCTATTTTCAGTCAGATGCTTGATGTTGATGCTGTCTACTTCACTTTCATTGATGGGGTGGGTAGCTGGAGCGTGACATAGGGCGTTTGCGAGATTGCCAGGAACGCCTTAATTTCTCACCTCTTGGCTCATGTGCACTGGCTGGCACAGGTCTTCCAATAGATCGCTTCCACACGGCACACTCCCTAGGATTCACTGCACCCCTCCGCAATAGGTAGGCAAGATCTAGATAGTTTTTGTGAGGAAAATTTTGAAATTAAAGGTGAGGATGAATCCCTCAATGATAGGGGAAGAGGCTGCAATGCTGTAGATATCTTATACTTCTGTATATACAAATTGTTTTATGTTCCTGATCATGAAGATTGCAGTGTGGATGCAGTATCAGACCGTGACTTTCTGATAGAGCTACTCAGTGCAAACTCCATCATTGCAATCCATTTGTCACGCTTGGCAGAGGATTGGGTGCTGTGGGCATCTGAAGAATTTGGCTTCTTGACACCTAGTGACAAAGTGTCAACTGGTAGCAGCATTATGCCTCAGAAGAAGAACCCAGATCCAATGGAGTTGGTTCGTGGCAAATCTGGCCGAGTGATTGGGAATCTGACCACACTTCTAATGGTTTGCAAAGGCCTTCCAATGGCATATAACCGTGACCTTCAGGTTGAATTCACCAACATTTTGCTGGAGTTTTATTGGCTTATTGGTAGTTTTTGGAAGTTTTGTCTTCCACACTCGTCTGCAAATGAGAGGTGGCTATGATGTAACCTTGGAATTGAGAATGCTGTTCCTAGATAAGAATTCAGCATTTTGATTCTCATTCTGCATAGGGTAGTTCTAATCTGTTTAGTAGCATTGAGAAATTCTCAATACTTACAAAGATGTCCGTTATCATATGTGGAACTGTTGCAGGAGGACAAGGAACCATTGTTTGATAGTATGGAAACCATACAAACAGTGTTAGAGGTGACAGCAGAATTTGCTCAGAATGTTACTTATAACAAAGAAAGAATTGCAAGGTCATTGCCTGCTGGCTATCTAGATGCAACTACCCTCGCTGACTACCTTGTCTATAAGGTACTGAATTTTCTGTTAATTGTCATGGCTAATAAGTGTTTCTTCTTTAACAACTGCACTGATTTTTGCTGTGATTGTTTTGGTTTGGCCAAACTGACGTAACATTGACCATCAAGTGTTACTCTGGAATCTCCTCTGTGATCTCATAGATAAGGAATTCCCTTACTGAAAGATGTTGGATGATTCTGGAAGGCTGCAGACCTGTCTTTTCTTTCTATTTGTGTTGTTTCCATTCATCCTGCTTATCTGGCCCATGAAGATAAATTCAAGTCAATAACCATCCTAACATTTCTTGTAGTGATTGCTTTAAGTTGACTTTTGGTTACTGATGGCAGGGTATTCCATTCCGGACGGGGCATGAAATTGTGGGGAAGGCTGTGGCTTGTGGGGTCAGCAAAAAAGTTGAGCTTGCCCAACTTTCTTTGGATGAGTTCAAATCAATCCACCCTGTTTTTGAAGAGGATGTGTACTCTTACCTGGGTGTGGAAAATTGCATCAAGAAGTTCCGATCCTTTGGGTCTACAGGTGCAGAGCCTGTGTCTCAACAAATGCACTTCTGGTGTGAGAAGCTTGGTATCGTGTAACATCATGTTCTTTGACCAATTAATGTCCCATATGGAATTGAACAACATTGGGTGGGGGTTTCTGGACATTATTTAGCATGATGGGAAGTAGATAGCAACAGTGATGTGACTCAGGGTCATTATCACAGGTGCTTAAATAAGTGAGTGGAGCTGGAGACCTTGTCCCTTAAGTTACTGCTGTGGCTCTTTGTGGCAATTTCACCATACCAAGTGGTGACTTTATGCATCAGTTTTCTTAGGAAATGCACTTCTTGTGCACTGAGCAGGCTGTCTGTTATCTATGAAAAGAGTCCAAGGGATGGCAATTTTGTCTGATTTGAGGCTGGAGCCATGGGGACAAGCAAGAAAAGCATGTCTTCAACGAAATAGAAACAGATCTATACAATGCAGACTATGAAACTGCTGAAACCGGGTGATCATATGAGTTAACAGAGCAGTTGGTGGGAATGGAAGTTGCTTCAGCAACAATTCTTTACATGAAGCATGTATACAACTATTGGAAGTGAATCACTGAGCTCTGATTGAATCAGGTACTGATGGTCCTATGACTTTTCTTCATGTACACTTGTCTTGCCAACTTTGTAATACATTATCCATTCAGATAACTTATTTAGATTAATTCTCCAAAGCCAAGATCATGGTTGCTGTGCTGTTTGTATCTCCAGGTGTGAGACAAGGATTGTACCAGCACCAAGTGCTCCTTAAGAAATTGGTGGTGGCAATTACCTAATCCATGTCATTTCTTGGCTTTGCCTGAGGTTGCCTGAGTCCCATCAGATGCTACCTTCTTGGCTGCTTTCTCCTGCAAGGCCTTCCTATCCCTTTCTTGACGCTGGGCTGGGGTGAGACCATCATCCTTTGGCTTCCCCCTTCCTACGTTTCGGGCTGCTGCCTTCTCTCTGTCCTTCTCTCTCTGGTTGCCCCTTGTCATAATCTTCCAAGGAAATAAACACTTTCTGTGATTATAGCAAGTTACACAAAAGAAACACTAATATTTATCCTGAGTGTCTAGAGCAGTTCAAAACCCTGTTTGTTTTCCTGAAAAGCTTTTCAGAAGTAATTGCAGAATTCTTTGCAAGAAAGAGGGGAAGAAGAAAAAAATTTACACTCTGGTTGAACTGAAGGACACAAAATCACTGTCGGAGAAGAAGTATTTTCTCAAACCCTAATTCCAGTGAAAAAAAAACTCAATGGTGATATTCAAATGCAAAGCAAACTATAATCACAAACCTGTTATGACACTAACTCCAACCTAAAATATTTCATTCTTCATTGCGGCTATTGGCAGCTCAAGGAAACAGACATTGGAAAGCAAAAGATTTTGATAAAACATATCAAAGGGATGTTTTTGATGGTTTGCTGATAATCCAATACAAAAACACTGGATTTGTTATAGTTCTTTCTTTCTTCTTCCTTATCAAGAGGAAAGGAGACAAGTAGAGAGTTTGTGAATTTTTGGAAAAAAGTAAACCACAATTTCTTCTCCTGTAAAACTTGCTCCAAAACAAAAAGCAAGAAAAGAGCAGCAGTATATATATCTGAGAGCACAATTTGGAAGTGAGGCTGATTTCCTGCTGCCTTGCCCAGAAAACCGCTGTATCCCCTTGGGACATAATGCTGCCCGCTTTGCATTGCTATCAAAAAATTGGCACAAGAACCCCTCTTTTCATGCAAGTTCAACACTTCAGTGTCAAATAATTATTTTTTATGTTAAACATGCCATGTTGATTTTTTTCAAAAAAAAATCCCAAAATTCTAAACATTTAAAAAAATTTCCTTCACAAAAGTTTGTTCCTTTTTTAAAAAATTATTAAAATTTTCAACATTTCTTGAAATAATGTAATTAGTGTTGGAACTACCAAGGTATGACCTTATGCTCTGTAACGTGGTTAATCGTGCAAGCTCTCTTTGCAAATGTGCAAAAAAACATGCAATAACATTTATAATTGTGCAAGCCCTACAGATGTGCAAAAAGTATTTGTTTGTGTTCATTGTGCTACTTTTCCCCCATATAAACACGGTGGTTATTTTTTCCGCCAAATTTTTGAATTATATAGGGTATATAGTTGCCCTATATAGTTGAAATATTTCATACACCTTGTCTGATGTTTGTTATGTTGCTCCCATAGTTTCTATGTATTTCCATTTTGTTCCCACCACTCCCATGTTATTTATCCAAGGATCTATTCTTTTAGCCCAAATAGATAGGCCAAACACAACCTCTATAGGTATTATATCTCATCTTTACAAATTTCAACATTTGA
>Ga0209208_10012367_pt1 | contig 10819 bp, 7 predicted proteins | sample S1TSphfallax_3_FD_187694 | JGI IMG/M metagenome (GOLD analysis project Ga0209208, IMG submission 187694) | Host-associated microbial communities from peat moss isolated from Minnesota, USA - S1T2_Fd - Sphagnum fallax MG (SPAdes) (version 2) | ecosystem: Host-associated > Plants > Peat moss >... | reverse complement strand
TCTTTGAACATAATATATGAAAGGAAATTCTTACATGGACCATAAACCTACCCCATTGTTTGACATGAAAGTGCTAGAAAGCAAGTGAATTACCAAGTTCGTGAATAATAGATTCAAATGTAGCTTTTGACAAGAACCACTAATAACGGATGAAATGTTCACCTTTTTAAAAAACTTGAAATTTTTGTAGTTGAAGTAGAGGGCCTAATGTTGATTTTGTAGTTCAAATCTGATTAGTTGTTCGGTATGCCTATTTAGTGATTGAGTCTAATGGAACAAACTTGTACGTTTTTTGTCCACCATCCTTATAGTGGGATCCCCAAAACCATAAACAATTCTAACAACATTTTAATTTGCTTGTGCATTATCCACCATGAATCCCTTAAAGTTGGGTTCAACATACCTGTGTTTGAACATTGTGCCATTGAGCTTTGTCCACATGATTTGTTGTGCTTTGGTGTCTTTAGATTGCATGTCACAAACTATAATGGTCATCATTTTGCAATATCTTGAATCATAAACATGACAGACCATGGTTGTCCAACCAATGACTCACTTCACATGGTCAAACATGATCCGAGAGTTTTCCAAATCACCTTCAAGGTACATTCGTGCAATAAGCCCAACTCTGCTCCCAACCTTGTTGACAGACATCTTGAAAAAAAAAACTTTCTAACTAGATATTTGGCTTGGGAAACAACATTCCTAAATAAAATTGTAACAACTTTTGGACTTCAACTCAAGGATGTTGTCAATGTAACCTCCACCTAAATAGTTCTTAAACAAAATAACAAGGTTGCGTACATGCGACGAGCTCAAAACAATGAATTCGTTTTGAATTTCTTTGAGTTGATGGCCCTTGAAAACCTTGTAATTGTTGTCATCGCTATCATTGAACAAATGTTTAGCAAGGAAGGATTTACTGGTGTTCAAAGAGATGGCAAATATTTTGGCAATGGGTGTTTGGTTGACCTCTTCCTCTATCAACTTCTTCCTTTCATCCACAATATTTCTACACCTATCATCTATAATAGAATGAAGATATAGACCAAGGTGAATCATAGTTCTTGAAATAGATTAAAGTTTATGGATAACGTAATAATTATGACCTTTACATGGGTCGACATAGAAAGGGGGGGAATTGTAGAATTTACAAGCAAAGGATGAACTTGGAGGTCCAAGAAAAACTTGTCCTTTTGTTGGCAGGTGGGTTGATTATCTGAACTAGGCTATTTCATTAGAAGCTTCAAAATGAACCAAGGAACTAGAGTTTGTCTCGACACAACACGTGCCCCAAATAGTGAGCAATCCTAAAACCAAAACCAAAATTATTTTTGATATTGGTTGTGATGACCTTAGACCAAATGTGGCCATCATACTTTCTGTCCATGTTTTACATCTACAACAAGGATGGATTATTGCGGGACATGGGAGGCATTTTGAATAGAATGTCACCATTGAATGTCATGGGTAAAAAAAAAACTTGAATTGTAATCTTGTCGTAGTCCAAATTTTGCAACTCGTTTGAGGCATTTTTAGTTATTGACATCATGCGTAGATAATCAACAATTGACTGTATTGACCCAATCGAAGTGGAAGGTTCTAATGTCGGTTGAGAAAAAACACATCTTCCAAAGGAACAAACAAATAATAGTTAGGTCGCGCTCCTTAATTTTGCACCAAGGATGGCAAGTCCTCTTTGGATGACGAACCAAATAAGTCAATGAACATAAACAAAGGAGCAATGTTACAGGTATGTTGTTCAACATCAAGATCAAAAATGTCTTTCATTTTCTTCCCTCTCAAAATTGTAGTTTTAACCATAGATGTTGTTTTTCATGGTGTCAAGATGGTTTCTTGGGAATGAGCAAAAATGTTGTCACCCACAACCTTGTAACATCCAAAGCTCACCACCCATTCCTAACCTTAAACTGTAATAATGAACATTTGATACATCGAATTGGAGACATTGTTATTCACATCATAAACAACATCCTTGCATATATGCAATGATATAGGCTAAAAACCAAACATAGCACACAAGCATATTGCAAACACCATAGTAGTATTAGTTCCATCTACTAATATAGTGAGTTCATGCCAACCATTAGCACAAAAAGTTGCCATACTAGGATAGACTCACTGTAAAATGATTACAAACAATGCAAGACAAAATGAAATGAAATTACAAAAACAAAAGGGAAAATCGATCAAGTTGTTGTGAAAAAGTAGGTTAACATATTAGGATGAAAATGGAAAACATATAGGAGTAATCTAAAGGAAAAAAGCTTGAGTGAGATAACAATGTCAAATAAAATATTCAATTGAATAAAGGGGAAATCTTTAGAAGGTCAATTAATGAGGGTATGGGAGAAAAAAATGTGCAAATAAATTAAATGCGTACCATATTGTGGGTTGTTTGAAGCAATGGGTAGATAAGTGCCAATTGGTGATTTAACAATTGTTTCCCAATGGGAAATGAAAAATGGAAATGAAATGTGGTGACAATAGAAGGTATGAAGACAAGTGTAAGAGGATCTACATAATGGAAAAGGCGTACTTTTAAACAATAATGGACAATGGACAATGATATAAATTATAGTTAGTCAAGGAAATTGATATCAGTTTTCCAACAATTATTCCATGTTAGAATTCCAAAAACCAAAAAATGAATGTGGTAGGGGAATTCCTTGTACCTTTCAAAAAAATAAAATGTACAAAAACATAAATAGTCACACAAGATATAATCCATCAATCAAATCTAGTCCAGAGAATAAAAAAAGGAGTTGATATCAATATACATGGATATTTAGGTGGGATAAAAGAGTCTAAATCTTTGTACAATTTTTTTGCCACATTTTTAAATATGGGGAAAAGGATAGGAGGGCATTTATGACCATAAAAGGAGGGAAGTTGTTTAACAATTTGGATGTTTTACAACAAAGGATAGAGAACAAGACCTTTATTGCTTGAGGGAAAGGTATCTTATATAGTTGTAGAGGTGTCTAAATGTTAAAAAATATTCGAAATAAAAAAAGCCACAATTGTGAGATTTCACAATAAGTATATTATGAAAATTCCCACCCAAAAACCTTAAATTGTAAACTAGACACTAAGAAAAATAATTACTAAATCGTTAAGGGCAATAATGACAACGAGTATTGATGTCAACTATATGGATGAACCAAAATGTGATGCAAACCAGAAAATCCACTTCAACATGTCACCATTTAGGGCAACTTTCGATTGTTTGTATTTGCTTTCTTATAAAATCCAAGAGGTTGAGGACCCCATTAAGTTTGGCACCTACTCATTGGGTCCTAATTGAAGAAACAAACAACACCAATGACCATATCTAAGGTGGGAGAATGTTCAAGAATGAATGGAAAATATATGATAGAAACAAATGGTGTTATTGCCACACTATTAAAATTCTTAAATTTTTAATTACAATTTTTGGTAAAACAAAGACCCATTTTGGATAGGTGTAAAAAAAACCTCTTAGTCATTTTGGACAAGTCGTTTTGAACATGTCCATTGTGATTGGGCATGTATTTTTTGACCAGGCTTAGGTTGGCATTTTCTATTAATCATTTCAACTAATACTTTTGACTAGTCATTTTTACTTGTCAATATAATAGTTAAATGATTTTTTGATTGGTCAAACACCATTCTGATTAAGCAAATGGCATGTGGCATTTAAACAATGGCCATTCAAGTTAAGCCACATGGCATCTAAACATTGGTCATTAGGCTATGTCACATGGATAGAACCTAAGCAACTTAAGTTAAGCTTAAAATTAAATACCTATTCCTAAGGTCCCTATGTCTAGGAACCTACAACCTAAACTCCTAAGCCTAGGCCTAGGAGCCTATAACTAACGACTAGGTAAAGAAGCCTAAAGTAGGCTAGAGCAACCTAAGCTATGACCTTTATTAGGTTTAAATGTACACCACTTATATTAAGCCTACACTTATATGACCTAGGTAGGAAAATCTTATTTCATTTTGAATTTGGCCTTTAAGATGGAGCCTTTTTAATTGGTTCATCCCAAGTGGCCTTCCTTTTAGAAATATTTTTTATGTCTTAGATGCTTATGGTGCATTTATTTATATTATTCATCATTCGAAAATGATGACAAACAATATCGGACAAACTTTTGTGAAGGAGAAACATTTTCATGTCCACACAGCACTAAAGTCTTTTAATTCACACAAGATTATTCCTAAATAACTATGTACAATACATAAATTAAGTAGATAAATAAATAAAAAGGCACGTAAATATGTATGTTAATTAAGTTATGTATGTCAAAAAGACTCATCTAATCAACTTGGTTAGTTTGAAAAAATAAGAATTCTAGTAGTGGCAATAATGTTATGGAAAAATTTGTTAGCAAAAAATAGAAAGTAATTCAATAGTTAAATGTAAATATAATTATGGTTGCAGGCCTAGTGAATTTTGACCATTGGCAATAGTTATGAACTTGCCACTCAAGTGCGAAAGGTGCAAGGATGGTGGGGGCTATTATATGATGAAAAAAATAGGATAACTCTAACACCGAGTCATTTCAAAAGACAACGCATAATAAAACATAGACGCTTCTAATAGATAGGTATCAACAACAAGAATATATAAATATCATATAGATTGAAAGAGGTAATTTGATTCTAAGATGCAAAAACACACAAAGGATGTAGAAAAAGTTCCAAAGACAAGAAGATGTTGGTGTGGACACAACTGGATGCCAACAAGATGTAGAAGCACAAGGTACCAGAAAAGATGTAAGGACTCACTCTAATAATTCAAAGGCAATAGGTGAGGGACCCCTTGCCATTTAAAATTAACTTGTAGAAGTCAAAAAATGAAGATTATTGTATTTTTTGATCTATTCAAAATGTTTCCAAATGTGAAGGAAATTGAAGAGTCCAAAGGGAGATAGAGAATTGATTTCTCCCAAGAAATGGAAGAGGATGTATGCATAGAGAAATATTCTTTATGTGTAAAACATTATTGATTATGTGAGAAACTAAGTTAATATTATGTTTGTGGATTTTAGTTTTTGAGGAATTCAATTATTTCACCCCATAGGAAATTGAAGCAATAAACTCCAGAAGAGGCCGAAGTGAGAGCACAAAGCCCTTGAGTGTTGAACTTTTGGTATAATAAACATAGAAATAGGGTTTCCTTGTTTAGAAGTATATGGAGTATGGAAAAATATAAAAAGATAAGTCCATAGAGAGTGACTTTTTTTGTGCTTTGTTTTGTGAAGGAAGAAGAAGAGAAGGAGGATAATTCATGAGTCTGGAAGTCCATTCAAGAGAAGACAACCAAGCTCAAGGTAAGTTTTATTCTCTTGTTTTGTTAAGTTTTTTTTTAAAAAACAAAAATTAATTAATTTATTTATTTTTAGGTTTTTTTGACTTTGGAGTGCCCTAGAAAATTCAAACATAAGCTTGGATTTTTTGGATGAAAAAAAATCAAACTTGAGTTTGGTTGTGTTTTCTCACTTAAAGAGAAAACTCAAGCGGTGGCTTAGGTTTGTGTGTTTGAGCCACCATTGCCAATCTTGAGTATGCTAAAAAAGGCCAAACGTGAGCTCGACCTTTTTGTTTTTTGGTGATGGAAAAAAATCAAACTATAGCTTATGTTCTCCTTGTAACCCCCTTGCCGCCAACTTTCAACACTGATAGTTGGTGGCTAGGGTTGAAAAAGCCCAAGCTAGAGTTCAAGTTAATTTATTTATTTTTTGGTTTGTGATCTTGCATTTTCCATGAAAAAAATGGCCAAACTTTAATTCGTTCACACAAAATTATGCGGCCAAGCTCAAGCTTGGCCTTTTTTTTGTTATATTAAACAATTTTTGACACTAAAAATTGTTTACATATGGAAAAAAAATCTCAATCTGCAACTTGGGTCCAAAAGGTGGATCTACTGACACGCTCCTAACTCCTTGAAGGACTCAAATGTAAGTCCAAATTGAAAAGAACGGAAGAGTAAGGAGTCGAGGCACGCTCCTTGGTTTGCACACTTTGGAGGGGCAGAAGGGTGTGCTGGAGCTCCGGGATGGGACTAAAAAGAATTGACAAGCTTCAACTACTCACATGAACCTGCATAAAACCAGCACAAGGTGGTTAGTGCATAGTTGGAGCACTTTTGGTGCTAGGACAAGCCACATGCAACGGACTCACAAAACTCACCACGACTTGGACTTGGGGGGGAAGCCATCACCTTCTCCCTTATAATATATTATGTGCCTCTCCACGAGGCCCATATCTAAATAACATTTTGTCCTGGGATTCCCAAGTGGGAGTCTCGAATTTGCCAAAATTAGGATTCCCGTGACTTTGGGGGCCCATAACTTTGCGTGCAGACCTCGGATTGAGATGAGGTTTGAAGCAAAGTTGTAGCCCTCGTTGAAATTTTTTCAGCGGTATGTTGCACAACACTTGCACGTGAGGAAATGGGGTCGATTCCTGACTTTTAGTGGTCGGGAGTCAAACTATCAATTTGACTCCCGACCTTTTTTTTGGCCATAACTTGTGTTTCAGATGTCTAAATGGGTCGTGCGAGCCCATTTTAATCATCTACGTTTCAATAGATTTCTAATGGTATAAAAAAACTTTTCAATCCATTGAGTTTTGACCCTTGTAATCGTTTTTTGAACATTCGGGAGTCCATTGGGATTTGAACTCCCAAAGTGCGAATTCCCTTAGGAGTGTGAGGGTTTATTCCCTCACACTTTCTTGCACTCCCAAGAGCATGTGGCATGACTCCCGGGCTTCCATTTTGGCCCGCAACCTTGAAACCCTTTGCCTTGGTCACAAGCCCAAGGTTAGGGTTGCGACATCTACCTTGGATGTGATGGTGATTATGTCTTTCAAGGCATTTGATCTAGGGTGATTACATAAACAAAGGAAAATGTTGCCTTTTAATTATTAACACATGCATTATGTGGCACATTGAACCAATAAAGCAAATTATCCTTGGTTGCATAGATTAAATATATGACAATTGCAATCTTTATATTTTTTTTTCTTTTTAATCTAAAAAAAATGCGAATTTGTGAACCTTGCCAAGAAACTAAAAACAAAAAGCTTAAAGTTGTTGTGGAATATTAAGACCCATTGGATATCGATACTAAAACCTTTGAAGTATTTGTTGGGAGAATACAAATAACTTGTTGTGAAAATGCACACAAATGCACCAAAGAACAAGCTTGCTTATGAGAATTTGGATTTAGGTCTGCCATACATTATTCCAATGTTAGAAGTGACACACACATTGATTAAATATGGTCAAAGGTGAGATGTTTATATTTGTGAATTCATTGATGCAGTGAAATCAACAAATTTGATTGAGTTAACACTAATTTTAAGTTGATTTTTTTTTGTAAATATGATGATTATATTTTTAATGGGCTCATTGTCATTTATGAACATTGTACTAAATAGTTGCCCCCACCTAGATTTCACATGATTTTGATGTTCATATTTACTTGTTGGGTGTGATCATAATCAAACAAGCCAACATGATTATTTTGCAAAAGGATCGTGACCTTTTTTTTAATCCTCATGACTATTGCATATAAAGGAATTTTTAAATGAAATTTTTTATAACTTGTTACCAAAAATACTTATAGTTTTTTTGATATATCATTTTTTTATGTTTATTTTCTTCAAATAACCATGATTTTTTTTAAAGTGTAATTTTTTTGTTAGATTCTACATTTTGTCACGACAAATTATCATAATTTCAATTCCTTCCAATATATGTTAAAGTCTTTGAGTTTTATTTATTTTTATCATAAGATATAACTTTGTTTTGTATGTCATGTGTATTACACACTATTTGCATGTTGTAAAGGACTCTTTACATTCTATTTAAAAGTTATATATAAAAAAAACCCCAAAAAGACATTGCAATACACACACACATAAACACACACATGTTTAAATAATATCCCCCAAAAACACATTCAAAGTAGTCACAAAGGGCATCAAATGTCAAAAACTATTATGAAAAACTAAATATTAAAAAAAAAACAATTTCAAACCATGGTAATCATAACACATTATTCCTTTTCAACACATATCAATGCCAATAAACTCAAATTAAAAATATATTTGATCCAATTTTAGATTTTGGCTTAGTTAAAAACTTTTGAAAATGAAAATTTTTGTCATTTAAAAAAAAACATTTTTACAAAGGATTTTTAAAGGATTCATATAATAAAAATATTAAGTTAATAATAAAAAAATGAGATGATAATAACCTATTAGATACACTAAAAGAATGTAACAATTACAAAAATGTGGAATTCTAAATAACATAAAAAACAAAGGTCCACATTATTTTCAAACAATAGGTAGTTGAAAACAACTCATGATCTTTTGCCATTTTAAGCTTGCATTTTTTTACCTTGTTTAATTAACTTATGATATAGTCTAGGGTAAGATTCAACATTAAATAATTTTGAAAAAAAAATTTCAAAATTTTTCTAAAACTAGATGTTCAAGCATTGAAAATATCAACACTACACATATCAAATGACAAAAATTGATAAGGCATGAAAACCTAAGCTTTCACCTATTTAAGTTTAAGGAATGTGAGAATTGTGAAAAAATTAATACATGAAAATTTAGTTGAAATTCATATACTAATTTTTTTTGACTTTTTCAAATTTGATAAGTAATGTATGAGGAAAATGATAGTTATGAAAAAGTTAGTAGAGGAGTGCTTCAATTAATATGAAACCCAAACTTTTTGGTTTAAATAAATTCATACTCAAATGACTTAATTAAAAATTTGAATTTCCAACAATGAAAAATTTAATAATTATTAAAAAAGGATATAAAAAATGTTGTCTACATGTGGGGAGTTTGTAGATTTTGGTGAATGGCAAAAAATAAAATTACTGAAATCAATATGTATGAAATCAATTTGTTTTTTCCATGCATTTCACCCTTCTTGTTTGTGTTACCAACTTAGCTTCCAATAAAATGGACTTTGTGTACATGATATGTGATGTCTAATGTATGCTTATTTATGTTAAATGAATTTTGATTCTAAACTTGACAATGGTTTTTTTTATAAAAGTGTTTTTAAACAACTTTAAGAAAACAAAAAGCCTAAAACTCAACAATATACCATTATCCACTCTTTCACAAAAGAATTGCAAAATAGAAACCCTAAACTCAAGATGACAAACAACCAAGTTTTGTAGATAAGAACATGGATGTGCCAAGGGCACCTGGATTCGATTAATATGTGTGATTTTTTTGTCTTTTAATCAGGAGTGGACTGTGGAAGGGCCCAAAAGCTCATCACGAGTTCCCATAACAATTAAATTACAGCAATCCTATAAATTCTCCAAATCAAACATTAAAAAAAAATCCCAAACAAACTTTGGCCAAACTACAAGGTAAAACTGCAGTCAAGTTACTTCACTCTCAAGCTAATGCCATGGTACCTTGACCATATTGAGCGATGTCTCTTAGTGGCCATATTAAGCCCCAGCAATGTTAGATATGAACTCAGAGACTCTGATTTAGTCTAGAGCATGGGATTAATTTGTAACATTGAGAAATAATAATTTAAATGGATATTGGGAACATTTTTACCATGGTAACAACGTGGGTGGGTGCGGGTTCACACAAGGCAGGCCTAATCACAGGCTAGGACGAGAAATTGTTGTGATGAATAATCAACAAAGAAGCCTTTGGGATGAATAGTTGACTTGTATATGGATGAAACCCTATTCATTGATCTGGTTGACCATTATTAGGGTAACTTTTAGGTGCCTACTACCTACTGCTGCTGCTGCTACAACTACTACAGCCGCCTCCCTCCCTCCTTCTTCCTTACTCCGGTCCTTGCATGGAAGTTGCTTTGTACCTGGGGGAGTGGGCGTAGGTGAGAAAACCAAGGTGTTTGGATTCGAACCCATGATCGGTGCCCCAACAACAACGCGACAAACCAGCGGGATAAGTTAAATGGCAGCAGTAGCAGCAGCACACCAAGAGCCCTACACGAACACACAAATACACACAACAGTCTTCGCTTCCGCAGCAGTTTTGCACCCCCTTTTGAGAGAGAGATAGAGAGAGAGAGCGAGAACAAGAAGAACAAGAGACACATGCACACTTACACACACACATATTTGCTATTGAGGACTAAGAAACGAGTAGGGAGTTTGTGCAAGTCCTAGGAGAAAGAGCCTGGAGGAGCCTGGAGGAGGAGCAGAAGGTGGCGACAACAAACGGTAAAGTAATATGGGAAGAGGGCAAGGCCCACCGTCGGCCGATTCTTATATCGGTAGCCTTATCAGCCTGACCTCCAAGAGCGAGATCCGTTATGAGGGCATCCTCTACACAGTCGATACGCAAAATTCCAACATCGCGTTGCAAAACGGTATTTGAGTATTCTGGTTTTTTGTCTGGTTTTTTTCTTTTGGGGTTTCTGCTGCTTCTTGGAAACTTTTCTCTAGTTTTTTGCTCTGTATGTATGTGTGTGTGTGAGGTTTCTTTTTTTTCCCCCTTTTTCTCTATGCTCGAATTGTTGTTCGTTCTCTCGTCGTTGAATCCCTGGGGATATGTGGTTTGTTGCTTGTGAGGTGGGTTTTGAAGTTGCGGGTATTTTATGTATGAAAGGGTCCTTTTGGCTCTATGCCAGGGTCTGCTGCTTTTGTTTCTCTTTGTCATGCACGTTCTTTGTGTTCCTGTCGTGTTGTGTTTGCTCTGTCTGGCAAAAACGTTAACCCTACCCTGTTTTGTGACCGTTTTAGGGTTTTAGCAACGAGGGTTGTAGTTGTCTTCG
>Ga0209208_10012366_pt1 | contig 10819 bp, 7 predicted proteins | sample S1TSphfallax_3_FD_187694 | JGI IMG/M metagenome (GOLD analysis project Ga0209208, IMG submission 187694) | Host-associated microbial communities from peat moss isolated from Minnesota, USA - S1T2_Fd - Sphagnum fallax MG (SPAdes) (version 2) | ecosystem: Host-associated > Plants > Peat moss >... | reverse complement strand
CCTTCTCACCACCAAAAGAACCTCACTTTCTTCTGCATGTTAACCTTGCCTCTTCCTCCTTCGAATCCCCCCCTTCTTATCCTCGTCCAACCTCCTGTTCTTCTTCTCTTCCTTGCACCCTTGAATCGCGCTTCACCATCCATCTTCAGCTGACACCCTCTCTCACAAAACAACAAATCTTCCAACTCACAGCTACTGACAAAAGATAAGTCCCGCCGTCTACATGCATAAATTTGACGGCGATTTAACACCTAAACCCTAAAACAAAAATAACATTCACACTATAAAAACTTAAAAGACTATTTGTTTGGTCACTCCCTGTTCAGTCACAAAACTACCTCGATGAGAAAACATATCATCTTCCTATAAATTTGAGTAGTATTTCTCCAATTTCTCGGGTACAAACCAACTTTCTAATTTTGTGGTGTTCAGGACTTTCCTATTCATTGTAAAAAGAAAGGTGTCTTGAACTCCAAGTGACCAAATAGTACGAGTAAGATAACAAAAGGGGAATTTGTAGAGGGAGAATACCATAGATTTGCCTCTTTTAATTTTTCTCATCCTTGAGAGACATGTGAAAAAATGCACGAAGCGTCACATAAGCAACACTCAATAAACATCCCCAGTCTTATGGTGAGATTTTGTATTCAAAAGTTTCTCTTATTTTGGCAAATCTGATAATGGTTAGAAATATCTTCAATTTCAAAAAAAAAGTTGATTAGCATATATGATGGAATGGGCAATTACACAAATGGACATTGAAATTTAAATCAATTAGATAATGAGATGTCTCACTTGGCTTCAAATTCATTAGGGATTATTAGATTAATAACATTCTCACCAATAGGCACCATTAGCCTTGAAAATAAATTGTGGAGACTCTTTGCTCCATAAATCTTGCTCCTCTTCCCCCACTTGTCCTTTCCCAATTGATAGTGTACTTATTTGCACAGTGCTTGTGATTTTTTTTTAAAGTAAATTTTTGTATTTTTTTGTTGCCATATTTCACAACAAATTTCAGAAAATTTGAGAAATTTTTATACAATTTTGCTGATAGGTAGGCAACATTTCAATTTGCCCTTCAATTCTATGATTCATTCTTGACACACCCCACCCATCTAAAATCCAAGTGAAAATGTGGCCAAAAAAAATGGCTCCATTAGTTAATCACTCAAGAGCATGCATGACTCTCTCTTCATCTTGTTCTACTTCTCTTTTGCTTTGGGGGGGGTGGGTTTGTTCTTGTGGAAGAGAGAACAAGCACCGACCCCATGAAAGTGGGAAGGGAAAAAAGTGAACATCATTTTAAATTGCCCATGCAAACCATAATTTGTGGCCCATTTTACTTAATTTCTCACCCAAACCATAAGTTGTGGGCCACTTTACTTCAAAGCATCCATGCAATGCCAACAAGTAACCAGGATGGTCAATTGCCCACCTAAGTTGCCCACTGTAAGCAAAAGTATCTAGCTCCAGTCCATCTATTGTGAAAACACTCCCACATGGGTCTTTCAAACTTGGGTTGTTGGCTCTTTTTTCCTTGCCTCTTCCATAAGACCATGATAGTCTTTTAAAACATATAATTCCTTCATATTTCTGAAAATAAAATGTGAACTAAATAAAAAATATTAAAAACAGATGTTGAGATGTGTAACAAAGTAAATTAAATGAACTCATGAGTTTCTAGGATTTCAAAACATTTAGACCCATTTTAACCTTTGAATAAAAATAAATATTACAAGTTTTTTTCTTAAAGCATTCTTGACTCTTGGATTACAATTAGCACAAATGAGGAATAAAATCCAAATTTATTCTCTGTATAGTTTATGAACTAGAGGACCTATTGCATCAGATATGGAAAAAACATATAGACAAAAAATCAGGTTTCGGTCACCCATGTGTAATGTAAACAAATCCCTTTTGATTTTGAGGGATCTCCCCCAGCAGAAGAACCCTACGGTGTTATGCTTGCGGAGGTCCCCCAATTTTATATGTTCCCATGTTTCCATGGAAATATTTCTTTTTTAGGAAATAAAAAGAGTGTTGTTTAAGTAAGGGGAGGTTCTCGTACTTGTGTGTTCTCCTAAGGTTCGAAAACACCTTGAGTGCCACTTTCCTTAAGAGAATGCACTTGTACAATCACCTCCCTTACAATATTATGTCTTTGCCAAATAAAATAAGGTGGGTGTATTGTACTATGGAATGGGCTGGGTAAGGCCATTTCCACCCAAGAATGCAGTGAGTTGTTGTTTCGTTAGGTGGTAACAAGTTCCTCTAAGGCTTGTTCCAAAGGTTTTTGGTCATCATTCACATTTCAAGCACCTTTATTGGTTGTTGATTTGCATTAAAACACCAAGAGTGGAACTCGTAAACAGTCACCTATCATGTCTAGGAAAACACTTGTAAAAGTTCTTGAATAAGATACAAAAACTAAATACATATTATGGAATGTGTTGAGCCCAATACTCAAAAGTACTAAACCTATTTCATCCATTAGGTGGTCATGGGTTCTACCTAGGATCGTTCCAAAGTGTAATTGATAATCCTCAATATTGATTCACATCTTTAATCGAAATGGTGGTGTAACCTAAAAGAAGGGTATGGCATTTCGACATAAGATCGACATTGTTTCCATGAGCGATGTGATTGAACACAAGTAGTTTATTGTCATTATAAAATAATAGACAACTCCCAAAAAGATGGAAGGCCAAAGCCACCAAAGAACAAGTTCAATCCTCTTTTAATGCCACTTCTCTTGTAATGTAAAACACTATGTTTTCAATGGTTTAATACAATTCTTTGCAAATCTTACTTGCCCTAGGGATACCCAAACCTAATCACAATGCAAGTTTCTTACAAATGTCATCCCAAAATCTCACATTGCTACAATCTAATCTTCACATAATGCAATATCACTTCTTCTCATTACATGGATCCATTTAAGTTCAAGTTGCTTTAAATTGACAACACTTCTAAACATCAATCCCTCATAATGTGACTAAATTGATACATACTTGATTTAGTTTGATTATTGAAACTTCAATAGAAATAAACTTTAGTAGTTAGGAACAAGGTTCAACTATCTTTCCTAATTAACACAATCATACAAATTTGATCCGTTAACAAGCATATTCCTAGCTTCTTATAATTCTAAATCTCCACCCATTATGTCAAAAAACTCTCTTGTATCCTTTCTTTTGCTTGTTTCATTTACCTTTTCCAACCAAAATTTGGCAACCTTATCCAATTTTCATGCACACAAACATGAGCAAAAAATGCACTAATAATTTTGTCAAGATTTTCATTGAGTCCATCTTCACCAATTCCTCCCTAGTAGTCCATCTTAGTAGTATATTAATAAAAATGCATAATAAATTCAATGCCATCTTCAATGGCAACCACACATAACCACATAGTCCATTTGAAATTCTACCAAGCTTCATAAATGAAGGCAAGACACCCCCTTTTACATTTGAAAAGCCACCATCCAAAAATATTGATATCCATGACCAAAATAATTCTAAAAACACATAGGTTGCCCCATGCCTCCAAACATTAATTCCATCATGATCAACAAATCCAACACTTTCAAAAATAGAAAACAATGTTAAACACAATAGACAAGTCTACATTCAAAAAATATTTTCTTTCACACAACATTTCATTTTCAAGAACTTTCTTAAAACCTAAACAACCTTTCCTAAAGAGGTCATGTGATGCAAACCCTAAATTGCTCCACATTCCCACATAAACAAATTGAAATTACATATGCAATCACTCCCAACCCAAATTAGCTTTGTCTTCAAAGCTAACACAAACTCCACAACTAAATGGTATTCTTGTAAATCTTTACAAGATTTGTGTGATTGTTGTTCATTTTCATTTTGAACCAAACAAGCTTTCCCCCCTTGTTTTGCATTCCCTTTTCCATCAAAATATGCTACAAACAAAATAAGGCCCTTCCCAACTTCTAACCAATGTTCTTTTTTTATTATGCTTACACATTTTGACTTTGGTCATGCTTTCTAGAAAAATTGGAAAACTAGGATTATTTCCAAGTTGCATATGCTTTCTTTTGCTTCTTTTAAGCTTCCCCCAAATTTGTTAACATAGCTTCATGTGATGTAATTATCAATCTTATTTTCATAATCAATTATTCTACCATGTCATTTGGTTCTCCTTTGTTATCCATCATTTAAATTAAAGCATTGAGATAATGATCAACCTTGAGGCAAAAAGTTTGATAAATCAAGATAATGAATGGAGAAAATCTAATGTTGGTTTGAATTCACACCTTGTGTCCAAAATAAAACCCTAGGTTGTTGCTTGTTTCAATTTTGCAAAAATTTAGGAGTTGATGATAACATAATCAATCCATGTTTTAATTTTTTGATTAAACATTTTACCATTGGACATTGTAGTGTGGTCATTGAAGCATTCTATGTTGGTGTATAATTCCATAATCTTGACATAGCACATTAAATTCTACGAATTGTTCACCCCCATTGTTGGTCAAAATGAATCATGGAATTCCATGTCTGGATATGTTTTTATTTATTAAAAAACTTGTTGTCACAACAATTCAATCAATAATTGCTTTAGCTTCACGCAACTTTGAATAATGGTCAATGGCCAACATGTATTTGTTTCTACAAATAGTTTTTGGCAAAGGTCATGTAATATCCATTGTTACCATAAAGAAAAGGTCACAAACTAGGATGCAATTCAATTATTTTTTATTAGACTTCATGTTGTTTGTTTATTTAACCATTTCACATAAACCACATGCCATAGAATAGAAATGATACATTAACCATACTAATCATAGCATTTCTATTCTATCATGCCAAAAAAACCTTGTACTTATTTTAGTCATTGTTTTTTGTTCATTGAGGTCACCCAACTCCTCATGTACAAGTCCACCATGATTTTCTTTTTATCTTTAGGTTTAAAAACCATAACATCCTTGAAATATAGTTGGTCCATGTGCCAATATTATTTCATGATGTGCTTTCACACCTTGGTCAATTCATTTCCTATACAACCTTCAAATACCTTCCCATCTCATAGTAGTCCCATACATTTAACATCTTTCAAAATGCCTAATGTTTTTTTTAATATATTTTCTACTTGCTCTAAGAAATTTGCATGTTCCTACTTTTCTTGGGTCATGCCATCAATCATTTCCATTGCCTCGAATACCATGGCAAGTTGTTTTTCCTACTTACCATCCTAGAATAATTTTCACATTTTTTAAAACCTCTTGTTGTGTATTTCTTTCATTCTCTTAGAGATTTTTCCATACACCATTGATCCTAGCTCCTCTCCTTTTTCTCACAAATGCCTCTTTTCACCACACATTGTTTTTTCTTTTCTTGTTTTTTGGTTAGTTGTCTTCAAAGATATCACATCTTTAGGTAAAAACACAATCAAAGGAGCTACTAAAGTGATTGGACATTCCTTAAAATTGCATTTTTGTATGTTTGACAAATCACATGTGAAACAAAATAGTTTCGATTGTCATAAAGTTTTTTGGAATATTTTTTATTAATTGCAAAGTTTACATGTTCAATGTTTCACATAAATAAAAAATGTTTTTACATGCTCAAAACATTCAAACTTTGAAAGTGGATAGTCTTTGTTTGTTTTAAACATCATTTTTTCTACCAAATGTGCATTATTCCTTCTAAAAATTGGAAAGAATTCTAACATTGATGATTTAAAAGGCAAAAGGACTTAAACTGATGAAAATTATGGATTTTGAAAATGTGCCTTTAACAAAAATTGTTCATATTTATGTATATTTATATCATCAATGCATAATATATATGATATAAAATCAATTTGTAATCAAATGTATTTATATCTAAAGTGTAGTGTTAAATGGGGTACCCAAAATACAAATTTTAAAGTTATAAACCAACACAAAAATGACATGTGTCATGTGCAATCCTTGGAAAAGGACTTTCACCTTGGTGTCCTCAGCTCCTTTGACCGTGTTTTCATCCCTTTCATATTTTCATGTTACAATTTGTAATGTGGTGAACTAAAGACTCCATGTTTTCAAACCGTCCCAAATTTCAAGAGATTCTTCCTCCTCAATTGAAATCCTTTTCAAATTTTGAATTTCAAAATTGAAGTTTCCATCATCAATAGCCTCATTAATTGGATCATGGCTTAAGGCATCATCATTGCCATGTCGAGCTTGTGATTGATGCAGTGTTTTAAAAGAAAAGATGTAAACGTGGTAAAGTAGGCTATTTTATGATCCTTGTTTTTTGAGTGAAAATAACCATAAAGTAGATCTTAATATAGAAAAAATTGAAATAATTTTTACTTTAATAATCAATATGAGGATTTTATTTGACTTTAGTATAATAATGTTATGTTTTATGTTCTTGATGTGCATTTAAACATATTTTTGAAAATGTAAGTAGATGCAAGTAGCTGTCCCGAATTGGTTTCAAGTAGATGAAAGTAGGATTGTAATTAAATTTTTGGTAACTTCAGGTTGATGGCACATTAAAATGTATTAATCAATTTAAACTTTTGCATAATAAAAACCATAATTTGTTAAATCTTTAACTTAAAAGTGGGTTTTAGCACATTGTACTTAGCTAGTTTAAAACTTGCTCATTACATATATTTCTTACACAATGTTTTTTGAAAACTTTGTATACAATTGACCATAATTAAAATAATGAAGTGCATGATGGTTTCATAATGATACTTGACATTTATATGAAAAATAAAGGATTGTAATGTCAAAGGATATTTTTTTGGCCTTCTTTGTCATGCTTACTCCCAAAAGTCTTGCAACTTATCAATCTAAAGTCCTTTCCAACCATGCGCATTCAACATTGTGGCCAATCATTGCAATGGTTTATGATTGGTATGCAATAACAATTGGGTCTGATGGAGGTATTGTCTAAAGGGCATTATACCCCATATGTGTGCATAACATTCACTTGAAATCCAATAACAACATGAAATTTTCATGGGATAATTAGAGAAATGATGCTGAAAGAATTAGGCAAGGTTGGAAAAAAATCACTTCACCAATAACCTCACCCAAGAACTGACCATCAAGAATCATTATATTTTGTCAGAGATGATAATGTTAGGTTGGACCATCATCTAGTTTCATGTATCTTAGCAATGTTTGAGGCTTCCAAAAGAAAAATCATTGTGGAAAATGAAGATTTGATACTTTGAGGAAATAATTCAAAAAATTCACAAGATTTGGAGTGAATAACTTGAAGGAGCATCTTTCTTTTGAAATTAATGAAAGTCACTAAGTTGTATAGAAAATTATGCCAATAAAAACTACAAAATTCGACCAAGAAGAAGCCAATTTGAAACATAAATTAGAGATTGGGCAAGGGGATCCTGAAGTAATGCAAGATGATTAACAACAACAAGATGTGGGTGGTCCAAGGAAAAAAATCCAAGAACTAGAAGATGTGAAGATGGTTGAGCAAAATATTAAAGACCATGATAAGATGGAGACAACATGAGAGTTCAATTTTTAAAGATTTTTTTTGCAATAATCAGATTTAGACCAAATAAAACCCTAATATTTGCCCTTAAAAACTAAAATGGTATATAGTAGTTACAAAAAAGGAAAAGCTTCAAAAGGCTTGCTACAAGTTTTATATGGCCTAAGAGGATCAACTAAGGAGAAAGGAGTTGAAGACTAGAATTTTTAACTCTCTTCCCAAGAAGTTTTCAAAGGCAATGAACTATACATTTGCAAAATTGATTTCCAAGGAAGAATTGTGTTCAACAACAACATCTAAGGCTAAAGAGAAGGCTTTAGGTCTAGATGGTGTTGTGCTAAAATTTACATGTGTTCTTTTGGGATTTGATTAAGGAAGACTACTATGGCATGGTTAATACTACAATCAAATGAAAATGTTTACCTAATGTAATAAATAAAGGGTTGAACACATTGTTGGGGGAAAAGGTTTGGAAATTACCATTTGATAACCCTTTTGAATGTCTCCTATAATGTTTTTGCAAAGATATTACAACTTATATTACACTTTGATTAATCACTTCCATGAATACATGTTATTATATTTCATAGCAAATCTTTACTTCAAGTGCTTCCTAAAATATATAAGTAGTGATTTTCTTGGGGGATGCATTGTTTTGATAGTGAGAAGGGATGAAATAAACTTAAGGAATGTGTGCAATTTTTTTCCTATGTATTAATGGGTTACAAGTAAATTGGAAAAAATTGGTAGTTTATTAATGTCATAAAAAAGGTATGGATAAATTGAATTAGACAAAGGAATTTAGATGGCAATGGGCCAATTAAAAGAAGTGTCCAAGATTCTAGGTACCCCTTTTGACTTGGCCATGGATGTTATTGAAATAGATGCCTTCTAGATTGAAAAATCTATAAGAAATTGAAAAATTAGAATACAACTCATTTGCCACTAACTAGCATAATAGCAATTTTTAATTCAATCCTAACCTTTACCTTATTGTTTTCATTCATGATTGGGGAGGAACAAAAAAGGCAATTGGAAAGTCCAAAACCATATCATGGAACTTTTTGTGGGCATGGGGGGAACACCACATAAGGACTAGGGATTGATTTTAGTGCACAGAAAAAAGATCAAAGATTTGGGCCTAATTGATCCTAAATCTTCACTATTGTGTAAGTGGATCATCCTAACATTTGAGCTTGAAAAGTTGAATTTGAAACTCTTACTACCTTATAGTTTTCCCAATGCAAACCTTCATATCACAAAAATGGCCTCTTGAAATATGTTGGGTTCTAGTCAAGAACCACACTTTGTCATCAAGGTCTAGAATCACTATAAGGAATTTGCATATAAATGATTGTTGTTTTCAATTTTAAATGTTTAATTTTAATCATAAATGCCACATATAATTGCAAATTCCTCTAGTCACCTTGGACAAGTTGCATAAAATTTTAATTGCAAAAAACATGACATGACATCTAGTTGAAACAACAATTGCATTGAGGTGTGACTAACAAAAAATTTTCATTCAATTAACATATAACTAACATGACATGGTCATTTACAACTAATTTTACAACTAAGATGTGGGGATGCCTAAGTTTTTTGACCATGAAAATGTTGACATGTGGCAAGTTCCAAATTGAACAAATGGCATCACATGGCCTACTTAGGTTAGGCCACTTAGCCTATTTGGCCTAGGGTCCCCATGTTAGGTTGCTTATGCTAAAAACATGGGTTAGGAAGCCTAGGTGGTTTAGGTTAGATACCTCAACCTAAAGTAGGCACTTAAATTACCTATTTTATTTTAGGGTAAATAAGTTATAATAATAAGGATTTGATCTTTTCATCTTCACGTTGAAGGGCAATGAACCATTGTACCAACAATTTTTATGTAAAATGACATCGAACCGCATATTAATAAACATTTTTACTTACCAACCTAGGGCTATTGAGGGGTTAGTAAGAGATTGCATAAAATATTTAAAATATTTTTCGAGGCTATTTAGGGGTTGCTTGGGTTATTTAAAAGCTACTTACTTGGGCTATTTAGATTTCCTAAGGTACCTACAGGTGTACCTAGGTTTCCTAAGTTACTTAAGGGTTGTTAAATTACTTAAAGGCTACCAAATGTACCTAGAGGCTTACATAAGGACTATCTAAAGGCAATTTAGGCTATTTAAACTACATAGGGGCTACCTAGATACTACTTAAGGTATTTAGGGGCCTATTTAAGGACTACCAAAAGGTTGTTAAGTTAGCTATGGATTACCAAGGGGTTGTCTAGCTTACCTAGGGGCATTCCTAAAGGTTGCTTAAGTTATTTAGAGGTTTCCTAGGTTACTTAAACTACCAAGGGGATACTTAAAAGTTATTTAAGGTACCTAGGGCTTACTTAGACCAAAATTAGGGTACCTATGGGCCTAACTAAGGGGTTACATAGGCTACTTAAGGGTTTTTAAAGGCTTCTTAAACTAATTTGGATACCTAGGGGTCTACCTAAAGGTTGCTTAAATTACTTAGGGTACTTAGGGCCTACCTAGGTTATTTAAAGTACTTAGGGGATGTACCTAAGGGTTCCTTAAACTATTTAAGGTACCTGGGGGCTATGTAGGGGTTGCTTAGGCTATTTAAAGTACTTCGGAATGTATTTAACAGTTGCTTAAACTATTTAGGATACCTAGAAAAAAAATTGTTCTAAATTGTGTAAGCTAACATGACATGTTACATGCACTTACTTGCCATTCATTAACACATGTATATTTGCTACTATGATATATATGTTTATAATTGAAGTTAAATGAGATGTCAAATTTTATTTAATACTTGTGAACCACAATACGAATCACAAAACCAATTAAATTCTCATTTGTATTGCTAAATGCCACTAATTGTGGATGATATGCAAACACATTTCATTTTCATCAGAACCAATAATAGTGCAAGTCATAATCACATTTACAACTTAAAACCATTTTGTAATTGAATATATGATTATAAATCATTTTTACTAAGGTCACAAAAGATAGTTGAAACAATAATTGTAAAAATGGTTGATTTGGACATGTCACAAACACATGCATTGGTATGGACAAGATTCATTATAATGAATGTAATGAAGGATCATGAAAAGATGAAAATAATGACAGTGAAGTTTCATTTTTTCCGATTAATGGTAGTTGACTATATCAAATTGGTTAATTTATGGTGGGTTGTGTGTTTAGAGGAGGTGAGCATAGGTTGTCCATTTCCAAGGATTAGGAATTGTATAAGGTTGGGCTTTGGATACTTGGGGGGGGGATGGGGCTTATGAAAGGTTGAAA